>JAEEGJ010002857.1_pt1 | contig 75792 bp, 71 predicted proteins | sample 8958761 | NCBI WGS metagenome assembly JAEEGJ01 (sample SAMN16246546, study PRJNA631951) | gut metagenome | biome: gut microbiome; feature: rumen; material: RS-attached | host: Bos | place: Iran: Karaj | collected 2018-10 | reverse complement strand
TCCCCCTCTATTCATTCGTGTGCAAAATTACAAATATTTCCTGAAACTTCGTCACTTTTCCCGTATTTTTAATTTCATTTAACAATTTCACAATTGTATTCATGGAGGGGAGATTAAGAAATTAAGATATTAAGGGATTAAGATATACCAAATTATACGAGGGCTGAAGGCCCCGACACCTAAAAGGGCAGTCCGTAAGGGCTGTTATATAAAGAGCGATATAGTAATTTGAGCGCCGTAGGTGCGATACCTATAATAAGTGTCGCACTTACAGCGCTCTTTGAATCATGCCAATCTATATCAACGACTCTTACGAACCGCCCTTTTAGGTATCGGGCTTACAGCCCTCGAAGAAATGAACTTTTCGTTATTTTCGTGTCTTCTGTGTTCTGGAAAAGAGAACTCTGTGTCTTTGCGTCTCTGCGTTTGAATATTACAAGGTTAAAAGTTAAAGTTTAACTAAAAACATACACACTCTATCTACTCTCCTTATTTAACTTTCGGAATATTTGCGCCGCTATACTTTCTGAGAAGTTATGCCAAACAGAGAAGATGGCATCAGGTACCGTTGCCATAGGGAACATGGCGAAATGGGTGGCAGCAAGCGAAGTGGCAAGTCCTGAGTTCTGCATCCATCTTCAGAGGCTTGAAGTTGAGACGATATGTGCCGTCGTCCTTACGTGTGATGGTGATGTGCTTGACGAAGAACGTTGGGGAGCAGGAGTCGTAGAACAAGTAAGCTTAGCTATGAAGCTAGAATTTCCTGATGCGGATGGATTCTCCATGTATTACACTCAAGGAGGGGAAGAAAACACGATGTTTTTTCGAATAGGAAGTAAAAAACGTTTTTTTTTCCGATTATGCATCGTTCGGTGGCCATTATGTCTGGGGATTCCGCAGACTTATGGTTTATTACGTTGTTTTCGTGTCCGCAAAAGGTAATTCTAAAGGATGTCTAAGGCTTGGCTGGAGCTGTAAGCCGAATGATGTTGAGCGAGTATGGAGGTACGTCAAGCTGAACTTTGTTGTTCTCCGGGGAGAGTAACTGCTCCACAGGGTGAATGGTGGTAGGGGCATCGAGCGTGTTCTCTTCCATACCATCGTTGGCTGCCAAGCGTACTACACGGGCTGATGCCGGTGTGAAATTCTTGAGGTTGACGTTGGCGGTGGTTGCGACATCGCTGGTATTTGCTACCTTTACGATAAGTTCACCTGTGGCATCGTCGATAGTGGCAGACGAGAAGATTCCTTTCGTTTCATCATGCTTCAGGACCGTGTCGAAGACAAGTTCGTTATCGAGCCATGCCTTGACACTATCTCCTGCCACCTGAAGGGTTACATCATACCAGCGTCCAGACTCGATATGTCCTCGCTTACTTGCGGTCAGCAGCTTTCCGCCATTGCTGATTTGCTCTATGGCATGCTGTGAGTTTGTCCATCCTCCGAAGTTCACCCAACAGTAGTTCTTGTCGTCCACATAGTTGAAGATGATGATGAATCCTTCTGCTCCCTCGTCTTTGCGTGCGCGGAACTTACATGTGTAGTGGTCGCTGTCGATAATGTCCTTCTCTATACATAGGGTGGCATCCTTCATCCCTGTCTGTCGGACGATATTACCTTCTTTGTTCCAGTCGCCCTTGACATAATCGTATTCCTTAACGGTTTCGAAAGAAGCATGTGTGCTCCATGTGCCGAATCCTACACGGCTCTGCTTGGGAGTAAGAGGTTTTCGTGCCACATCCTTGTAGGGATTGTTCTGTACTACCTTAACTACCTGGGTGCCCAGATGCTGAGGCATGAGCTGCTGAACGTAGTAGCTTGGGGTGCCCATTACACGACTGCTATTGAAACGTATCATATCAGGACGCCAGCGGGCATCGTTCTCATTGACGAAGATTGGCGCATAGGAAGCCAGCTCTACTACGTCAGAGTTATTCTCCATTCCCATCATATATACAGCCTCGCCAAGGGCTGCATTCATATTGCCCAGATTGCCGTAGCCATTAGTCACAGCATATTCGCCCACATATATCTTCGGTCCTTGACGGTCATAGCTGTCGTATTTATGGAAAGCGGCAGCGAACCAGTCAGGTGAGCGATAGTAATGCTCGTCAAGCAGATCCACGGGCAGCTTGCTGTTCCACTTCGGGTTGTCATCGCCCCATGCGACCACGTTTCCTATGATTTTCATCTCAGGGTACTTTTCACGTATGGCTTTATAGAACTGCTCATAACGCTCATAGTAGTGGTCACTCTGCTGATTGGGATCAGGCTGGTTGTTCTCGTTTCCCACCTCTATATATTCTATTCCGAATGGTTCAGGGTGCCCGTTCTTGGCGCGTAAGGCACCATATTTCGAAGTGACGGGACCATTGGCATACTCCAAGGCATTCATACATTCGTCAATCCACGGCTGTATGTTGTCGTATGGAGTCATACCGCCGTGCCATAGTCCTACGTTTACTACATAGAGCGGCTTGGCGTTCAAGTCCTCTGCCAGTTGCAGATATTCGTGATAACCGAGTCCGTCGGTTGTGCGGTATCCCCAGTTCACGTTCCAATGCCCTTCACGTTCTTCTATCGGTCCTATGGTGCGCTCCCATCGGAAGGCGTTATCAGGACTCTCCTGTCCCTCTACAAAGCATCCGCCGGGGAAGCGCATGAACTTAGGATGCATCTGCCACAGCATATTTGCAAGATCGGGACGCATGCCGTTTTCGCGATTCTTGAAGGTTGGAGGGAAAAGGCTCACCATGTCAAGCTGTACCTGTCCCACGCCATCGAAGACCAGCGCAAACCGTGCCTTAGGATCATTGCCATCAGCTGTGAGCGTAGCCTCATACTTCTTCCAACCCTTTGAATTAGAGGAAGAAAGACTGCTTACCATAGTCTCGGCATATATCTGTGAGCCGTCATGCGAGTAGAGCATAGCCTTCACGTTACCCTGATATTTCAGGGCTTTTGCCCAGAATGTGAGATGATAGCTGCGCCCTTGCACAGCATTAATACCCCAGAAACCCTCATTCACCAAGCGTACGGGAGATTCCTTTGAGGCCTTGACTGTCAGTTCCAAGGCATTATGCTGCACGCTGTTGAGCAACGGTGCCTTTTTAGAGGGTTGTATGAGTTTTGCCGACAACAGAGAAGGAGCGGTAGCATCGGTCGTCCATCCCTGCATATCGGCAGGGGCGCCATAGCGTGGTCCGTCTTCAAACGAGCGGTTGCGTATCAACTCGGCATAGATGCCGCCGTCGGCTGCGTGGTTGATATCTTCATAGAATATTCCATAGAGCATCGGACTAACCTTCGGTCCTCGCTGCTGGGTATCGATGTCGATAGTTACCTGTGCCTGAATTGCCAATGCAAAGAGAGCACAACCGGTTAATAGAACAGATTTCTTGTAAGTCATTTCTTTGTTGTTTTGGGATTATATCGATGTATATGGTTTAGCAGAATGGTTGGATCTTATCCTACCTTTTCTCGCCAAGGCAATGACTAAGCAAGCTTGTCAATGCTCTTTTGGCTTAACGAAAACGTTCCCGAAAATTGGTTCAAATTCCATTTAACAAAGGCTGTCAGTTCCATCTTTTGCTCCATGTCGCCTAGATAACCATTTGCAGGATTTTTCCTTTCTCTACGAGAACTACTTTTAAAATGCAGATGCAAAGATAATATTTTTCTTGAAAAGACGGACAAAAAATAACATATTTCCCTTTTTTATGCTATTAATTAACGTGAAAATCGGGTAAATCATGAATAAATACCTTGTTATATTTCTTATATACATAGTATTAGCATCTTGCCAAAAGGCTGTTATTCAAAACTATACGCCAAAGCCACAAGACTATATAGGAACGTGGGAGCATGAGGCTTGGATAAATGACACTACCGAAGAAAACGAGTATTGGGGATTAATCTTACGAAAATCAGATAATGATACCATTAAGGGAGTATTTTATTCTGTCACACAGAATGGAGACTTCCGTGATGGAAGTCTGGCCTTTGTAGATAACGTGAGTTCGACGAATTTATTCAGTTGTATATTGTTGACTATCATGTGGTTGAAAGAGCTCTGGAGGAGCGATGCCTAAAAGGGCAGTCCGTTAGGGCTGTTATATTTGTCGATATAGGGGGATGAGGTCTGAAGGACCGACACCTAAAGTCTTCAGGTGTCGCACTTACAGCGCTCCCTTAATCACGCATCTTTCGAATAACAGCCCTTACGAACTGCCCTATTAGGTGTCGGGCTTTCAGCCCTCGCAGTCTTGAATTCGTCGAACTCACGTTAAGTTAGATATTGGAAAAATGATGCAGATATATGAATTAAGTGATTAATAACTAATCGAAGATACGCAAAGACGCAAAGTTTATATAGCTCTGCGACTTTGCGTCTCTGCGTTTGAATAATAAATCAGGAAAGTTAAAGTTAATATTTAACTAAATATACACACACCCTAACTATCCCTTATTGAATTTTCGGAACACCTGTGCAGCGATACTTCCCGAGAAGTTATGCCATACGGAGAAGATGGCACCCGGGACCGTTGCCATAGGGAACATAGCGAAATGGGTAGCAGCAAGTGAGGTGGCAAGACCAGAGTTCTGCATTCCCACCTCTATGGCTATTGCCGTACGCTTCGGAAAATCGATGCCGAGCACCTTCCCCACTCCATATCCAAGAGCTAAGCCAAGCACGTTATGCAGGATAACCACTACAGCAACCACGAGACTGCACGACATGATGCTTTGGGCGTTGTGACTTACTATGATACCGATAATAAGGGCGATGGCTATGGTTGAGACCATTGGCAGCAAAGGTGTTATCCTCTCCGTGAACTTGCCAAGATAATGGCTTACCACGAAGCCGAGGATGATTGGCACGATAACTACCTGTACGATGCTCAGGAACATTCCCATGACATCCACGTTGACTTCCTTTCCTGCAAGGAGAAAGACAAGAGCAGGGGTAACTATCGGGGCAAGGAGCGTTGAGACTCCCGTCATGGCGACGCTTAGCGCAATATCGCCCTTTGCAAGATAGCATATCACGTTGCTTGCCGTTCCTCCAGGGCAACACCCAACGAGTATCACGCCAAGAGCAAGTTCAGAAGGCAGATTGAGCAAACGACACAGGCACCACGCAACGGATGGCATTACCAAAAACTGCGCCAGCTCGCCCACGAGGATATCCTTCGGATGCATCAGCACAGGCTTGAAGTCGGAAGGTTTCAAGGTCAGTCCCATACCGAACATCACAACGCCCAGCATCGGTGTAACCGCTGAAGTTGCAATCCATGAGAATGACATCGGCACGAACAATGCCAATGCAGAAACGCCGACAACAAGCAGCGTGATATGCGCTGCCATCCATGCTGATACTTTATATAGTCTGTTCAAGAAGTTCATTTCCATCCATGTTTTTATTTCAAACGCAAAGATACAGAGTTTCTATTTCATCTTCGCGCCTTTGCGTTGAATTTAGATTTATGTCTTACGAATGGCAAAATTACTCAAAATATTCAAAACAGCCAAGTACTTCGACAGATATTTTGGAGTTTAGCAAATTATTATTACCTTTGCGCAGTAATTCTAAAATTTCAACGATAATGACTAAAACTGACTATCAGATTTTTGTAGAGAACGAAAAGTTAGGCCTGAAGGATGCGCAGAACAGGATTGTGCTGTTCGCAGTATATGACGGTATCAATTTCGTAGATGCCAATACTCCTATTGAAATTTGTAAGGAGCACAAATGGGGATTGGTAGATGTAAATGGAAGGACAATCGTAGATCCGAAGTACGATAATATATATTGTGCAGGCAATGATAGAATTGCCATATGCATAGATGAAAAGTGGGGATACATCGACTTTAAGGGCAAGGAAATCACACCTCTTATTTATGATGAAGCCTACGAGTTCACAGATGCCGAGTCTTGCTTCGGCACACCATGCGCATGGGTTCAGAAGGATGGCAAATGGGGCACTATCAACACGATGGGAGAGGTTGTTATTCCATTTGAATATGATAATATAGATGAATGCAAGGGAAAGATTGTCGTTATGAAAGGCGAAGAAAGCGGTGTCATCAATCATAAGAATGAGTTTCTCATTCCCTTGGGGGATAATGAGATCAGTTTTCTTGATGAAAACATCGTATTCTTTTTCGGCGATGACATGTGCGGTGCAATAAACCTCTTGACAAATGAGAAATACGAGTTTGACTATGACATAGAGGAATACGCATTCTCAGGCGGTTTCGCAGTCATAGACAATGGCAGCCAGAAGAATGTCGTTGACAGGAAATTCAACGTGCTTCTTCCGGAATGGCACGAAAGAATAGAATTGCTTGACAAAGGAAAGATACTGATTATCGATGAAGACAAGTGTGTTCTTTATGATACGGCAAGCGGTGAGAGTCAGGAATGTCAGCAAGATGACAACTATGTGTATTTGCCTGACAACAAGACCATGTATTGCAAGGACCAGAGTGATGATGATGTCCATGTAAAGGCGGGAATCGAGAACCTGGCATACCTTGCACATGATGAAGACGCTCCAAGCTACGTAAGATATCAGCAAATATACGAGCTAAAGACTTTGAAATTCAATGAGGGCGTCACAACCATTGGCACAGGTTGGGAAGAAATTGATCTGGCACCAACACTTTATGATCCGGAGATTGATATATTCCTCCCTTCAACGCTCAAGAAGGTGCATCCTGGGGCATTTAGCGAAATGGTGACAAAAATTCGCAATGTGTATGTTCCTTATGGCATGGGAGACACGATGATGTCTATCCTCCCCTCTCATCTCCATTCTTTTATCAAGGAGAGGTCTAAGGGTATTGCTGCGATGTTCGATGGCGGAAAGAGTGAGGATTTTGTCAAGGATCCCTCTACCCTGTATATGCATATAGCAAGAAAATTGCCCAAGAAGCTTCAAGAGTATGCAGGTTATATCCTCTTTATTCTTATGTTCATACCACTCTGGGGATTTGCAATAACCAGAGATGTTGTATTGCCTGTTGAGTCAATCACAATGACATCACTAACATACATAGTAATCATATCTGCCATAATCTCTCTCTATATCTCATATAAAGTAAAGTCATACAAAAACTTCTTATGGCGTATGTTTGGCTGGGCAGTTGTACTGTTTGCTATTTGCGGAACAATACTATTAATCTTCTTTGTAGCAAACAACTGTATTGGTGGCGGTGAACAGAAACAGACCTATGGCGAGATAATCAAGTTGAGAGAATCTGACAAGGAAACAAATGTCGATATACAGGTTGAGAAATTTGACATGACTATTCACAGAAGTTTCTCCACTCCTGTTCCATACAAGGAAGGTCACGAGTGCAGAGTTTTGTATCACAAAGGTCTGTTCGGAATATATGTCATTGATGGAATAGAATAGCTAATGCTATTTAAGAGGAACCGATGAATCCGGCAAAAACAAGCCTCGGTATCGCAAAGATACTGAGGCTTGATTTATTTTCAGACTATTACAAAACGAAAAATCCATTAACCTTGTGAGCTAATGGATTTTCGTCGGGGTGACAGGACTCGAACCTGCGACAGCCTGGTCCCAAACCAGGAACGCTACCAACTGCGCTACACCCCGAATAGTTTTGGGTATGTTGTTTTCTGATGAAAGTCGGGGTGACAGGACTCGAACCTGCGACAGCCTGGTCCCAAACCAGGAACGCTACCAACTGCGCTACACCCCGAAAAACATTGGTTAGAAACCTCCGTTGTTTTCAAATGCGGTGCAAAGGTACGCATTATTCTTGAACTATCCAAATTTTTACGTAACTTTTTGCACCATTATCGGAATTTTCTTTACTTTTGCGGAAAAGAGTATTTATTTTCTCGACTTTTTCTGTATCTTCTCAATCCTGCGCTTAGGATCTTGGGCATCAGGATACAGGTCGAGGGCTTTCTTGTAGTTGGCTATTGCGGCTTCGTACATCTTCTCGCGCTCACATTCCTTACCCATTATGGTATATTCCACAGATAGCTGCATAAGCCTCTGTTTCTGTGTCTCTGCTTCCATTTTCAAACGCTCAATATCATCCATAAGGTGGTTGATGATATTCAGCTTACGACGAAGAAGTCGCTTGGGAGCAGGCTTTTCTATGTCATAGCGACTGTGTATGGCGAAGAAGAAATTCTTCAATGCCTCGTCCATGTCTCCCCTATCGAATGCCTTCATTGCATCGTAATACTGCTTGTCGGCTGCCGTTTCCTTTAGTGCCTGATTGATAAGGCGTTGGTCATTGTAGCCTGCGGCAAATCGCTTGACCTCATCGCGCACAAAGACATCTGAATGACGTATAGGCTGATTGAGTTCGATACCCTCAAGCGAAGTGCATCGGGAAAGAGCCACGTAGGTCTGACCTCCGGCAAAAACACCATGCCCAAAGTCAATCTTCACATTATTGAACGTGAGTCCCTGCGACTTATGTACGGTGATAGCCCAAGCAAGGCGCACAGGAAACTGTATGTAAGAGCCTATCTCCTCTTCTTCAATGCGTTTCTCCACCTCATTGAAGGTATATCTGACATTCGACCAACGGTCGCGCTCTACATCTACTTCCTCTCCCGATTCTTTCCTAACATATATTCGTGTGCCGTCCTCATCCAATCCGATGACAATACCAAGAGTACCGTTTACCCAACGGTGATCCATATCGTTCTTGATAAAGATGACCTGTGCCCCAACCTTCAGTTCAAGCTGTATGGGTGTAGGCATCATTGTCTCAGGAAAATCACCGTTTGTGGCACCGTTGAGAATGACAGGATCGCCAGGAAGTTCCTCAAGATGCTGGGTATTGATGAAATCCACCGTATCACGCGTTGTGGAAAGTGTTATAGCAAGACTGTCACTTTGGAGTAATCCTGATTGTCCGGAAGTCACCCTTGCATTAAGGAGAGAAAGGTCACGGTCGGTTGTCTGTGAGGTACGGATATTGTCAAGGATTCCAATAAAGACAGGGTCAGACTGCCTATATACCTTGCGCAACTCTATGCTCACCACCTGTTTCTCGCGGAAAACATGCGCATCGAAAAAGAAACTGGAGGGATAGAAAGGTTGCAGGAGTTGTCGGTCCTCATCGCGCACAACAGGCTCAAGCTGATACACATCTCCCACCATCATGAGCTGCTTACCTCCGAAAGGCTGTGACATATTACGAGAATAGATACGCAGTACCTTATCGATGAAATCGATGATATCAGCACGCACCATGGAAATCTCATCAATGATGATAAGTTCAAGCTCACGTATCATCTTCACCTTCTCACCATTGTATTTCAATGTGCTGCGGATGTTACGTGCAGAATAACGACTATCATTAGGCAGAAGCGGATGAAAAGGGAGTTTGAAGAAACTGTGCAGCGTGGAACCTCCGGCATTGATAGCTGCAATGCCTGTAGGCGCAAGTATGACGTGCTTTTTCTTGGTCGTAGATGCAATATGTCTCAGGAACGTGGACTTTCCCGTACCCGCCTTTCCTGTGAGGAACACGGAACGATTGGAAAACTCTATTAACTGCAGAGCCTTCCGGAGTTCAGGATTCTGTAGGTCGAGAGACATAAATATTAAAAGACCCACCCCCAGCCCCTCCCATAAAGGGAGGGGAGTAATTAGGCTGGATCTATATAAAAAGAATTAATTTCACGATAATAAAATGCACATCCCCACCGCAATCATGCGTATCTACTCCCCTCCCTTTATGGGAGGGGCAATGGGGTGGGTCTATATATTCTTCAACGTAACCTGCGGCTGTGGTTCTGGTTCCGTCATTTTCTGAATAACAGGAGCGGCAGGAGCCAGTTCACGCTTAATAGGCTCACCGTTTGCATCAAGACGTAGTTCCAATCCATCTACAAGAGAGTCTTCATCGAGCGTATCCTTAGGATTTCGATAGTAAGGACAATCGAATTGTGATGATGAAACATCAATTCCACTCGGCTTCTCAAACTTGCCATGGTATTTCTCGAACGCAGGGTCGTTGAACACAGACTCGAAGAAATATCCGCAGATAGGTAGCGCGGTACGTGAACCCTGTCCGAGGGCACCAGTACGGAAGTGAATACAACGATACTCGCCACCTACCCATGCACCGACAACGAGTTTAGGACTAACACCCATAAACCATGCATCGGAGTGGTTATTTGACGTACCTGTCTTACCACCGAATTCAGTATCTCGAATGTCGCGCACATATCCCCATAGGCTCTGACCTGTACCACCGGCATCACGCATAACAGAGCGCAGCATCTGAACCATGTAATAAGCAGATTTCTGACTTATAGCCTGTTTCGTCTCGTTAGGAGCAACATATACCTCATTACCGTCACGGTCAAGGATTCGTGTCACAAGAATTGCTTCTGGATGCGCCTTACCCTCATTTGCAACGGTGCTGTAAGCGTTGGCAAGCTCAAGGAGGTTCACATCACTTGCACCAAGCGATAGTGACGGAGCATCATCCAACGGGCTCTTGATGCCCATTTCCTTTGCAGTCTCGATGATGTTCTTAATACCCATCTCCTGACCTACACGCACGGCAACGGAATTGATCGACTGTGAGAATGCAGAACGGAGTGGCATTGAGTCGCCAGAGAAATAGCCATTGGCATTAGTTGGAGCCCATGTAACTTCCTTCTTCTCCTTATCATCCCAGACCTTCATTGAGAAGAACTCATCACGACGCTTGTCGCAAGGCGTAAGTCCCTGTTCCATAGCCTCGGTATACACGAAAAGCTTGAAGGTAGAACCAGGCTGACGCTGTGCCGTTACCTTGTCATATTTCCAATGATTGAAGTCGATATCGCCTACCCATGCCTTTACATGAGCTGTTTGAGGCTCAATGGCAACAAAAGAACAGTGCATAAAGCGCACCATATAGCGTATTGAATCCATCGTTGACATCTCCTTCTCTATCTCACCCTTCTCATAGTCGAATACCTTCACCTTATGAGGTTTATTGAGATAGTAGTCGATAGAGTCCTGATTATCTTTGAACTTATTCTTCAGATACTTGTAACAGCTCTGACGCTTAGCAATATCCTCAATGAAGTTCTTTATCTCGTTGTGACGCTCATCCTGCCAAGGGTTTGTCTTTCCCCAATGCGAGTTGAAGTTGCGCTGCACCTGCTTCATCTGCTTTACGGCAGCCTCCTCTGCATATTTCTGCATACGAGAATCAACGGTAGTATATATCTTCAGACCGGCAGTATATAGATTGAGTCCGTTTTCATCAAGCCATTTGTCAAGGTACTTGGCAACAGCCTCACGGAAATACTTTGCCTGTCCGTCATAGTTTTCCTCTGGTCTGAACTCAGAGCAGTCTATAGGCTTTGCCTTGAGAGTATCAAACTGAGCACGATCAATATTGCCGTGTGTGAGCATATTCTCAAGCACCACATTACGACGCTTCAATGAGTTCTCTGGATGAGAGATAGGGTTATAGAATGTAGTTGCCTTGAGCATACCCACAAGCACAGCGGCCTGATCAGCTGTGAGCTTATTAGGCGTGGTATTGAAGTATGTCTTTGAGGCAATCTTTATTCCAAATGCGTTATGTCCGAAATCAACGGTGTTGGCATACTGCACGAGAATCTCGTTCTTACCTTCCTTACGTCCCTTAGTAGAAGCAAAGTAGAGCTCAAGTTTGAGGGCAGTAATCCATTCCTTGGTCTTCATGATGAGAATTTTCACCCCAGGAATCTTACCCACAAGACCTGTGCTGTACTGAGTACGCACACGGAACATATTCTTTGCCAACTGCTGCGTAATGGTTGAAGCACCACGACCTCCACGGCCAGTAGCAGCGTCCTTTGCAGCGCCAACAAGTCCGAGCGGATCCACGCCCCAATGCTTATAGAAACGCTCATCCTCTGTGCTTATGAGTGCCTGCCAGAAAACAGGTGCCACATCCTTGTATTCTACAGGAATACGGTTCTCGTTGAAATACTTTCCAAGAAGCACGCCATCCGCAGAATACAGTTCTGAAGCCTGTGCAGTACGATGTTCCCTGATATCAGACCAGCCCGGAGACTTTCCAAAAAGCCAGAAGAGATTAAGGTCAACAGCTCCGAGATAGAGCATGAAGAGCACAACCAAAGTACCAAGAACGCTTATGGTCTTGATATACCAAGGGCGCCCTTTGTAAATAGACTTGTACCAAGCCCAGAAACGCGCAGTCATCTTACAGATGAATTTCCAAGCACTACTTAATATTTTCATATTTCAATTATTTTTTTCTTTCCCCAATAAGAGTTTACTTTTCCCGCTGCAAAGGTAGCATTTTTTTATGAAATCAGAGCCGAGAATCAATATAATTTGTTATTTCATTAACGTTTTCGGGATTAAACCACATAATTTCTGCATCCCTTTTGTACCAAGTAAGCTGTTTTCGGGCATAGCGACGGCTATTACTCTGTATCTGCCTTATGGCTTCCTCCAAAGGTGTGACGCCATCGAAATATTGGAACATCTCCTTATACCCCACGGTATTCAGGGCATTAAGTTCACGATATGGCAACATCGCACGTGCCTCTTGCTCCAATCCCTGCCCTATCATATCTAGAACACGCTGATTTATACGTTCATACAACTCATCACGGTCACGGTTTAGTCCGATTTTTATGATGTTAAACGGACGCTTACGCTTCTCTCCTGTACGAAATGACGTGTATGTCTTGCCTGTCTGGTGGCATATCTCAAGCGCATGGAGTATGCGACGCGGATTCTTCTTATCAACAATGGCATAGTGTTCGGGATCAAGACGCGAAAGTTCCTCAAGAAGAGAATCGAGTCCTTCCACTTCCAAACGACGTTTCATCTTATTACGAATATCCTCACGGATGTTTGGAATATCATCAATACCATTACACACCGCATCTATGTACATCATACTGCCTCCTGCGAGGAGAGCTATTGGGTGATGGGTGATGGGTGATGGGTGTTGAAGTGTTGACAATAGCTTTAGCACATCCTGCTCATAGCTGGAGGCTGAATAATAATCACCGATATGATGAGAGCCTACAAAATAATGCCGCACCCTCTGCATCTGCTCTGCAGTGGGAGCGGCAGTACCTATCGGTATTTCCGCAAATATCTGGCGAGAGTCAGCATTGATGATATCTATACCATAATGCTCGGCAATCTGAAGGCAAAGTTCAGTCTTGCCCACTCCCGTAGGACCAGTTATTACGATAAGAGAGTTCACAAATAGAAATGCTTTGTCCTAATCCTAACGGATAACACCACGCTCTGACTCTTCGAAGAACTTAATGACATACTCTATCTCCTTAGACATAGGAACTTTAGCCTTAACTTCCTCTATTCCTTCTTTAACGAGTCCATGAGAGAATATAATACGATATGCCTGACCGATATTGTCGATTAACTCATTAGAGAAGCCACGACGACGAAGACCAACAAGATTGAGTCCGCAATAACGAATTGGGTCTTTTCCTGCAATGCAATATGGAGGGATGTCCCTTGAAGTACGAGAACCACCCTGCACCATTACATAGCCTCCAATACGTGTAAACTGATGAACAAGAACAGCACCTGAAATGATAGCACAGTCATCAATGATAACCTCACCAGCAAACTTTGTAGAATTGCCTATGATGCAGTTGCTACCGATAACGCAATCATGCGCTATGTGCATATTCTCCATAAGTAGGTTATTGCTACCAACCTTTGTTGTTCCCTTAGAGAAAGTACCACGAGAGATGGTCACATTCTCACGGATGGAGTTATTATCACCAATCTCGCATGTCGTAATCTCACCATGGAACTTCAAATCCTGTGGCTTTGTAGAGAGACTGGCACCAGGGAAGACCTCATTGTTTGAGCCCATACGCAATCCCTGATTAAGGGTTACGCTGTTCTGAAACACGTTGTTGTCGCCAATAACGACATCAGCGTCAATGTAGCAGAATGGACCAATAATATTATTGTCACCCAACTTTGCATCAGGATGCACAAATGCCAATGGACTAATCTGATTCATATATTTATTCCCTATTCTTTATAATCTGACAAGCGTATGTAGCTTCACATACCACATCATCACCCACAAAGGCATAGCCGTGGAGCGAAGAGATACCATGACGAACAGGACCAAGAAGGTCAACCTTAAATATAAGGGTATCGCCAGGAACAACCTTCTTGCGGAACTTCACACCGTCAATCTTGATGAAGTATGCAGTATATTTCTCAGGCTCTTCCATTGTGTTGAGCACGATGAGACCGCCACATTGTGCCATAGCCTCCACAATAAGAACACCTGGCATAACCGGCTCTGTCGGGAAATGTCCCTGGAAGAAAGGCTCATTGCTTGTCACGTTCTTGATACCTACGATTGTAGTTGCACCTATAGACACAACCTTGTCAACCAACTGGAATGGGTAACGATGTGGAAGAAGGTCACGTATGCGTCTGTTGTCGATTACTGGCTCTGCATTCGGATCATAGATAGGAGCCTGAATCTCGTGCTTGCGGATGACCCTACGCATCTCGCGTGCAAACTTATTATTGATGGTGTGTCCCGGACGTGTTGCGATGATACGACCCTTGATAGGCTTTCCGATAAGTGCCATATCACCGATAACATCAAGGAGCTTATGACGTGTACATTCGTTCTCCCATACGATAGGCTTATGCTGGATATACCCGAGTTTGCTTGCATCAAGACGTGGAACGCCAAGAAGGTCAGCAAGTGCGTCAAGTTTGTCCTGTGGCTGCTCTACCTCATATATAACGATGGCGTTATCCATATCACCCCCCTTGATGAGATTAGCCTGAAGCAACTGCATTATATCGCGAACGAACACGAAGGTACGTGCAGGAGCAATCTCACTTGCAAAATCCTCGATATCATCGATTGTAGCAAACTGAGAGTTGATGAACTTTGACTCGAAAGAGCACATCGCAGTAATAGAGAACTGCTCATCAGGAAGGATTGTAATGCAAGAACCTGTCTTCTCGTCCTTTACCTCAATCTTATTGTGGATGATATAATAGTCCTTTGGTGCGTTCTGCTCCTGAATACCGATTTCCTTAATCTTCTCAACATACATGATTGCAGAACCATCAAGGATTGGGAACTCAGGACCATTCACCTGAATAAGACAGTTGTCAATGCCTAGTGCATAGAGTGCAGCAAGACCATGCTCTACTGTAGATACACGTACATCGCCCTTTGCAAGTACCGTACCGCGCTGGGTATCAACGACATTCTCTGCGATAGCGTCGATTATAGGCATACCGTCAACATCAATACGCTGTATCTTATAACCTGTATTCTCTGGAGCAGGATTGAATGTGACAGTCAGGCTGAGACCTGTATGAAGTCCCTTACCACAAAGTGAAAAACTGCCTTTAAGAGTTGTTTGCTTTAACACGACTTTATTTATTTGTATTTTTATTCTTTATATTATATGATTGATAGGTGTTGGTGGCTTGTAGCGCAACTATACACCATCACCTAACACCTATCACCCAACACCATTAAGTTTTGCCTCAAGTTCCTCTATCTTCTTCTGCATGAGATCCATCTGACGATACATCTCAGGAAGACGACGAAAGACTGCCTGTGAGCGGAAGTACTGTTTCATTGGCATTGGAGGTGTACCGATAAGTTGCTCACCATCCTTTATGTTACCAGGAACACCGCTCTGAGCACCAAGCATAACCTTGTTTCCAATCTGGATATGCCCAGCAAGACCAACCTGTCCGCCGAACATACACCACTCCCCTACCTTCGTGCTACCTGCAACGCCTACCTGAGCAGACATCACGGTATTTGCACCGATATCGGTATTATGGGCAATTTGAACAAGGTTATCAAGCTTAACGCCCTTACGAACGAATGTGCTACCCATTGTAGAGCGATCAACACAGGTATTTGCACCAATCTCAACATCATCCTCGATTGTCACAATTCCAATCTGTGGAATCTTATCGTAGCCGTTTGCAGAAGGAGCAAAGCCAAAACCGTCAGCACCGATAACACAACCAGCATGAAGGATGCAGTTATTACCAACCTTACAATGGTGATAAACAACAGCATTACTATAAATCTCTGTATTATTACCAACACTTGCCTTCTCACCGATAGTAACATGAGGATGCAGAACACAACCGTCACCAATTACAACACCTGGACCAATTGCCACGAAAGGACCGATGTAACAGTCCTTGCCAATTGTTGCAGTTGGGTCGATGAAAGCGAGAGAGTCTATACCCTTCTTCTTTGGCTTCATAGAAGCATAGAGTTGAAGGAGCTTTGCCACAGCCTCGTATGCACTCTTCACGCGGATAAGAGTTGCAGATACCGGACGCTCCAGTTTCAGACTCTCATCCACAAGAACGATGCTTGACTTCGTATCGTAAATGTAGTGGATGTATTTATGGTTTGAAAGGAAGGAAATGCACCCAGGGCGTCCTTCTTCAATCTTGGCAAAGTCGTTGATGGTTGTATTCTCGTCACCTTCAACCCTACCTTGTATGAGTTCTGCTATTTGTTTTGCTGAAAAATCCATATTTATGAAATGAAAGCCTACCGTTTTTCGTTAAGCCATATGAACAATATCAAACTTGTTTGAATATTGTCATGGCGAGAAAAGGTCGGCTGTAGCCAAAATCGATGCAAATGTACTAAAAATAATCGAGAACACGAAAACTTTACATGAGTTTTTGCGTTTTCATAGTTTTTTTAGATTATTATAAGGTAAAAAAGTATAATAAATTCGACTTTCACACAGTTCATGTATCAGGTTTTAAGTTTAAGGTTTAGATTTTAGGTTCTTAGGTGGAAGTGTTATTAACAATACAACCTTATGCCCTCACAACATTATAACCTCATAAACCTTCGCACCTCCCTTCCAAGTCCGTTGCAAGTCCGTTGTAAGTCCCATTTTTCTCAAATCAGCAGGAAAGGTAATTCTGCAAATATATGAGAGGTTACAAGTGGTTCAAGAATTAAACGTCAAACACATACACATTCCTAACACATTAACTCTCTATACATTTGATGGTGTTTATGAGTATAGATGTGTTTGGCTTTTAATTCTAAAAAATTTCACTTGGTTAGTTTTCTACTATATGAGTTTATATATTTAAACCGTCTCAGAAATGGTGGCCTCACCATTCTTCTTGATGAGATACAGTCGGTATATCACCTCTTCATTCTCATCGGTAATATAGAACTCCAACGTATAGTCCTTATCATTTGGAAGTGATTCTTTCAACGATTCAAGCGATTCACGGAGATCCTGCTTTGCCTCGTCTATTGTCTTGACTGCCATATAGCCGATCTTGTTGAGTTCCTCAAATCCATCGAAAGTCAGATTCAAAATACCCACCTCAACATCTGTCAAGTCGCCTTTGTCATAGATGCGAACATGCTTATGCAGATGCAGGTCTGGTATTTCAGGTTCTTCAGGCTTCATCTCCACCTTGCGAGTGTCCTGCGTCTTACCGCTCTTGTCAGTAAGCACGAACTCCAACGTATAGGCATAGTCTTTAGGTAGCTGATACTCATCTCCCCCTCCCAAATAGACTGTACCTCGGTTTTCTGCACAATTAATTGACATTTCCAAATGGTATGTACCCATATCGAGATCAGGAAAACTGCTAACTCTCTTTGATAATGCTGTCTGAACTTCCTGATAGAGAGTTTCGGGCAACGTACCCTTGTTACATACAGATACTTTGAGGAAATAATTCTCTTGTATCTCATCATCATCGCTACTACCGCATGAGGTAAGAGAAGTTAAGACAAGGAAATAAGTCATGATGGCTGTAAAGCCCATTAATAAAAACTTTTTCATAAGTATTACTTTTTGTGTTTATAAATTAAATTGTGTTTTTTCTTGGGGAAATAAGTTACAAACATAAAATTAATGCGACATTTATGCCGCATTAATTTTATATGTGAATCATATACTTAGATCTTGGCAAGCTCCAGAGCCATTTCTGTCTGAAGCTCCTTCGCCTTCTGACCTGCTACCTTTGCAAAGTCCTCGGTATTGTCGGCATAGATGATACCACGTGAAGAGTTGACAAGGAGTCCGCAATCCTTGATGATACCATATTTGCATACATCCTGAAGACTGCCACCCTGTGCACCAACACCAGGTACGAGCAGGAATGCGTTTGGTGCAACCTTACGAATGTCAGTAAACATCTCACCGCGTGTAGCACCAACAACATACATCATATTCTCGTCATTGCCCCACTCCTGTGACTTGCGGATAACCTTCTCAAAGAGACGCTCTCCGACCTTGTCCTCTGTAAGCTGGAAATCAAATGATCCCTTGTTGCTTGTGAGGGCAAGAAGGATAACCCACTTGTTATCATATCCGTCAAGGAAAGGAGTAACGGAATCCTCGCCCATATAAGGTGCAACAGTCAGAGCATCAACATCATACTCACCGAAGAATGTACGTGCATACATCTTTGAAGTGTTACCGATATCACCACGCTTCGCATCAGCGATGATGAACTGCTCTGGATAGTTCTCCTTGAGGTACTTCACAGTTTTCTCGAATGCCATGAGTCCCTTGACGCCAAAAGCCTCATAGAATGCGAGGTTTGGCTTATAGGCTACGCAATAAGGTGCTGTTGCATCGATAATAGCCTTGTTGAATGCGAAGATTGGATCTTCTTCCTTGAGAAGATGCTCTGGCACTTTCTTCAAGTCCACATCAAGACCTACGCAGAGAAAACTCTGCTTCTTCTTTATCTGTTCGAAAATTTCTTTTCTGTTCATTTTGGTTGTTCTGTTTTTGGAAGTTCTATGTTCTGATCAGGAACGCGCTTGCTGCTAATCATACGATTGATGAACTCAGAGGCGCTGACGGTCTTCTCACCATCATCATCCTTCTTCCTTGTTATAGTCGTGAATTTTGCCATCTTATCATGTACAATTTAGCATTTACAATTATCAATTTGTTTATAGTTCTGCTTCCTTCATTCTCTCTGCGTTCTCTGCTACGGTGAGGGCATCAATCATTGGCTGGATGTCACCACCGAGGAAACCGCTGAGGTCATGAGTAGTGTACCCAATACGGTGATCGGTAACACGTCCCTGTGGGAAGTTGTATGTACGAATCTTTGCAGAGCGGTCGCCAGTAGATACAAGAGACTTACGACGGTTTGCAATATCGTCAACATACTTCTGATGCTCACGGTCGTAGATATATGTACGCAGACGTGCAAGAGCACGTTCCTTGTTCTTTGGCTGGTCACGAGTCTCTGTACACTCGATGAGGATTTCCTCTGTCTCGCCTGTGTTTGGGTTCTTCCACATATAACGCGCACGAACACCAGACTCAACCTTGTTCACATTCTGACCACCTGCACCAGATGAACGGAATGTATCCCACTTGATCTCGCCCTCGTTGATTGACACCTCGAATGGATCTGCCTCTGGGAGTACGGCAACAGTAGCAGCAGATGTCTGCATACGACCGTTTGACTCTGTAACAGGCACACGCTGAACACGATGCACACCAGACTCATATTTCAATACGCCATATACATCATCACCACTAACGGCAAAGTCAATCTCCTTGAATCCACCGACAGCACCTTCAGAGACATCGGTAACACTGAGCTGCCAGCCCTTTGTCTCGCAGAAACGTTTGTACATCTGGAACAAGTCACCTGCGAAGAGACAAGCCTCGTCACCACCTGTTCCTGCACGGATTTCCATCTGCACATTCTTAGCATCCTCAGGATCCTTTGGTATGAGAGCAATCTTTACCTCTTCCTCAAGTGATGGCTGAAGTGCCTCGTTCTCTGCAAGCTGTTCACGCGCCATCTCCTTCATATCAGGATCAGACTCGTTGACGAGGATATCCTTCGCCTCTGCGATTGCCTCAAGACAATCAATATAGCGACGACGAATCTTCATGATATCCTCAAGATCCTTATATTCCTTTGTAAGTTTGACGAACCTCTGCTGGTCGCTGATTACGTTAGGGTCGGTGATGAGCGTGCTCACCTCCTCATAGCGGCTCTCAAGACCGTCTAATTTCTGTAGAATGTTGTTATTATCCATTAATAATTAAACTCTCCGAACTCGGATTTGATTGTTAATGACTTCTTACCCTCCTCGATATGTCCTACGACTTGCGCATCGATATTGAAGCTCTTAGAGATTGCGATAACCTTCTCTGCAACCTCTGGACGAACATAGATCTCCATACGGTGTCCCATATTGAAGACTTGATACATCTCCTTCCAATCTGTACCGCTCTCCTCGTGAATCATCTTGAAGAGTGGTGGAACAGGGAACATATTGTCCTTGACTACCTTACAGTTGTCGTTTACAAAATGGAGAACCTTTGTCTGAGCACCACCAGTACAATGTACCATACCATGAATCTCAGGACGAAGTTCATCAAGCAGACGTTTGATAACAGGAGCGTAGGTACGTGTTGGAGAGAGTACCATCTGACCAGCATTAATACCCTCAACCTCAGTTGGATCTGTGAGTTTCTTTGTACCGCTATATACGAGTTCATCAGGAACAGCCTTGTCATAGCTCTCAGGATACTTCTCTGCAAGATACTTTGAGAAGACATCATGACGGGCAGAGGTGAGTCCGTTAGAACCCATACCACCATTGTATTTCTTCTCGTATGTAGCCTGACCTGTAGAAGAAAGACCTACGATTACATCACCAGGACGGATGTTGGCATTGTCGATTACATCAGAACGCTTCATACGGCAAGTGACGGTAGAGTCAACGATGATAGTACGTGTAAGGTCGCCTACATCAGCAGTCTCACCACCTGTAGGATAGATACCGATACCCATCTCACGCATCTCGGCAAGAAGTTCGTCTGTACCGTTGATGATAGCAGAGATAACCTCACCCGGAACAAGCATCTTGTTACGTCCGATAGTTGATGAAACAAGGATGTTGTCAACAGCACCCACACAGAGCAAGTCATCAGTATTCATCACGATGGCATCCTGAGCGATACCCTTCCATACAGAGAGGTCGCCTGTCTCTTTCCAGTACATATAAGCCAGAGATGACTTTGTACCAGCACCATCAGCATGCATAATGTTACAATACTCAGGATCACCACCAAGAATATCAGGGATAATCTTGCAGAATGCCTGTGGGAAGACACCTTTGTCAATGTTCTTGATAGCGTTGTGCACATCCTCCTTGGCAGCACTCACGCCTCGCATCATATATCTGTTATTCATATTTACAATTTTCCATTTACAATGTACAATTTAGCCCATCGCACTCCGGCTCCCTCTCTACGGGAGAGGGCGGGGGGAGAGGCCAGCCTTTTTACCCATTCCAAATACTCCACCCTGCCTCAGCCTGAAGCAGAAGCATCTCAAGTCCGTTCTTTGTTACTGCGCCCTGTTCCCTACCCTTGCGCAGGAAGAGTGTCTCCTCCGGATTATATATTAGGTCGTAGAGGAGAAATGACTTATCCATAGCCTCATAAGGCAATAGTGGGAACTCGTCAAAGTGTGGCGACATACCACAAGGAGTACAATTCACTATTACGTTGTATTCCTTTAATAGCTCTGGTGTAATCTGCTCATATTGAATGGTATCATCCACAATACGACGACTTACCTTTAAAATTTCAAGTCCCAGTTTGCGAAGACCATATTCCACAGCCTTTGAAGCGCCACCAGTTCCAAGAATCAACGCTTTCTTATGTTCAGGACGAAGAAGTGGCTGTATGCTGTTCATAAAGCCGACCACATCGGAGTTATAGCCGTGGAGAAGCACCTTGCCAGATCCACGCTCCACCTTTACCACGTTCACGGCACCAATCTCCGTTGCCTCTGGAGAAATCGTGTCGAGGTAGCTCATCACCTGTTCCTTATAAGGAATGGTGACGTTGAAACCAGAGAGCTCCGGATTAGCCTGTATCACCTCCGGAAGATTGGTGATCTGAGGAATCTCAAAGTTCTCATACGTGGCATTTACGCCCTCGTTTCTAAACTTCTCATTGAAATATCCCATTGAGAAGGAATGGCCAAGTGGATAGCCTATAAGTCCGTATTTCTTCATCGTTTTTTATTTTCTTGCAAAATACATTGTGCAGATGCCAAATGTGAGGCGTTTGAACGATGCCTCCACAAAGCCTATTCTTCTAAGTATCTCCACCATTGTCTCTCCTTGCGGAAAGGCTGCTATTGTTTTGTTGAGATATGAATAGGCGTTTGAGTCGTGCGAAATGAGCCTGCCATAGAGTGGCAAGACCGTACCGCTATATATGCCGAAGAGCTGTTTCATCGGGAATTTCACGGGAGTGGTTAGCTCTATAATGCTCAATACCCCACCCTCTCGAAGCACACGATACATCTCTCGAAGTCCGCACTCCAAGTCTTGGAAGTTACGTATTCCAAAGGCAGCAGTAACGGCATCAAAACTGTCATTATCGAACGACAGATTAAGACAATCCTCCTTGGCGAAGGATATAACGTCAGAAAGTCCGAGACTAGCCACTTTCTCTCTACCCACCTGCATCATTCCTTCGGAAATGTCCGCACCTATGAGAGTCTCAGGATGCAGCATCTGCGCCTGAAGGATGGCGAAATCGCCTGTGCCTGTAGCAATGTCGAGAATCTTCTTCGGATTATATGGCACGAGAGCCTTGACGGCCTTCTTGCGCCAGTATTTGTCAATATCCCACGAAAGGCGGTGGTTTAAAGTATCGTAGGTAGGGGCTATGTTATCGAACATAGTCTCTACCAACTTACCTTTTTCACCCTCACCATCGTAGGGTTTTATAGTTTCTTGTTCGTACACCTTTATTTATTAGCAAGGTATTCCGAAACGTTCTTCTCAATACGAGCAGCGATATCGCCTGTTTCCTTTGCGCGGTCAAACTTCTCGCCTACGATGTGCTCGTAAAGCTCGATATAACGATCTGATACGCTCTCTGCATACTCATCAGTAATCTCTGGCATTACCTGACCAGGCTCATTCATGAAGTTATGCTCGATAAGCCACTGGCGAACAAACTCCTTAGAGAGCTGCTTCTGAGGCTCGCCCTTTGCAAACTTCTCCTCATAGCCGTCTGCATAGAAATAACGTGAAGAGTCAGGTGTGTGAATCTCGTCGATGAGATAAACCTTACCGTCGCGCTTACCGAACTCATACTTTGTATCAACGAGGATAAGTCCCTGCTTTGCAGCAATCTCCTGACCACGAGCGAAGAGCTTGCGTGTATAATCCTCCATTACAGCATAGTCCTCAGCAGAAACGATACCCTGAGCGATGATTTCTTCCTTAGAGATATTAAGGTCGTGACCCTCGTCAGCCTTTGTTGTAGGAGTGATGATTGGCTCTGGGAAACGCTGGTTCTCCTTCATTCCCTCTGGAAGCTTAACACCACAGATCTCACGGCAACCGTTCTTGTAATCGCGCCATGCAGAACCAGTAAGGATACCACGGATAATCATCTCAACACGGAATCCCTCGCACTTCAGACCTACAGTAACCTGTGGATCAGGAGTAGCCAACTTCCAGTTAGGGCAGATGTCAGCAGTTGCATCAAGGAACTTAGCCGCAATCTGATTCAGAACCTGTCCCTTGAAAGGAATACCCTTTGGCAGGATTACATCGAATGCAGAGATACGGTCTGTTGCAACCATTACCATCAAATCATCATTGATTGTGTACACGTCACGAACCTTACCGTGATATACGGCGGTCTGACCCTTAAAGTTAAACTCAGTCTTTGTTAATGCGTTCATTGTTATATTTATCAAATGCGTTTACAATTCTCGTTACAAGTTTATGACGAACGATATCCTTGTCGTTCAAGTGAACAATGGAGATGCCCTCAGTATTCTTCAGCACATCCATAGCCACAGCAAGACCGCTCTTCACGCTATGTGGCAAATCCACCTGTGTCATATCGCCCGTGATAATCATCTTCGTGTTCCAGCCCATTCTGGTAAGGAACATCTTTATCTGTGCCGATGTCGTGTTCTGAGCCTCATCGAGTATCACAACGGCATCGCTCAATGTTCTTCCTCGCATGAAGGCAAGCGGAGCTATCTGGATGATTTTCTTCTCCATCATATCCTGAAGCTTCACCGCAGGAATCATATCCTCAAGGGCATCATACAGCGGCTGAAGATATGGATCTATCTTCTCTTTCATATCGCCCGGAAGGAAACCGAGCTTCTCACCTGCCTCAACAGCAGGACGTGAAAGGATTATCCTCTTTGCCGTCTTCTCCTTGAGAGCCTTCACGGCAAGCGCAATACCGAGGTATGTCTTACCAGTTCCGGCAGGTCCTACGGCAAAGACCATGTCATTCTCATTAAAAGCATCTACAATCTGTTGCTGATTGGCTGAGCGTGAGCGGATCGGACGACCAGATATGTTATACAGCAAAGCGTCATCACTCCCGTCCCCCTTTGTAGGGTTGCCCTTTACAATATCAAGGATGTCCTCATCGCCAATAGTGTTATATTTCAGCAGATGACGACGTATCTTCTCGATATTCTCCTCAAAGCGACACATCTCCTCCTCGTCACCGAGAACACGGATTACATTGTCGCGTGCAACGATTCTCAACTTAGGATAAAGCGACTTGATAACCTGCAGGTGACAGTTGCCAACACCATACATTTCAACGGGGTCGATATCCTCAATCACTAAATGCTTTTCTATCAATTTTTCTTAATACTATAAAATTTTTCTGCAAAATTACAAAAAGGTTTTCATATTTCATCATTTTTTTCGTATCTTTGTGCCACAAAAATAAAAAAAATCGTATGAAAGTCTCTAAAAAAGCATATTTACACGTTTTTACCATCATAGTACTGGCTCTTGGCTTGCTTCGTTTGACCACAGATATTGACGAGCCGAAATCTCCTGAAGAGATCGCAATGGCCGACTCAATAGCTGCGGAAAAGGAAGAGGCGGAAGCTATGGAAGAACCGGAATCTTCGGACATTCCGGAATCTCCGGAAAATCCCCAAAACACCCAAGCCTCTCTCCCACCCGACACGCGAAAGCATCACAAGATTTTCAGCGTTCCAGATTACGATAAGGCTTTTCCCGATTCTCAGAGCGTTCAGATTGCAGCAGCTCAGAAATATGGCGTGAAGCCTGTAAAGGACGACAAGGATGCCGAGAACCGAAAGGATGAGTTGGTGTATATCGGCTCTTCGCCTTGGTATCACGTAGATAGACTCAGTTCAAGCAGCCCTTATCTCGTGCCTCGCGCAGCCGTATTGCTTCAAGACATCGGCCGAGCTTTCTACGACTCTCTTGATGCTAAGGGCGTGCCATTGCATAAGATTATCACTACCAGCGTGTTGCGCACAAAGGCTAACGTACAGAAACTTCGCACTCGCAACATCAACGCAACAGAGAACTCATGCCATCTCTATGGCACGACAATGGATATCTGCTACAACAGATACAAGACCGTTCAGGATCCCAAAGGACCAAAACGTCGTGAAGTTACTAACGACACGTTAAAATGGATTCTATGTGAAGTTCTTAGGGATATGCGACAGCAAGGTCGTTGCTATGTGAAGTACGAGAAGAAACAAGGTTGTTTCCATCTAACAACAAGGTAATGCCTCCGTTTTACCTTCACTCTTCCTCCGCTCTTCCTCCGTACCAAAGTCGGTGCAAAGTCGGTGAAGAGCCTATATACAATAAGAGTTTCATCGAGTTTGGTACGGAGGAACAAGGGACTCACAACGCACTCTCAACGAGCCATCAGTATCCTAATAAATACACCACAACAGAATGACAATCTTTGCCCTTACCTTTCCACTATTATTCATATTCCACGATTTGGAGGAGATTATCGGCATGAAGCGTTTCGTAAACCGTAATGCTGATATGCTGCAAACCCGTTTCCCTTTTCTTTACAAAAAGCTCAAGGACTCCACCACCGAAGGGTTTGCCCTTGCAGTAATGGAAGAGTTTGTTGTATTTACAGCCATATCCCTTATCGCTATATATTTCGACAACTCCTTATGTTGGAACATCTGGTTTGGCGGTTTCCTGGGACTTACCGCCCATTATGTAATGCACATTGGCCAGGCATTAGTAATCCTCAGATACATCCCAGCATTAATCACAAGCATTATTTGTCTGCCTATCAGCGTATTGATACTCCATCATTGCTATGCCTTAATAGACATAAACGTATGGCATATCATTATAGGATTAGCAATTGTAGCATTAAACATGGTACCAGCATTAAAGATTGCTGGGAGAAGACAATGAAAGGCTCGTTTTACAACGAGCCTTTCTGTTTATGTAACCATCAATCCAAAATTGTAAGTTTCATTTATTTGATTACTTTCTTACCATTGACGATATATATGCCTTTTGACTGCATCTCTGTTACCTTATTTCCTTGCAGGTCGTAAATGGCAGTTTGCTTTTCAGATTGTTTATAACCAATTAAATTTATACCAGTAGTCTGTTCCTTTGGCAAAATCTGATCCGCATGATCATTCCACCATTTTGCATTACGATAAGCCTCAAGTGCAGTTTCAGGCACATAGATAGTACAGAGGAAGCCGAATGCTTCTACACTACCAAGATCTGCTGGAGTTTCTGATGTAATTTCTATTACTACATCTTCGTCATTATCTTGAGGAAATGCTAATGCGCCTATTTCTTTTACATTTTTACCGACTTTTATGTGTTTCAATTTATCACAACGATAGAATGCACCATCTTCGATGCTTGTAACACTGTTTGGGATATTTATCTCTGTAAATGAAGAACAGTTTTTGAAGGCCTCATATTCTATGCTTGTAACACTACTCGGAATTTTTATATGTGAAAGTGAACTACAACCATAAAAGATGCCGCTAGTGAGTGTCTCCATATTGTTCGAAAGAGTCACCTCCGCAAGAGAACTACATCTATCAAAAGCATCATATCCAATGAATGTAACGCTGTTAGGGATGTTTATCTTTGTTAGTGCCCTACAAAGGCGGAAGGCAAGTCCTCCAATGGTTTTAACGCTGTTTGGAATTGTTATCTTGGTAAGTGAAGAACAAAGATCGAAAGCTTCCAATCCGATGCTTTCAACACTGTTTGGAATTGTCACCTCGGTAAGTGAAGAACATTCACAGAAGGAATCATCACCGATATGGGTGACACCATCCTCAATAACTACAGATTTTATTTTTTCATATATATCCTTACCCCAAGGCGATGTAGAAACACCTTCCAACCCATGATAGAAATCATCCATCGCCCCGTTTCCGAAGATACGAAGAGTATAGTCATCATACAATTCGTAATTGACATTTTTTCCGCAAGAGCCGGAATCTATTACTTTCCCCTTTGCTGCACCATTCAATCTCATCGCAACGTCTGATGAATCAAGTGTAACAATTTCATCTGTCTGTGCATAAACCATCGGAGTTGCACAAAACAAGAGTGATAATATTCCAAATATTTTCTTCATTATATTTACATTTAATACCCTATCGTAATATTTCTAAAAACTATACTTTGGGAGTTTTACTTCCTTACCTTCTTTCCATTGACAATATAAATTCTATTAGGTTGCATCTCCACCACCTTTCTTCCTTGCATGTCATAAACAGTTTCAGATTTCATTGCAGAAAGATCATTGCCAACAGAAGTGATGTCAGAATTAGAGCCATACCCCCAAAAACGGTCCTTATAAATTGACCATCCTTCAGTATTGCGATAATAATCAAGTGTTGATTCTGGTACTCTAAAGGTAACGTTTCTCTGGCCAAAAAAATAGCCAAACCAATCAGAGGTATATGCGATAGGAGTTTCGCCAGTTATCTCGACCACAAGATTTTTGGCATAAGGAGAACTTCCGAAGGATGCATCATCAATAGCAGTAATGCCCTTACCAATCTTTACATATTCCAGATTGTCACAATTACAGAATACCGCCCATTGGAGGGTTGTTACATTGTCAGGAATGATTAGCTCTGTAAGTGAAGAACAATCAAAGAATGCACCAGTTTCTATGCATGTAACACTATTAGGAATGTCTATATGTGCAAGTGAAATACACCCCGAGAAGACATGGTTCTCGATTGTCTCTATACCGTCCGGGATATTTACCTCAACAAGCGAACTACAATCTTGAAAAGCACTCTTTCCGATGCATGTAACACTATTAGGAATGACAATCTTTGTAAGTGCCATACAAGAGAAGAAGGCATGGGTACCAATGCTTTTAACACTATTTGGAATGATAACCTCAGTAAGTGAAGTACATGCATAGAATGCATAAGCACCGATTCGGGTAACACCATCCTCTATTACAACGGATTTTATATACGAGTACCATGACGAACCGTACCCCCATGGAGCATAGCATTCATAATCATAATTGCTCATTGCTCCCTTTCCGAAAATACGGAGAGTATAGTCATCATACAATTCGTAATTGACATTTTTTCCGCAAGAGCCGGAAGCTATGACGTTTCCCCTTGCAACACTATTCAATGCCATCACAACGTCTGATGACTTCTGTGCAATCCCATCTGCCTGTGCATAAATCATAGGAGTTGCACAAAGCAAGACTGTTAATATACCAAGTGTTTTTTTCATTTCAGTATTGTTTTATAATTAAATTTGTAAATTGAACTATCAAAGACTGCATTGCGGAATACTTTGTGCATACCGACATTGAGCCTTGCAACCTGCCTATCTATGACTGGCAAACAATTTTAGGATTTGTCATTTTCGTCCAGATTCAAAAATCGTCTGTTCTCTTTGTTTAGGATAGCTACGAGTATTCTTCGTCTTGTTGTTGTCACATTTTACAACGAACGACTAGAAAAATTCCACCTACTTCATTACTTTCTTACCATTGACAATATATATGCCTTTTGACTGCATCTCTGTTACCTTATTTCCTTGCAGGTCGTAAATGGCAGATTTCTTTTCAGATTGTTTATAACCAATTAAATTTATACCAGTAGTCTGTTCCTTTGGCAAAATCTGATCCGCATGATCCTTCCAATATTTCGCATTGCGATAAGTTTCAAGTGCGGTTTCAGGCACATAGATAGTGCAGAGGAAACCGAATGATTCTACATCATAAAGAGTTGCAGGAGTTTCTGATGTAAACTCAATTACTAGATCTTCGTCACCTGTTTGAGGAAACGCCCCATAGCCTATTTCAGTTACATTTTTTGCGATTTTTACATATTTCAATTTTGCACAATCATCGAAAGCACCTTTTCCAATGCTTGTCACGCTGTTTGGAATTGTAATGTTCTTAAGTCCAGAGCAACCATAGAATGATAATTCTCCAATGCTTATCGCGCTGTTAGGGAAGTTAATGCTCGTAAGTCCAGAGCAACCATAGAATGCAGATACTCCGGTGCTTGTCACACTGTTTGGGAAAGTGATGCTTGTTAGTCCAGAGCAGTAAGCGAATGCCCATTCTCCAATGCTTGTTACGCTGTTAGGGATAGTGATGCTTGTAAGTCCAGAGCATTCATCGAATGCAGCATATCCAATGCTTGTCACGCTGTTTGGGATGTTAATGTTCGTAAGTCCAGAGCAGCCAGCGAATGCCCATTCTCCAAAGCTTGTCACGCTGTTTGGAATGGTTATATTTGCAAGTGCCGTACAACCATTGAAGGCCGCATATCCAATACTTTTTACACTGTTTGCTATTGTTACCTTAGTAAGTGAAGCACATTCATAGAAGGAACGTCCACCGATATGGGTGACACCATTCTCTATTACTACTGCTTTTATCTTTTTATATAGTTCTATACCCCACGGAGCTTGATCAGGTTGGAGTACTGTTACATTACGATATGTCATAAAATTGTCCATCGCGCCGTTTCCATAGATACGGAGAGTATAGTCATCATACAATTCGTAATTGACATTTTTTCCGCAAGAGCCAGAATCGATGACTTTCCCCTTTGCTGCTGCACCATTCAATGGAATAACCACATCTGATGACTGAAGTGTAGCAATTCCACTTGCCTGTGCATATATCATAGTAGTTGCACAAACCAATACTGATAATATTCCAAATAATCTTTTCATTGCTGTGTTATTTTTTATCACTTATTCACTACCTTCTTTCCATTTACGATATAAATTCTATCAGGCTGCATCTCTGTCACCCTACGTCCTTGCAGGTCATAAACCACATCAGCTTTCATTGCTGACTGCCCATTGCCTACAGACCTGATGCCTGTAGTAGAGCTATACCCGTAAAGTTGATCCTTATAATATGACCAATCTTCCGAATTACGATAATCATCAAGCATTGTGTCTGGTACACGAATAATGATGTCTTGAGGATTACTATTGCTAAAGCCAAAAGCTTCACTGGTAGAAGCTTCATGATGGTCATAATAGATGACCAATCCATCAAGGAGCGTTATAAGCGTTTCAGCAGCAATCTCTATTTCAATTTTTCTATTTGTGTAGTCATTAAAGAAGGCCCCATCCTCCATAACAGTAACACCCTTACCTATCTTTACGTATTTCAAATTGTCACACCATCCAAATGCACACTCTCCAATTGAAGTAACACTATCCGGAATGATTATCTCTGTAAAAGAACAGTCACAGAATGCAAATCTTCCAATGCTTGTAACACTATTAGGAATGTCTATATGTGCAAGTGAACTACATTCACAGAAAACGCCTTCATCTATAGTTTCTATATCGTCCGGGATATTTACTTCTGCAAGTGAACCACAATGCCAAAAAGCATAAGCACCTATGCTGGTCACGCTGTTTGGAATGTCTATTTTTTTTAGTACCGTACAATTACTAAAGGCATCGCGACCAATACTAGTGATTGTATTGGGTATGTTTACTTCAGTAAGTGAAGTAAACATATAGAAAGAATAAGCACCGATTCGGGTGACACCATCCTCAACAACCACTGATTTTATTTTCGAATCCCATGATGACCATGGTGCATCGGAATACATTCTTTGGGGAGTATAGATATAATTATAATTGTACATTGCTCCCTTTCCAAAGATACGAAGGGTATAGTCATCATACAATTCGTAATTGACATTTTTTCCGCAAGAGCCAGAAGCGATGACGTATCCACTTACTGCACTATTCGATGTCATCGCAACGTCTGACGACTCAATAGCTGCATTACCATCTGCCTGTGCATATATCATAGGCGTTGCACAAAGCAAGACTGTTAATATACCAAGTGTTTTTTTCATTTCAGTATTGTTTTATAATTAAATTTGTAAATTGAACTATCAAAGACTGCATTGCGGAATACTTTGTGCATACCGACATTGAGCCTTGCAACCTGCCTATCTATGACTGGCAAACAATTTTAGGATTTGTCATTTTCGTCCAGATTCAAAAATCGTCTGTTTTATTTGTTTAGGATAGCTGCGAGAATTCTTCGTCCTTTTGTTGTCACATATCCCAACGGACTGCTGAAAGATAATAGCCAACAATCGTTTGCAAAAGTAGTAAATATTTTTTCCCCTTGCAAATTTCTACAACAAAATATTCACATAACCCCTCAAAAATCCGCAGAAATGCAATGTGAATTCCTAAATGCGGAGAAATAACGGCTCTAAAAACCGCAGGGAGAATTACTATGACTTAATAAATATTCAAGGATTTTAATCTGTAACTCATCTCGCTATACCTCCATTATCCCTCCGAACCAAACTCGATGAAGGTTCGCTCTTTGTTCGCTATTATAGCGGAGGTTCATCGAGTTTGGTCCCTTGGCAGAGCGGAGTCATAACGGATTTACAACGGTATTACGACGGACTTACCATCTACTTTTCTGTTTATTTCCTTGGTCATATTGGATTTTTTGTTTACTTTTGTGCTCAAAAACAAGAAAACTCATTCATGGAGATAATAAGAGCAACAAAGACGGCAGAACAGGCAGGAGCATATTATGTTCGCATTCAGGCTATGGCACGGAAGCATCAGATTCCCCTCAACGTGGAATTTGATGAGCATGACACGCCTGAGACGAAGTACATCGTTGTGATTGACAACTACTTACCAATAGCCACTTGCCGCTTGTATGCCATAAACGACGAGCAAGTAATGCTTGGGCGTATTGTCGTTCTCCCAGAATATCGTCTTCAAGGACTTGGCACTCTCGTTGTAAAGGAAGCTGAGAAATGGGCTAAGGAACTTGGATATCACACAGCCATAGTAGAGAGTCGTGATAACAAGATTCATTTTTACGAAACTATGGGGTATGTGCCCGATTATTCACAAAAGATTATCGGAGACACTTTTACTTGTTATAAAATGGAGAAGAAGTTATAAAACAGATTTCTGAACACGAAAAAGAGGATGACGTATCGTTTTGATACACCATCCTCTTTTGATTATTATAACGAGAATTAGATATTAGAATCTGTCTCGTCCTTCATGTCTATAAACTGGCCTTCGCTATCGTAGAACTCATACTGAAGCATAGCGAGTTTCTGAGAAGGAATAACACTAACGCCAAGACCGTATTTCATCTGCCATTTACGTTTGATAGAAATAAGTCCCTTAGTGATATAAGCCTCAACGTATGGATGGACGTAGAGAGTGAATTTATTGATACCTATTTTGTTAACAAGGTTCGATATCTTATTCTCAAGCACTTCTGTAAACAACATACTTGACTTGATAGTTCCTGTTCCCTGGCATGTTGGGCACACCTCCTCAACAGTCACATCCATAGCAGGACGGACACGCTGACGGGTAATCTGCATAAGACCGAACTTTGACAACGGTAGAATATTATGACGAGCCCTGTCCTTCTGCATATTCTTACACATTCGCTCATAGAGCAACTGACGGTCCTCTGCAAGGTTCATGTCAATAAAATCAACGATAATAATACCGCCCATATCACGCAGACGAAGCTGACGTGCAAGTTCATCGGCTGCACCAAGATTCACGTCAAGTGCATTTGCCTCCTGACCGTTAACGCCACGCGCACGATTACCGCTATTGACATCGACAACGTGCATAGCCTCGGTATGCTCAATGATGAGATAAGCTCCATGAGCATAGTTGACGGTCTTGCCAAAGCCCGACTTGACCTGACGAGTGACATTAAAATTGTCGAAGATTGGCACCTTACCTGTGTATTGTTTTACAATACCAACCTTGTCAGGCGCTATGAGAGACACGTATTCGCGCACCTCATTATAAACATCCTCGTCGTTGACGTAGATATTCTCGTATGTAGGGTTAAAGAGATCACGAAGCAAAGCAACGCTACGGCTTGTCTCTTCATAAATAAGCATCGGACGCTTTGTAGTACGCTGCATCTTTGCAATAGCATCCGTCCAACGCTTGTAAAGTACCTTTATCTCATTCTCAAGTTCCTCAACACGAAGACCTTCAGCCACGGTACGTACAATAATACCGCAATTCTGTGGACGGAGAGTCTGGACAAGTTGCTTGAGACGCGCACGTTCCTCGGCACTCTTGATCTTTGAGGAAACAGCCACCTTAGAGCCAAATGGCATAAGGACAAGGTATCGGCCAGCAAAGGATATTTCACCTGTAAGTCGTGGCCCCTTTGTAGAAATAGGCTCTTTTACGATTTGTACAAGAACCTCTTGCCCAACAGTAAGAGATTGAGCAACAGAACCTTCCTTTTCCAAATCTGGCATTTTCTGTGCTTTCTCAAATGGCATTAGGTGTTGATGGTCGCTATTCACTTGCTTGATATACTTGGCATACGAATTGAAATGCTGCCCCATATCAAGATAGTGCAAAAAAGCGTCTTTCTCGAAACCGACATCCACGAAGCATGCGTTAAGACCAGGCATAATCTTACGGACCTTGGCTATATAAACATTGCCGACACTAAAGGATGCCGACCGAGGTTCTGTCTGGTATTCAACCAGATCCTTGTCCTCCAATAGTGCGATACTGATCTCTTTCTCCTTTACGTCAATTATTACCTCGCTTGTCATTTTTGAGAATTGAAAATTGAAAACTTATCTGAACAAATCGTAACACTCTCTTCACAAAAATGGAAATTAGGGCGTGCACAGCATAGTCAATATGATGGCACGCCCTATTCTGCCTGATAACAGAACGCTACAGGCACACGTCAGAGCTTACTTGCTCTTATGACGATTCTTGCGCAGTCTCTTCTTACGCTTGTGAGTAGCCATCTTGTGGCCCTTCTTCTTTTTTCCGTTAGGCATAATTGAAAATATTTATTTTTTAATGATTTTAATTCAAACTAAGGCTAAAGCTTAATCTTCAGCAGTAACCTCTTCACCCTTCATACGCTGCACGAAGCTCTTAGCTGGCTTGAAACCAGGGAAATCGTGTGGTGCAATAATGAGAGTTGTTTTCTGAGAAATATTTCGAGCAGTCTTTTCTGCACGATGCTTTACCTGGAATGTACCGAAACCACGGAGATAAACGTTCTCCTTGTTACACATAGAATCCTTTACGCACTCCATGAATGATTCTACAACAGCTGCTACGTCTCTCTTCTGAAGACCTGTGTTGTTAGTGATTTCGTTGATGATATCTGCTTTTGTCATTTTTATTATAATGATTAAAATTATGATATTTCAAAAATTTGCGATGCAAAGTTACAACATTTTCTTGTCATTCGGAAATTTTTTAAGTATTTTTTTCTCTAAACATCTAAAATATTGGTAGTTGAATATAGAAAATCTGACTTTTATACTTGTTTATGAAACTTTTTTAGTAACTTTGCACCTTAATAAAATATTAAAGAGAAGATAACAAGATAATTAATGAAAGTTTCAATAGTAAAATACAACGCCGGTAACATTTTCTCGATCATCAATTCTGTGAAAAGACTCGGCATTGAGCCACTTTGGACAGACGACCCTGTGGAGATTGCATCTTCCGACCGAGTAATATTCCCGGGACAGGGACATGCAAGGACAGCAATGGATTATCTGCGTGAGCACAATCTCGACAAGGTAATCGCAGACCTAAAGCAACCGGTTCTTGGTATTTGCATCGGACAGCAGCTTCTTTGTCAGCATTCAGAGGAAGGCGACACTGACTGCATAGGAATATTCCCGATTAACGTACGTCGCTTTCAGCCAACCTGCCATGAGCAGAAAGTCCCAGCAATGGGTTGGAATGCCATACACGATTTGAAGTCACCACTTTTCAAGGGACTCAACGAGAACGACTACGTTTATTTCGTCCACTCCTACTACTGCGAGCTATGCGACTACACCGCAGCAACGTCTGATTACATCCTACCCTACTCTGCATCTTTGCAGAAGGACAACTTCTTCGCAATGCAGTTTCACCCTGAGAAGAGCGGAAAGGTAGGACATAAGATTCTGGAGAACTTCATTAATCTGAATTTGTAAATAGTAAATATAATGATTGAACTCATCCCTGCCATAGACCTTATTGACGGCAAGTGCGTACGTCTGACTAAAGGCGATTATGACAGCAAGAAAATATACAACGAAGACCCCGTAGCTCAGGCAAAGGAGTTTGAGGCTCTCGGTTTCAAACGTCTTCATATCGTTGACCTTGACGGTGCAAAGAGCAAGCACATAGTGAATGACGCTGTACTTCGTGCCGTTACATCAGCAACAAGCCTCACCGTGGATTTCGGCGGTGGCATCAAGACAGAAGAGGATATCCGTAAGGCATTCGACGCAGGTGCAAGTATGGTTACAGTAGGCTCTGTTGCCGTGACACATCCTGAACTCTGTATAGAATGGCTCAAGACCTTCGGTGCTGAGCGCATCATTCTCGGTGCAGATGTACGTAATGGCAAGATTAGCATCAACGGATGGAAAGAAGACTCAAGCGAGGACCTTCTGCCATTCCTCAAGACATACATTGACCACGGAGTGAAAAACGTGCTTTGCACAGAAATCTCAAAGGACGGAACCCTTGCAGGTCCGGCTGTCGAGCTTTACAAACAGCTTATGGCAGCTTACCCGGAAATGCATCTCATCGCTTCTGGCGGTGTGTCATGCAATGAGGACATCAAGGCTCTTGAAGCTGCAGGCATCCCTGCAGTTGTGTTCGGTAAGGCTTACTACGAAGGTAAAATCAAGGTGAAAGGACTGATATGCTAGCAAAAAGAATCATACCTTGTCTTGACGTTAAGAACGGAGAGACAGTAAAGGGCACTAACTTCGTAAACCTCCGTTCTGCTGGAGACCCAGTGGAACTAGGACGAGTTTATAGCGATGCTGGTGCTGATGAGTTAGTGTATCTCGACATCACAGCCTCACACGAGGGTCGTAAGACTTTTACCGACATGGTGACACGTGTGGCACAGGAGATAAACATCCCATTCACCGTGGGTGGTGGTATCAACGCACTTGAGGACGTTGACCGTATGCTTAGTGCCGGTGCAGATAAGGTAAGCGTGAACAGCGCAGCCCTTCGTCGCCCAGAGTTCATTGACGAGATAACATCACGTTTTGGCTCTCAGGTTTGCGTATGTGCCATAGATGCCCGCAACGATGAGGACGGCTGGCATTGCTACGTTAATGGCGGTCGTATCCGTGTAGAACGTACCTTGCTAGACTGGGCAAAAGAGGTTGCAGATCGTGGTGCAGGTGAGATCCTCTTCACATCTATGGATCACGACGGCGTTAAGCAGGGCTTTGCTAACGAGGCACTCGCAATGCTTGCCGATGCACTTCCTATCCCTGTAATCGCAAGTGGCGGTGCAGGATGCCGTGAGCATTTCAGAGACGCTTTCCTTGTAGGTAAGGCAGATGCTGCTCTTGCTGCGAGCGTATTCCATTTCGGTGAGATTCCAATCCCTGACCTCAAGGATTATCTCATTGGTGAGGGTATCAAGATTAGAAAATAAACGACTAAAGATATTATGAAAGTTGATTTTGAAAAAGGTGGTGGACTTGTACCTGCCATCATTCAGGATGCAGTAACCAAGAACGTACTGATGCTTGGTTATATGAATGAGGAGTCTCTTGCTAAGACTCTCGAAACAAAGAAGGTGACCTTCTGGAGCCGTGGCCGCAAGTGCCTCTGGACAAAAGGTGAGACAAGTGGTAATTTCCTTGACCTTGTTGACATCAAGGTTGATTGCGATAACGACACATTGCTCGTAAAGGTACATCCTCACGGTCCTACTTGCCATACTGGTACGGATACATGCTGGGGAGAGGAAAATAAGTAAAAACTTATTTGAATTGATAATTAAGAATTGATAATTGATAATTTAAAAACGAAATAATAAAATGGAAGAAAAGAATCCACTCTTGTTCCTTACGGAACTGCAGGACTTCATTGAGAAGCGTCACGAAGAGATGCCTGAGGGCTCATACACAACAAGTCTGTTTAAGGACGGTCTTAACCGTATGGCTCAGAAGGTAGGTGAAGAGGCACTTGAACTTGTTATCGAGGCAACTAACGGTACTAACGACCGTCTTATCTACGAAGGCTCAGACATGCTTTACCACCTCATCGTACTGCTTACAAGCAAAGGACTCCGTATTGAGGATCTCGCTCGTGAACTCGCAGTACGTCACGATCCAAACTGGCATAAGCACTAATTATAGTGTAAAGTAGAAAGGGAAAAGAGTAAAGCGTTAATTATGGCGTTAATTGAATACAAGAATGTAAGCGTCTTCCATCAGGACGATGATGCGGTACTCAACGGTATTGACTTCAACGTTGACGAGGGAGAGTTTATATATATAATAGGTAAGGTAGGCTCAGGAAAGAGCTCACTACTTCGCACCTTCTATGCCGAACTCGACATTGAGGAAGCAGAGAAGGCAGAAGTGCTTGGTCGTGACATGATGACCATTCGCCGAAAAGAAGTTCCAGCTCTTCGTCGTGAACTTGGTATCATCTTCCAGAACTTCCAACTTCTCACCGACCGTTCTGTAAGCAAGAACCTTGAGTTCGTGCTTCGTGCAACAGGTTGGGACAAGGAAGAAATTCCTGCGCGAATAGAGGAAGTTCTCCAGAGCGTAGGTATGGAAGCTGCACGCGATAAGATGCCTTACCAGCTCTCTGGTGGCGAACAGCAACGTATAGCCATAGCACGTTCGCTTCTGAACAATCCAAAAGTTATCCTTGCCGACGAGCCGACCGGAAATCTCGACCCTGAGACAGCCGACAACATCGTGGCTCTGCTTAAGGACATCACCGCAACAGGTACTGCAGTAGTGATGACAACCCACAATCTGCCAATGCTCGACAAGTATCCGGGCATTGTGTACCAGTGTGGCGAGGGTAAGATTGAGGACATCACTGCTCAATACCGCCAATTCCAACAAGAAGAAGAATAAATAAAAACTCAATAAGAATAACACTATGAAAGTAATGAAATTCGGAGGCACTTCAGTAGGCTCACCAGAGCGTATGAAGGGCGTTGCCTCACTTATTACAAAGTCAGGAGAACCAACATTCGTTGTGCTCTCAGCAATGTCAGGCACAACAAACTCTCTCGTGGAGATAAGCGATTACCTCTACAAGAAGAACCCAGACGGTGCTAACGAGGTTATCAACACTTTGGAGAAGAAGTACCTCCAGCACATCGAAGAACTCTACTCAACAGAGGAGATGCGCAACAAGACACGCGAGTTCCTTGCTAAGGAGTTCGAGTTCCTTCGCTCATTCACAAAGGATATCTTCACAAGCTTCGAGGAGAAAATCATCGTTGCTCAGGGTGAGGTTATGAGCACCAACATGGTTGTGAACTACCTCAAGGAGCAGGGCGTTAAGGCTATCCTTCTCGATGCACTCGACTTCATGCGTACAGACAAGAACGCAGAGCCAGACGCTCCATTCATCAAGGAGAATCTTGCAAAGGTGCTCCAGGACAATAAGGGCTATCAGATTTACATTACTCAGGGCTTCGTATGCCGCAACGCTTATGGTGAGATTGACAACCTTCAGCGTGGTGGTTCTGACTATACAGCTTCTCTCATCGGTGCTGCTATGCTCGCTGACGAGATCCAAATCTGGACAGACATCGATGGTATGCACAACAACGACCCACGTGTCGTAGAGAAGACAGAGGCTGTTCATCAGCTTCACTTCGAGGAGGCTGCTGAACTCGCATACTTCGGTGCTAAGATTCTGCACCCAACTTGCGTACAGCCAGCTAAGTATGCAGGTATTCCTGTTCGTATCAAGAACACTATGGATCCTGATGCTGACGGTACTGTTATCAACAATCAGCTCAATCGTGGTAAGATTAAGGCAGTTGCAGCAAAGGACAACATCACAGCTATCAAGATCAAGTCTTCTCGTATGCTCCTTGCAACAGGGTTCCTCCGCAAGGTGTTCGAGATTTTCGAGAACTACTCTACTCCAATCGACATGATTACTACATCTGAGGTTGGCGTTAGCGTAAGCATCGACAAGGACACTCACCTCCCACAGATTGTTGACGAGTTGAAGAAGTATGGTACCGTTACCGTTGATCAGGACATGTGTATCATCTGCGTAGTAGGCGACCTTGAGTGGAACAACCTCGGTTTCGAGTCACTTGCAACCGACGCTATGCGTGACATCCCTGTACGTATGATTTCTTACGGTGGTTCAAACTACAACATCTCATTCCTCATCCGTGAGGCTGACAAGAAGCGCGCATTGCAGAACCTTTCTGCAGAGCTATTCAATAAGTAGCCCCTTACCCCTGCCCTTCCCCCGCTCGGGGGAAGGGAGCAGGATAGTAAAAGCCAAATTAACAATCAAACGCAAATACACAGAGTCTAAGACTTCAATCGCTTCGCGTCTCTGAGACTTTGCGTAAAAAGAAAAACAAACGTCCATAACAACGACAAAGAGTAACTACTCCCTTCCACCGAACGGGGAACGTCGAAGAGGTCGGCGGCCGCAGGGAAAGCCAAAGGGTCGGGGTTAGGGGCTGTTTATATTTATATAATATGAAAGGAAATTTTCCTATAGAGAAGTTCGGAAACATTGAGACTCCGTTCTACTACTACGACGCAGATGTTCTGCAGCAGTCGCTTGATGCGATTTGTGACGAAATGGCTAAGCACAAGAACTGGCACCTTCACTATGCCATCAAGGCCAATGCAAATCCAAAGGTTCTGAAGAGGATTCAGGCAGCAGGCTTGGGCGTTGACTGCGTAAGCGGCGGTGAGATTCAGGCTGCTCTCGATGCAGGTTTCGCCCCAGAGAAAATCGTATATGCAGGTGTAGGTAAGGCTGATTGGGAAATCAACCTCGGTCTTGAGGCTGGTATCTTCTGCTTCAACGTAGAGTCAGAGCCAGAGTTGCAGATAATCAACGAACTTGCAGGACAGAAAGGCAAGATTGCACGTGTATGCTTCCGAATCAATCCAAACGTAGGTGCACACACACACGCAAATATCACAACTGGCCTTGCAGAGAATAAGTTCGGCATCGCTATGGAGGACATGGAACTTGCAATTCGTGAGGCACAGGAATTGCCAAACATCGAGTTCATCGGACTTCATTTCCACATCGGAAGCCAGATTCTTGAAATGGGCGATTTCGAGGCTCTTTGCGGTCGTGTAAACGAGCTTCTTGAGCGTCTTGCAAAGCAGGGAATCAGCGTTGAGAATATCAATGTTGGCGGTGGTCTTGGTATCGATTATGATAACCCAGACGGTGCATCTGTGCCAAACTTCAAGGCATACTTCGCAACATACGCTAACGGCATCAAGCTCGCTGATAATCAGCACCTTCACTTCGAGCTTGGTCGTGCAGTTGTCGGTCAGATGGGTTCACTCATCACCCGTGTGCTCTACGTCAAGAAATGCCACATCAAGCAGTTCGCAATCGTTGATGCCGGAATGAGCGACCTTATCCGTCCTGCTCTCTACGATGCACACCACACGATTCAGAACCTCTCAAGCGACGAGACAGAGGAAATCTACGATGTAGTAGGTCCTATCTGCGAGTCAAGCGACGTTTTCGGCAAGGACGAGAAACTCCCTGCTTGTCATCGTGGTGACTTCATAGCCCTCCGTTCTGCCGGTGCCTACGGCGAGATAATGGCTTCGCAGTATAATTGCCGCAAGTTGCCAAAGGGAATTATGAGCGATGAGCTGTAAAAAAAACAGCCAAGCCCCTTTCCCCAACCCTTTCCCCGCCCGGGGCAAGGGAGTTGGATAGAAATTAAACCTTAAAAGCCCCTCACAACGAGAAAAAGGTAACTACTCCCTTCCCCCGAGCGGGGAAAGGGACGGGGTTAGGGGCTGACTTTTATTTTAATGGAAATTACAACAATAACACTCACAATATCATCAGTGGTGGTGCTGCTTGCAGCGGTGTCACCATTGATTTCTCCACTTTTCCGACTGCCGAAGAAAGAAGAGGAAGACTCTGCATGCATCGGAGAAAGTAAGGACAAACCAATATCCGTAGTAATCATATCACACGATAACGCACCCGAGCTTGAAAAGCACCTGCCAGCATTCCTCTCACAGAAGTACGATGCTGATTACCAAGTCATTGTGGTTGCCGACAAAAGCGATTCTGAGACTGATGATGTCATAAAGAGATTCTCAAACGACCCACATCTTTATGCCACTTTCATGCCTCTTTCATCACGATACATAAGTCGCAAGAAACTGGCTATCACACTTGGCATCAAGGCTGCAAAATATCCTTGGGCTATCGTTACCGATGCGTGGTGCATTCCCGAGAGCGACGAATGGCTTCGGTCCTTCGCTTCTCATATCAGCGATGATAACGACGTAGTACTTGGCTACGCTCACTACGACGACGATGCACCTTCAAACTATCACTACGAGAATATCATAAATGCCTCACAGAACCTACGTCGTGCACAGAAGGGATGCGCCTACGCCTCTGCTTCAAGAGTGGTGGCAATCAAGAAAGAGCATTTCCTCGCTGAGGACGGATTCCTCGGCAATCTGAAGTACATGCGCGGAGAATATGATTTCCTCGTTAACAAGTTCGGTAGAGACGAGAATACGGCAACCGCTTTCTCGCCAACGGCATTCCTTGCAGAAGACACACCTTTCAAAAAGCGCTGGTCGGAGAATCACCTTTTCTCTATCAATACCGGGCGTCACCTCAAAGGCCATTGGCTCGTGACGCTGATACGACAGATAGAACTCGGTTTGATGAATCTGACCAACATTGCAATCATCGCCGCTATCATCTACGGAGCTATAAAGGAAGACTGGATAACTCTCGGAGCAGGCATCCTCGCACTCATCATCGAGTACCTGGTCATAAGCCTTGTGGCAAAGAGGGCATTCCGACGTTTCCAATGCTCTGTAAATCCGTTCATTACACCTTTCATGGCTTTTGCCCTGCCATTCCGCAACATCGGCTGGCGACTTCGCTATTACCTGGCAAACAAGAACGATTTCATCACGCATAAGATTTGAAAATCATTCACTACATCCCAAGAACTGACGCTACCAATGCCTCTGCAACGGAGTACGTCAATTGTCTCGTACGCTCTACAGCGAACGTGGCGGAGTCGTATGTCATCACGCAGAAAGACCTCGGTACAAGCGCCATTATGGTGAGAACACGTTTCCTGCACAAACTGAAGGAAATACAACCCGACATCGTTCATATTCACGCAGCTTGGGATTCTAATGCAGCAGTAGTCGAACACACGGCACGCTCACACGGATTCTACACCATCGTATCTGTGCATGGAGGTCTTGCTCCAGAGGTCATGGAACTTGAATTCTTCAAGCACAAACTGCCACGCATCATTGGCTATGAGTTTCAGATGGTACGCAAATGCAGCGTCATCGTGGCTATAAGCGAGAAGGACGAGCAACAAATCAAGCAGCTCAGATGGAAGAAACGAATAGTGACAATCCCCCACCCTTCGCTTCATCTCACCAACGACGACGAGACCTCAGAACTGCTCATGTCCATCTACCGTAAAGTGTTGGACACTAACTACATGGAGCGCATCACGAAGGAAGAACTTGACTTTGTTCATTACTGCGTGAGAATAGCCCTATGGCCGGCAGGAACTCAGGAAACGCAAGAGGTCAAAACCGACAATCTGTCTTTCCGACGCATCTACATCTATGCCTATGACAACAACATCACCCAACTGTTCACCACAGGTGCGCAGATGCTCGGTGTGCAGATACCACCATGCCCTGATGTTTCTTCTATGCCGAGATTCAAGGTGAAACAGAAGCGCAACACAGAGATTGGCAACTATCAGAAACTGCAGGAAGCCATTTACAGCGTCATTCCCGGAACAAAGATTGAGATTGCACGTACACCCGCTGGTGCCACAATCTATCGCACCATGTGCGACATCTTCCAGGCTCTGCGTTTCCACGACTACGACGAAGACAATTTCTCTGAAATAATCAAGAAGAAAGGCATTACGAAGTTCACATCACGACTTCTCCATCAGTTACAGGAGGCATTCGGCCTTGAACTGGGTTACATGCCTATATTGCCGAAGAAATAACACTTCTGTTCCCTTTCCTGTCCCTTATATCTCCGATATAGGGAACGGACTTGCTACGGCTTTGCAACGGTATTACAACGGACTTACCTATGATTATGAAAATGGGTAAGAAATTCAATCTGAATGGTCTTGCTGAATAGATTTTCCAGCCGTAAAATTGTTTATAAACAAGATAGAAAACGCGTTCCTCGCTTGCTAATGTAAGCGAGGAGTTTTTCTTTTGTCACCCCCACCCCATTTTTTCATGTTTTTCTTCGTTTTTCTCCGTTTTTTTTAGTATTTTTGCATCCGCAAAAACAGAAACACAATGAACGAGACTCACGAAATAGAAAAAGACATGCACTATCTGCAGTTGCTTGCAACAACATTCCCGACAATAGCAGATGCTGCAACAGAGATAATAAACCTCTCCGCAATACTCAATCTGCCAAAGGGTACGGAGCATTTCCTCGCAGACATACACGGCGAGCACGAGGCTTTCCTGCACATCATCAAGAATGCCTCAGGTAACATCAAGCGTAAGGTAACGGAACTGTTCGGCAACACCCTGCGCGAAAGCGAGATAAAAGAGCTTTGCACGCTCATTTACTATCCGGAGCAGAAACTGCAACTCGTAAAGGCTCAGGAGAATGACATCGACGACTGGTACCACATCACCATGCATCAGCTCGTGCGAGTGCTTCGTGAAGTATCTTCAAAATACACTCGTTCAAAGGTGTCAAAGGCTCTGCCGAAGGAGTTCTCATACATACTTCGTGAGCTTCTCTACGAGCATCATTCCGACGCAGCAAAGGTGGCATACGTGAACGTAATCATCGACACAATCATCACCACCGGACGCGCTGACGACTTCATAATAGCAACGGCAAAGGTCATCCAGCGCCTGTCTATCGACCAGTTACACATCCTCGGCGACGTGTACGACCGTGGCCCTGGTGCGCACATCATAATGGACTATCTCTCACAGTATCATTCGTGGGACATACAATGGGGAAACCACGACATTCTGTGGATGGGCGCTTCTGCCGGCAACGACGCTTGTATCTGTAACGTGATTAGACTCTCGCTGAGATACGCTAACCTCACAACGCTTGAGGACGGCTACGGCATCAACCTCATGCCTCTGGCTGCATACGCAATGGAGAATTACAGCGACGACCCTTGCGAGGCGTTCCGTCCGATACTCAACTCGGAGAACAGCAACCGCTTCGACGAAAAGACACTCCGCCTCATGGCTATGATGCACAAGGCTATTGCCATACTTCAGTTCAAGGCAGAGGCACAGATTTTCCAGCGCAACCCTCAATGGCAGATGCTCGACAGATGCCAGCTCGGCGATATTGATTATGCAAAGGGCACTATCACTCTCGACGGCAAGGAATATCAGCTTACTGATACCCACTTCCCTTCCGTTGATCCTGCCAACCCACTTGCATTCACCGAGGAGGAAAAGACGATAATGAAGCGTCTGCACCATTCATTCCGAGTGTCAGAAAAGCTTCAGCGCCACATCAGCACTATCCTCTCACACGGATGTATGTACGCAATATTCAACAGCAACCTCCTGTTCCACGCATCCGTACCTCTCAACGAGGACGGCTCATTGAAGGAAGTGGAGATTCGTCCGGGCAAGAAATTCTCAGGCAAGGAACTGCTGCATCAGACAGGTCTGCTTATTCGCTCTGCTTTCCAGAACGATACTCCGAAGGAAGAGAAGCAATACGCCAAGGACTACTTCCTCTATCTGTGGTGCGGAAAGAACTCTCCGCTGTTCGACAAGTCGAAGATGGCGACTTTCGAGCGTTATTTCATTCGCGAGAAGGAGACGCACGTTGAGGAGAAAGGCAACTTCTTCCGCCTGCGTAACGACGAGAAGGCTGTTGACGGCATAATGGATGCTTTTGGCGTAACGGGCGAGAACCGCCACATCATAAACGGTCACGTACCTGTTCATGTGGCAAAGGGCGAGAGTCCTATCAAGGCTGGCGGAAAGCTCATGGTCATCGACGGAGGCTTCGCAGAGCCTTACCATAAGGAGACAGGCATTGCAGGCTATACGCTCGTTTATCACAGCCGTGGTTTCGAACTTGTTCAGCACGAGCCATTCACAAGCAGTAAGGATGCCGTGGAGCAAGGCACCGACATCAAGTCAACAAAGCAGATTGTCGAGACAGCCGGTCACCGTATGCTCGTAGCAGATACCGACCGCGGTCGTGAACTTCAGCAGCAGATTGACGACCTCACCAAACTGCTCTATGCCTATAGGCATGGGTACATAAAGGAGAAGAAATAAAGCCCCTAACCCCTGCCCTTCCCCCGCCCGGGGGAAGGGAGTGGATAGTAAAAACGCTTAAAGGGAGGGGCAGATAAATAGGAACTTGCTTTAGCTTGATGAGCTTTGCAAACAAATATAAATAGGAACTTGCTTTAGCTTGTTGAGCTTTGCAAATAAATAGTAAATAGTAATTTTAAAATAAATAGTAAATTCATTTGATGTCCACACAGCAAGAAAAGGTAACTACTCCCTTCCCTCGGGCGGGGGAAGGGTCGGGGTTAGGGGCTGCCAAGGCGGCTTTATTCGACCTCGACGGCGTAGTCTTCGATACCGAACCGCAATATACAGTATTCTGGGGTGGCGTGATGAGGAAGTTCCGTCCTGACATGCCGGGATTGGAATACACCATAAAGGGCTCTACGCTCAACAGAATCTTCGAGGACTTCCTGCCTCATGTTCCAGAGGAATACGACAACATAGTCAAAGGACTCAATGAATTTGAGAAGAACATGGACTATCCATTCGTTGAGGGCTTCGAGGACTTCGTAAAGGATTGCCGTCGCAATGGTCTCAAGACAGCCGTGGTGACATCATCCAACAAGGCAAAGATGGATAGCGTTCTGAGGAAACGTCCGGAACTCACAGAACTGATGGACGCAATCCTGATGTCAGAAGACTTCGAGTTCAGCAAGCCACATCCCGACTGCTACATCAAGGGCGCACAGCGATTCGGGGCAAAACCTGAGCAATGCCTCGTGTTTGAGGACAGCTTCAACGGACTCAAGTCCGGACGTGCATCTGGCGCTATTGTGGTAGGTCTTTCAACCTCCAATTCAGAAGAAGCAATCAGAGAATACTGTGACATAGTAATACCGAACTACAACGGCATTGACTATAACACTCTTATCTCAAGACTGAAATAAAAATATGGTAGATATAATTTACAAATACTTCCCGAATCTGACCGACGAGCAGAAAGCGCAGTATGCCAAGCTCGACGAGTTGTATCGTGACTGGAATGCGAAGATAAACGTTATCTCACGCAAGGACATCGACAACCTCTACGAGCATCACGTTCTCCATTCGCTTGCCATTGCCAAGGCTCTCCATTTCAAGCCAGGCACAAAGATTATGGACTTCGGATGCGGTGGCGGATTCCCGGGCATTCCATTGGCAATCATGTTCCCTGAGTGCGAGTTCAAGCTCATCGACGGCACAGGCAAGAAGATTCGCGTGTGTCAGGAGGTGGCTGCGGCTATCGGCTTGAAGAACGTCAAAGCAGAGCATCTTCGCGGTGAGGACGAGAAAGGAAAGTTCGATTTCATCGTCTCACGTGCCGTTATGCCATTGCCTGATATGGTGAAGATTGTAAGGAAAAACGTTGGCAAGGAACAACGCAACGCTATGCCAAACGGCATCTTCTGCCTCAAGGGCGGCGACCTCCAGAGCGAGATTCATCCATTCCGCAACATCGTGGAGCAAACCGACCTCACCTCTTTCTTCACAGAGGAGTGGTTTAAGGAGAAGCATTTGGTGTATTTGCCGATTTAAAAGACCCACCCCCTTGCCCCTCCCGTAAAGGGAGGGGAGTGAATAGTATTTTCCCAAAAAGGGGAGGTCTAAAATTTTATACAAAAAATAACAAGTAAATGCGTACCCTCCGCAATAAGTAGTAATTACTCCCCTCCCTTTACGGGAGGGGTCTGGGGGTGGGTCTTTTTTATGCTTACAATCAAAACCTTCGAGGTCAATCCTCTTCAGGAGAACTGTTATGTAGTCAGCGATGAGACAAAGGAATGTATGATCGTTGACTGCGGTGCTTTCTATCCACAGGAGATTCAGGCCATTGCAAACTATATCCTTGAGAACAGTCTCAAGCCTGTGGTATGTGCCCTTACACATGCGCACTTCGACCACATCCACGGTGTTCGCGCCATCTGCGACCGCTACGCCATCAAGCCAATCCTCTCACAGAAGGATGAAGAGCTCTACAATAACTTTGGCGAGCAGATACGTATGTTCATGCAGGCCGACGTTGACTTCACCATGCCTGAAATAGGCGGTTTCGTAAAGGATAACGACATTGTGCGCTTCGGAAATCAGGAGTTCCGTGTCATCGAGACTCCGGGACATACCCGCGGCGGAATCTTCTTCTACAACGAGAAGGAAAAAGTGGCATTCTCAGGCGACACACTCTTCAAGGGTTCAATAGGCAGAACCGACTTCCCCGGCGGAAGTATGTTCCAGATCATACAGTCATTGCGCATGATAACCCAGTTGCCCGACGATGTGAAGGTATATCCGGGACATGGTCCTGAAACAACAATCGGCTACGAACTCGCAAGCAACCCTTATCTCGACAGATAATAGATGAATAAGGTTAAAGGCGAAAAGATAATACTCGGAATCGACCCTGGTACCAACGTCATGGGCTACGGTGTCATCAAGACCATCGGACAGAAAGCCGAGATGGTTGCAATGGGCGTCATAGATATGCGCAAAGAGGATGACCCATATCTACGCCTCGGACACATCTTTGAGCGTGTCACCGGAATCATAGAGTCCTACCTGCCCGATGAAATGGCTATCGAAGCGCCTTTCTTCGGAAAGAACGTGCAGTCAATGCTCAAGCTCGGAAGGGCACAGGGCATCGCCATCGCAGCAGCCATACATCACGGAGTGCCTATCCACGAATATGCGCCTCTGAAGATTAAGATGGCTATCACAGGAACAGGCTCAGCAAGCAAGGAACAGGTAGCAGGAATGCTACAGCGCATCCTCAATCTCGACAAGGATGAGATGCCGAAGTTCATGGATGCAACCGACGCGCTCGGTGCTGCCTACTGCCATTTCATGCAGATGAACCGTCCCGAGACTGGCGTTCACTACTCCAATTGGAAGGATTTCGTCAATAAGAACAAAGCTAAGGCTGGGGGTAAAAAGACAACCGATACTGGGGGAACAACAACCGCAAAGCGTAAGCTTTCACCAAACGAACAACTACTCGCAGCAATACAAGCGAGCAAGAAGAAAAAGTAAAAGAAAAGAATGGTTATTTCAATCAATCAAGGCGTAACCCGTATGCCGGCATGGCGAATGGCGCAGCCTGTAGATTTCTCACTCCTCGACGGAGAACATATTGCCATAGTAGGCGGTAATGCCTCTGGCAAATCAATGTTTGTTGACATTATCACAAGCGCACATCCGCTTCTCATGAAGGATGTGGAATACGATTTCTCACCAAAGACAAGTCGTCTGGCTTCCGACAATATCAAGTACATCACCTTCCGCGACAGCTACGGAGGTGACAGCGACCGTAACTACTATCTTCAGCAGCGTTGGAATCAGCACGACATCGACGAGAACACCCCTACCGTTGAAAAACTTCTTGAAGAGACTTACCACATCACGGGGCCCGACACCGAGGAACGCCGTGCTATGAAGGAACATCTCTACGACATCTTCAACCTCAGATACCTCCTCGACAAATACATCATACTCCTTTCATCTGGCGAGTTGCGTAAGTTCCAGCTTGCCAAGACTCTCATGGCCGACCCACGAGTGCTGATAATGGACAACCCGTTCATCGGACTCGACAAGGAGACACGTCAGCAGCTTCGCGAACTCCTTGAGCAGATTTCAAGGGAACGCGCACTCCAGATCATTCTCGTTCTCGCCAAGGACGAGGACATCCCACGCTTCATCACCCACGTCGTTGAGGTGAAGAACATGGTGGTAAAGCCAAAGCTCACACGCGAGGAGTACCTTGCGGGAAAGATTAAAGAGGAAAGGGGAAAGATTAAAGAGGCGCCTCTCTCACAGGAGCTGAAGGACATCATACTCAACCTTCCATATAAGGATAACGAATACCACACCCAAGAGGTTGTGCGTATGAACAACGTAAGCATCCGCTACGGCGAGCGCACCATCCTCAAGGACCTCAACTGGACGGTAATGAACGGTCAGCGCTGGGCACTCAAGGGACAGAACGGAGCAGGAAAGTCAACCCTCCTCTCACTCGTCTGTGCTGACAATCCGCAGTCCTATGCCTGTGACATCGTACTCTTCGACCACAAGCGCGGATCAGGCGAGACAATATGGGACATAAAGAAGCACATCGGCTACGTATCACCTGAGATGCACCGAGCATACAACCGCGACATGCCCGCAATACGCATCGTGGCAAGCGGTCTCAAGGATTCCGTAGGCCTCTATGTGAAGCCTTCAGAGCAGGACTACGAGATTTGCCGCACATGGATGAAGATATTCGGCATCGAGGACCTTGCAGAGAAGACATTCCTCAAACTCTCAAGCGGAGAGCAGCGCATGATACTCCTCGCACGTGCCTTCGTCAAGGACCCAGAGCTCCTCATCCTCGACGAGCCACTCCACGGCCTCGACTGCGAGCGCGGAGAGAAAGTAAAGGAAATCATCGACACATTCTGCGCCCGTCAGAACAAGACCCTCATCATGGTGACACACTACGAAGAGAACCTTCCACGCTGCATCACCGACCATATTTATTTGAAGAAGAACGTATAAAAGATATGAAAAAATTTCTGCTGCTAATCCTTACCCTGTGCGCTCTGTCTATGAATGCCGTTGCACAGCATAAGCGCGAATTCCGAGGCGCATGGATACAATGCGTCAACGGACAGTTTCAGGGTATGAGCACAGCCAAGATGCAAGAGACACTCACCTATCAGCTCAACGTGCTGCAAAGGCAGGGCGTCAATGCCATCATCTTCCAGGTACGCGCCGAGTGCGATGCCCTCTACGCAAGCCAGTACGAGCCATGGAGCCGTTTCCTCACAGGAGTACAGGGACGAGCACCACAGCCTTACTGGGACCCTCTGCAATGGATGATAACCGAGTGCCATAGGCGTGGCATGGAGCTTCATGCGTGGATTAACCCTTTCCGCGCCAAGATTAAAAGCACGGGAAGACTTGCCAGCAACCACGTAACCAAACTGCGTCCGGGAGCAGCATTCATGTATGACAACCAGCTCATACTCAACCCTGCCCACCAGTGGAACCGCGACTACATCTGCACCGTGGCAGCCGACATCGTGCGTCGCTACGACATCGACGGACTGCATATCGACGACTATTTCTACCCATACCCCGTTCCGGGACAGGTCATCCCCGACGATCAGGACTACGCAGCCTACAACAACGGCATCCCTAACAAGGGCGACTGGCGACGCTTCAACGTCAACCAGTTCATCAAGCAACTCAGCGACTGCGTACACAGCATCAAGCCATGGGTGAAGTTCGGCGTCTCTCCATTCGGCATCTACCGCAACAAGCGCAACGACCCATTCAACGGCTCTGACACCAACGGACTCCAGAACTACGACGAGCTCTATGCCGACGTGATGCTATGGGTGAACAACGGATGGATAGACTACTGTGTACCACAGCTCTACTGGCAGATAGGACACCCTACAGCCGACTACCAGACACTCATACAATGGTGGAACAAATACTGCTACAACCGCCCATTATATATAGGTGAAGACATCGAGCGCACCGTGGGATTTGCCGACCTATACAACGGAAGCAAGCACCAGATGGAGGCAAAATACCGACTCCACAACCAGATGCGCAACGTCCACGGCACCGTCCTGTGGTATGCCAAGGCATCAGTCGATAACATAGGCAACTACGGCCTCATGCTCGAAAAGAACTACTGGCGCTACCCTGCCCTACAGCCACGAATGCCATTCATCGACGGACGTGCACCTGCCAAAGTACGCAACCTCGCACCAATCTGGACAGAAGACGGCTACATGCTCGTATGGGAAGGACCAACAAGCCGCGACTGGAGAGAAGCAGCACATAAATACGTAGTCTATTGCTTCGGACCAGGCGAGATAATCGACATCGACGACCCAAGCCACATCGTAGCCATAACAAGATCGCCATTCTACAAACTGCCATACCGCAACGGCAGGACAAGATACACATACGTCGTAACTGCCCTTGACAGAATGAGCAACGAAAGTGCAATAACAAAGAAAAAAGTCAAATTGTAATTGATTTGATTGTTTGCGTGCACATTTGCATTGACTAATGTCAAATAAATATCGATAATACAACAATTTGCACAAATTATGCTCAAAGTAATTGGAAAAATTGAGTAATTTTGCAGATGTATTAATCAGACACTTATTATTAACACCCTGACTTAACGTCAGATTACAAAAATTGCATAACTATGGCAGAAAAGAAGACAACAAAGGCAGCAACAAAGGCAGCAACAAAGACTGCTGCAGCTAAGACTACTGCAAAGAAGGCTGCTACCCCAAAGGTGACACAGATCACTATCAACGCCGAAAACGTAGGTTTCAAGGCAGGTGATGTATATCAGGCTCTTGCAAAGTCAAACAAGGCTCTCTCAGTAGCTGAGATTGCAAAGGCTGCAAAGATTACAGCAGAAGAGGCATATCTCGGTCTCGGATGGCTTTTCAAAGAGGGTAAGGTTACAAATGTAGAAGGCGGCATCGCTCTCGCATAAGCATTAACATATTGCAATTAACCAAATAAAGGGTTGACATCACATGATGCCAACCCTTTGTTTGTTGTGAGAGGTTGGAAGGTTTTGAGGTTAGAAGGTTTGAAGGTTTGGACATGCGTGCCCATTTTTTATTGAAATAATTGAAATAATTGAAATCGCGAGGCTATGCCCTGCCACGACTAAGATACAAATCCGTCTTGGTATATCTGCCCGTCTCATCCTGCATTATGTAGCCACGATGCATCCACAGACTTATCATCTGACGCGCATTATCATCCATGCCCATCTGCATACGCACGTTGATCGCATCTTGCAGCGTAAACGACTCTGGCAGCATTTCCAACAGATTCTTCCTGCCCCTACGCGCCTTCACCACCTCCTTCGCCTTCTCATCGCTAATCTGTTCACCGAAGAAATGACACTTGCACCAAAGGTCGTACCTCAGACTCCACTCCGCGAACTCCGCGATATCCTTCGTCCACGTCATGTCGTTGGCGATATAGAGCACCATAGCCTTCAGATACGCTATTGTCACAGCGCGATATGCCAAGTCCTGATACACGTCATCGTCACTCAGCGCACCCTCGTCAGCACATTGCTCGCTCATCTTCTTGGCCAGTTCCAACGCCTGCTTGCACTCTATATAGCCCGTCGCAAGGTTCAGGTTAGTGATATAAGGCTTCAGCACCTCCGCATACTTCTCGTCATACTTCCCATAGACGAAAGGCTTTGACTTGTCAGGAATGATAGTACAGAAATTCACTCTCGACAGCGTACCGTCCACCATCCTTCCCCTGAAGAACTGCAACCCCTTCTGTATCGTTGATGACGCATTCCAGTTCCAGCGTATATCCACTCGGGCTGTAACCGACTGCGTACCCACACGTTCCTGACCATACTTGCCATTGTCAAAGCACAGGCATATTATCTTGCCCACATCCTTTGTGCCGTTGGTCTGCAACTGCTTCAGTAAATCCAGTTCCTCAAGGTTCGTGTACAGATACTTCCCGTTAGCATCCTTCATTCTCTGAACGAAAGCCGCATTAGTCATATCTGATACAAGAACCTGAACGCACAGGTCATCAGGGCGCTTCGGCTTCTCCTTGTTAGCACCCTTGTTTGCAGACGCATCCTTCCATTCCTGCTCACGACGGCGGTTTATCTCGTCACGCTCCACTATATCAGCCACTATATACTCTATCGGCTTGTTCACCGCACTCTTTCCGCTCGACTGTCTCGCCATTGTCACGCACATAAACGTAGCCTCCTTCTCCGTACCGTCAATCAGCCAGAACTTCACGCCATTAAGATGTGCAGCAAGAGCAGGAAACACCGCATTCGCCACAGCAGGACGACACACCTCTGGCACATTCTTCGTAAGATGCTGTATGAGTTTCGGCAACTTCTCTGGCATCTCAGGCGGCAAGTCATCACTACTATCCGCCATCACCAAACACCCGTCACCCATCACCCGTTTCTGCGCATTCGCAATGGCTCTCCTCACAATCTGCGGCATCGCCTTATACTGCGCCCTCTGACATGCCGAGTCAATAGTCCTGCGCCACTTATCCCTTGCCTCGCCATAAGTAGGCAGAATCTGCGCAATCCACTCAGGATCATCATCGCACACATACCTCAGATATGCCGCCATCGAGAATATGAAGTTATTACGCGAACCATGAGCAGGGACACCGCCCAGCAGTTCCTGAAGGCATTCAACTAACAGGGAATAAGGGATAGACCCACCCCCTTGCCCCTCCCGTAAAGGGAGGGGAGTAGTTACACCCTGTTCGTAGTGGGAAGGGTAATGCGTAATTGAATCATGCACTTTTTCATTATGTGACTCACACCCTTCACGCTTTACCTCACCTTCAGCATTCTGCCCATCACCTTCATTACTATCCACTCCCTTCCCCCGAGCGGGGGAAGGGACGGGGTTAGGGGCTGAAGTGTTGGGGTTAGGGGCTGTTACTGGTCCTTCAAATAACCCCTCCTCATCCACGTATAGCCAATACGCCTCTGGCACACAAAAACTCATCCTCGCCAAGTCCTTGGTACACGCATCCACATTCTTCAGTCCGAGAGCCTTTACGTAGTAATTCTGTGCCTCTACGATATCCATCCCCTGCGGAACAGGAAACACAAGTCGCAGTCCTTGGGTTGAAGGTGTGACATGAGCGGCAAGCAAGCCCATTGCCTTTGCCGACTCAGCCACATTCTCAAACATTTCCTTCGGCTTCTCCACGTGGTCAAGGTCTATCATTATCAACCCCGACGGATGTGCGGCATCATTCTTTCTCTTGCCGTCATCAAACCATGCGTGCCAGCAGAACGCAGGCAACCCACGCTTCAGCCTACCAATCTGCTCCGTGCTTGTAGCCTTCGCTATCAACTCACACGTATTCTTTATATCCTCACGAGCAATAATCTCGTGGAAAAGCTGGCGGCTCACCTCCTGAGCCTTACCAGCAATACTATTTACAAAACTAAATCTATACAAAGCCAAAACAAGCCTTTTCTATGTACAATTTACCGCGCTTGTATCTCGGTTTCTAAATGTTTTTTATCCTTATTCCTTGATTTGAAAAATGTATCTACTCCCCTTACGCCACCATCTTTCCGAACAAATCCTTACGGTCAATCGTGATATCCCCGATAACCACAGGCACAATGCTGTCGAAACGCTCCTGAGTCTCAGAACGCGACTCCATGATAGGCACCTTGATCTGCACTATATAGTGACGTGAGGTGCGCTTTAGCTTATAATCCTCATTGTCAGTCACGGAGTTAATGTCTGGCGGCAGATTAGCATAACGTCTGTCCCTACGGAAGTCAATACAGCCATTAGCCTTGATGCCGATTCTGCCCTTGAGTGTCTGAGCCTCACAAAGCTGTTCGTTACTTGGCAGTCCGCTGTCAAAGCTGAAACCACCCTTGCTAATTGTAGCAATACCTTCAATCTGAACTTCTTTCATACTACTAAAAACTTTACGCTTTACGCTTTACACTTTATACTTTACACTTTACCCTATACTCTTTACACTTTACTCTAAAAAGGAGCTACGCCGCCATCCTCATCTTATTGATAGCGTGTTTCTCCACCTGCCTCACGCGCTCTGGCGAAATCTTCCTGAGACGTGCCACCTCCTTACGCGGCATTGCCTTCTCGCCAAAACCATAGACATCATCAATCACATTGCGCTCTGTTGCCGTGAGACGAGCATCTTTGACACTATGCAACCACACCCGACGCTCATCCATTATCATCACCTCATCCTGCGTAGGCTCTGCCACGGCATAGAGCAGACGGTCGGCATCAGTACCATCATCACCGTCAACCGTGCCAAGGTCATCAAACGAGAGGTCAAGATGCAGCATTTCCACGTTCTTGCGCCATTTCATCGGTACAGTCATTGGCATAGTGCAATTCTTAATTGCGATGAGAATGTACTTCTGACAGTAGGTGTAGGCGTAAGTCTGAAACTCCGCACCCTTCGACTCATCATAGCGTATGGCAGCCTCGCACAAACCCTCCATACTCGCACTCTGGAGTTCCATTACATCCACTCCGCACTTTCCAAAGTTTAATGCCAAATCCTTGGCAAACTTCATGTTCTCTACAACCAGATTCTGCTGGTCTTTATTCATTTTCTTGTTCATATTTATAATTACTTTAATTATCAATTATCAATTGTCAATTTTCAATTAGCAATGAACATTGCTTCTTACTTACTTATACCTCAATTTCCCAAAATCCGTGTGCCGATTTCTAAGGAATTTTGAAAATTCTTTCCACCAGTTCCCACCCTTTGGGCGGAACACACAGATCGCGGTTCTTACGTAGTGTGCGCAGGTTCCTTACACCAAAGAGGAAGTTAAGGTCCTTCTCTGGAAACATCACCTTGCCACGCTCCCACATCCACGAGCGGCAGTCACTATAATAATGTGTACTATCCCCACACCACATCCTACCGCAGAAATAAGCCAGTAAAGTCTTATTCTCCGAGAGCCACATCAGACGCTTATCCTCCGTGATGCGCAACAGCTTCTCCTCAATGGCGGCAGCAATCACCTCCACATTCGCACGCTGACGAATCTTCTTTGGCAGAAGTTTCACGAGCTCTGCCAACTCGTTTTGAACATTTTGTTCCATCTTTTTACTCGTTTTAAAAGATTAATAAAATGGAACAGCCGGCTGTCCTGTTTCTGTTTGCAAAATTAATCCTTTCCCCATGCTAACACGAATGAATCTCTTCCTCTATTCACGTTTGTCCAATGTGTCCAATCACTTTCCGCATTTCTGTCCAACGTGTCCAATCTGTTGTCTGATGATACAGAACATACAGGCACAAAAAAAGCCTCGCTCCTGTTAAGGAACGAGGCATATATCCAAACATTCGTTGTCTTTATTTCTCCCTCAATGCCAAAAGTCTCCGCATAAGTCCAGCCGCCACGCCATGCAAGCGAAGTGTCTTGGAATGTTCATATCCACGCTGCTGATGATGCACCCACATATCCTTTATAGCCACCTCACCATCGCAGTTCTTCCAGTAGCCACGTTCATTGGATATCGACCTTGCAATCCTGCGTTTCATGTCTTTCTCGTCTTCACCTTCCTTTTTCTGGAACAAAGCAGGAAACCACGCCACCATCTGACTGACAAAATTCATGTCAGTAAGTTTATCTGTACTCTTCACTCCCGCCTCACCGATAGCCTTTAGTATATAGTACCATTCATTCTGACTTGCTGCATCTATCTGCCATTTCTCCTCAGAAGACGCACCGTCATGCTTCACAAACGAAAGTATTGTGTCACGCAACTCTGCGTAGGCTGCCTCAAAAGTGAATATACGTGGGTTGAAAATGATATTCTCCTTTGAATAATATGTATCTGCATCCTCCTCTTCCCTCACAATCTCTTCTCTCTTGCCTATATAGAAGTTCTGCACACCATCGCCAAAGTTTAACTGGGCAATCTGTGCGCCGCTCCCCGAAAGCTCTCTCAAAAGCTGCATCTTCTGTTCTGCCGTAAGTTCCATTTAGCCTTCCCCTCCTGTGTCTTCAAGTGCCTTGTCCGAAAGATTCTGAATGCCGTTACCAAGATTCAACTGCTGAATAGACATAGGTTTCTGCTTCTGTATTGTCTCAATAAGTTTCTTGGTGTTCTCTGCTATGCGTTTCTGCTCATTACATTCATCCTGCATCCCAGCCAACTGTAGAGCGAGAGTAGGATTAGTGCGTTGCAGTTCGAATGTGCTGATAATCTCATGCACCACCCCTGACTTATTCTTGTCCTTCTGGTTAGCAGCCCAAGCCATCAGCCATTGTTTTGTGATAGCCGATGTGGCATCCTCACCATTGTCATCTCTCAGCCTTACCATCATTGCAAGCAGAGTCTTTATTGCCTGTACCTGCTTGTACGGACGATGCAGATACCACAGTCTGCCCATGAACACCTCACCATCCTTCAGAAACAGATCAACCAACTCCTGCGGCAGTTTGCCAATAGTCTCCTTTGCGCTGTCAGCATGGCGCAACAGTAGCAATTGCATATCCATAGAATGTGCCTTTGCCATAATCTGCTCAGCCTGTAAACGGCGAACCTCCGGGCTTCCCATATAGTCAATGGCATACTGCAATCTGTCAGCAGCGTGTGCATATTCCTTATGCTCCGTACTGCCAGCCGTCAGCAACTCCAGAATATACCTCACCTGACCTGATGTCTCACAACTTATGTCACGCCACAGATTCTGCCCCACATACTCCAGCCACTCCTCCATGTCATCATCCCATGGCTCTCTGTTCTCTATCGTCATCTCAAGATTACAGAGCATAGCATGCAGTCTCACCTCCTCTTCGTCCGTAGGCAATGTCTCACCTTCAAACGACCAGTTTGTCAGCACATTCGTCTTATCCTCACACGTGGGAGCAACAGCGCAGTCGGTTGAAACCTCCAACCACAGCCAGCGGTTCTCTCGGTCATAATCTGCAATCCTACCCAACAGCGAACCTCTGCCTGATGCCTTTATCAGCGAGTATGCCTGTTCTCTGTCCTTACCACTGCGCACATAGCCAACCCACTTCTTCCCCCAATACACAATAACTGCATCAGGTTCCTGCGGATTGTCGTGCTCCACACTTATCGACATACGCTTCCCCAGGGCAGGCTCGTAAAGCTCGTCCAAACGTCCCCTGAAGTCGTGGTGACGTATTCCTGTTATGGTGAAGCGGTATGTTGGCATTATGTGTCTAAATAATGTTTACAACGTAAAGACTGTCTCGTCACCGCAGATGCTACGCACCTTTAGGCGCAACGGTTTCTTCTCCGACTTTATAGTGGCATCCCATAGCTCCTGCGTCTTCTTGCCGTTGAGTGTTACCATGCCAGTCTTCTCTATCTTCAGCTCTGTGTCGCTATGCCATGGAGCATCCATAGCAGCGTTGGTGCAGTCGAGTGATAGCCACTCTATGCACTCCAAGCCTTCATCGCTTATTTCTATCTTCTTAAAATTCGACTTCTTGCCGTCAGCACGTTTCTTTACATCCTGCTGCTCACCCTTGAAGTTAAACTCCTCAATCTTCTTCTTCAGGTAGTCGCTGTGGAAGGTGTTCATCTTCAACTGCCATACATTGAACAGCCCATCATTCACCTCTGAGAGCGTCCATGTAGCCTCGTCCTCAAGAACTATCTCGTCAAGCACAACCTTCAGGTCGCGCAACTCAATGTCTATGTCAGTCTGGCGGTTCTCATCGTGGATAAACTGTTTCAACTCGTCCATATCCTCCACGTCAATGTAATACACCACTACCTGCTTCACGTCATCACTGAGGTCAGGCAATGCTTCGCGGATGATATGGTTTATCTCCGTCTTATCCATCACTCGCTTGCTACTGTCGAGCAGGTCAGGCAGATATACAGGCATCTGTCCCTTCTTACTGTCGTGTATACTTCCTGCCCAGAACTTTCTGTTCAACGTAGAGTCTTGGGTAAGTCCAGGAATGAGCTTCAACAGTTTCTCGTTTGTCTGAACAGGATTGCGGAAGAGGCTCACACCATCCTTAATATCCATCATCTTGAATTCAGCCCCAGCAGCCACCAGTCTGTCGCGTACTGTCTGAATACTGTTGATGTTCACGTCATTGTGTATGAAGCGTCTGCCTAACTTATGAGCCACAGCAGCCGTCACGCCACTACCGCCAAAGAAATCAGCAACAAGCATACCCTCATTGCTGGAGGCTTTTATTATGCGCTCTAATAAGGCTTCTGGCTTCTGAGTAGCATAGTCAACACGCTCGTCTGCTTGGGAGTTTACAGGAAATATATCTGTCCATATTGTATGAACAGTTTTGCCTTCAACTTCATCAAGATATCTTTTTACTCGTGGCAATCCTTTAGCCGTAAATTCAATACGGCCTTCTTCCATCATTTTGTTTATATTAGCTTGGCTGAATCTCCACATTGCCCCTGATGGAGGGGATAATAATCTATCTCCAAAATACAAAGCCTTACCTGTATCACCATGCGCAGGAGCAGTACAATCAGATGTGCCATATTTTCTACCATTTTCATCTGTTTGATTGAAACGTTGCTCTATATATTTTTTATCAAAAGGCTGAGTCTGTTTATTGAAAATATATTCAGACTGTGTTTTTGAATAATAAAAGAGAGTTTCATGTACCGAACCAAACTTATCTGCATCTGAATGGAATGTAAATCTTTGCCACACAATCTCATTTCTAAAATTCTCTTCTCCGAAAATCTCGTCCATAAGAATCTTCACATAGTGACCGATATGATAGTCAAGATGTACATATATACTTGCAGTATCGCTCATGACAGATTTTATAGCCATGAGGTTCTCGTACATCCAGTTGAGGTAACGCTCCTTATCCCATATATCACCATACATCTTTTCCTCAAAAGCCTGCATCTCGCTATTGTCGAGGTTCTGTTCTGCCTCTGCGATAGCCTTCTGTACGAGAGGGTTACGACGTATGTATATCTTCTTGGCATAGTCAGCACCAGAAGCAAACGGAGGGTCTATATACACCAAGTCAATCTCTATGCCCTGCTCCTTCAGATAGGCGCAGGTAGAGAGGCATTCGCCGTGCATCACAAGGTTATTCTTAGCGTTAGCACCCACCGTCTCACGCTCTGCCACCTCATACAATGGCATACCGCGCTTGATGCGGCTCACCACCTGATTATTGTCCTTGTAGAATAGCACACGCTTAGTGCGCACGAAATTATCCAGTCGTGCCTGTCCCTCCAATGTATCAGGGTAATACGGAATGTATCTTGTTGCCATTTATTTCAGTTTGTCGATTAAAGCCTTGTATTCTGAAGAAAATTTCTTCAGCTTTGCAGAATCAATATATTTGAATACAACAGAAAATTCTTTTGTCTTGTTGTACTGCTTACCGTTCTTTTTGTAGATTTCTGCCAATTTTTCACTTGGCTTTTTTATAGATTCTATATTGTTCAAAGGTAATCCCTTTGTAATTTTCCGCTTTTTTAATGCATCTGGCTGTGACAGAATCCATGCCTCCACTTCCTGAACCATAAAGAAAGTGTTATCATCGGTAGCTTCCATTATACAATTCTTTTGGCTACATTTTCCATTTACCCTCTTCACAAGATTTGACCTGTTAGTGATTTCCTCGTCACTGTCAACGATAAGATATCGCTCTTCACCTTCTTCCATAGGCCAACTTCTGAATTTATCAACAGTTTCGCTTATTCCATTTCCTAATACAACTTTTGGCATGATTCCGCTAAGTTCACGACGCAATAACTCACTGAAAGCTTGTCTAAGTAGAGGATTGTTTTTCCCTTCAATATATATTCGTTTCATAGTGATTGTTCTGTGTTACATTAATAGCGATTACCTCCAAGATCTCCACTTCTCCATAGGTTGCCAGTTGAATAATCAGCAGCCCATTCCTTGTATTCCTCCGTACGGAATGTCTTTATACAAGTTGCATTTTCTTCATCTTTCTCACAGACAATTACATTATCTATGGTCGTCTGATTAAGTACGAGTTCGCTATGAGTAGAAACAAGGAACTGTGTTGTTTCGCTTGCCTCTTCCATAGCTTCCATTATCTCGCAAATCATGTCAGGATGAAGACCAACCTCAGGTTCATCAATACATATAAACTTGCCACGTTTTGGATTATGGACTATTGCCATCAAACAGAGATAGCGAAGTGTACCATCTGATACATGAGCTACATGTACAGCACTATTTAGCTCCTCTTCTTCTAACAATAATTCGATATTGGTGTTGAGAGGATGGAAATTGATATCTGTAATATTTGGATTAATGGCATGTAGGGAAGTCTTTATAGCCTTGTAATCCTTTTTGTAATTGAGGTTTATCCAATTCAAAAGTTGAGGCAGGTTGCTTCCATCCGCGACAAGTTTTGTTGCTGATGTAGGAGCGGCAGGCTTGCGTATTGGACTGCTCTCCGTCGTATTGAAATAATTATATATCGCAATATCAGAAATCGCCTTGCGGAGAGTCGTAATCTGAGGATAACGGTCAGAATCCTTCAACTGACTGAGCATTGAGTCACTTGCAGAGTCTAATGTGTATTTCACATTATGTTGTTTATCAGTTCTTTCACCTTCTTTTGCCCACCCTTGTCCACGTTTTGCATTAAAATATAAATATCCATTCCTGCCATTCTGCTTTGTACAGAATTTTTCCAAAACAGAATAGTTTTGTGTGCTGGCAACTTTCTCGAGTGTTATTTTATAATATACAGGTTCCTGAAATGAATAGCCATATTCTCCAAGTATAGTAGGATCAAACTCGTATTCTATTGAGCAAGTGGCATTCTCTTTCAGTTCCAGACCCTTAAAATAGATAGCGTCAAAGCCTCCCCATTTATTAATTATCAACTCTTCCAAATCTCCTTCGGTAAGGGTCGCCTTCAACAAACGGAAAGCCTTGATAATGTTAGATTTTCCTACTCCGTTAATACCAACCAAGAAATTTGTTGGATTAAACTCTATTTTTTGGTCTTTGAAACTGAAGAAGTTCTTCAGATGAATACTTTTTATCATATTGCCAATCTATTTTATTTGAAGAATTGATTTATCTTTGTTATTGTTTTCTGCACTCGTGCCTCTGGAGTCTCGGTATCTTCCAGATAGAGGAAGGAGATACAGGGTAATATGGAATGTATCTTGTTGCCATTTATTATATTTTTGAAAGGTTTTCCTCTAATTCTTTTGATTTTGCAAGGATATTACCTTTAAATTGCTTTAGTAAATTTTTTAATTCCGTTAAGGCGGAAGACCTTAAATAAGGAACATTTGTTCCTTTTGATAACACTACTCGAGCAAGAAGTTTCTCTATTTTTTTTGAATCTTTGGTTATTTCAAGTTTCTTAGTTGTATTAAGAATCTGAGATATAGCTTGCTCATAGTCACTACCCTTTAATTCAACGAGAATAAGAAGTTTATCCTCTGTGTAAATTCCATAGTCACACTTTATATCACCCTCTTCCTTTTCTTGAATTAATCCACCATCTATATGGTAAACAATTATTTCTTTTTGTAAATCGTTTGTAAGAGAGTATTTTCTTTTTTTCTCTTCAACAACAATGATTTTTGTTTTAGCATATGATTTGATATACTGATCATCGTTGTAATCATGAAAGAAAGGGTGAGTATCCTTTGTGATTACATGCTCTACCTTAATAGGAGTGTTATTTACCTTATTATTTTTCATATTCAATGTCAAGCAATTTATCGTAATCCTCATTAAGAGTTCTTGACACTTCATCAATACGCTCTGCCTTAATCATGCAGAGTTCATCATCAATGATTCTCTCTGAGCCTTTTTCTGACGTAAGCATATATGCGTTCACCCTTTCCGGTGCAAGCCACGACTGTTTATTTACAATCTCACCGACCTTCTTAGGATTCTTCTGCCCAACTTTATAGGCGTACATTAGATTATTTATCACAGATAGCACGTATGGGCTATGTGTAGTGATAATAATCTGATTTTCCTCCTTGTTATTCAGAAGCATTGCAAGCAACTGAAGCAAATACATCTGCGCAGTAGGGTAGATATGAGCCTCAGGTTCCTCGATAATGCGTAGTACTTTGTTGTCAGAATTAATTGCTATAAATGCATCTTGCAGAATACGTATAGCCTCCTGTTGGCCAGAAGAGGCATTTCTCAGATAAACGAATTTGCCGTCTTCAAGTATAATCTTTTCATCTATATCAGATGTATAATTACCTCTTATCACTTTCTGGATAAGTGAATTAGCCAAAGTTAAAATCTCTTTTTTATCTTTTGGGGCATCCTTAATTATTCCTTCAAAATCACCTGATTTATTTAATTGTTTACGTATATCAGAAACATGTTCGAGGAACTCCAACATTAATGTTTCATCAATAGTTTGAGATTTTAATCTAATTGATCCCTCCAATTTTTTTTGGAGATTAGCAGTAAGCATACCCTCATAAAAATTAGAATACCCAATAGTTGCGTTTCGACCTGCTACAATATATAGAGAATCATCGTGGGTGTTATAAAACATATTATTTACAAGGTCTTTACACACCCTGAAAACCGTTTTCTGTACAGTCTCATATATATTGTTATTTGTTGTAGAAAAGCCTTCATTTAGTATTTCTTTTCTAAAATCGGAAAGAGCTCTTTGGGCTTTTCTGAATTCTGTGAACAGTTCTTTTCCGAAAAAATTATCGCTAAACTTTAATGATATTCTAGAGTCTGTATTTGAGACTGTTATGTATCTTCCTTCATTATATTGATAGAAGACTCTAAAATCGCCCATACGAGATGGTGAGCCAAAAAAATTATGGAACTTCCCTCGTATTATGTGCATAAATAATTGCCGATAATATCGCTCTGTTGTGATTTTATCCTCATTTGGCACTTTTAAACTAAATCTGAAGAATTCATCACTCAGTGACTTAAAGAAATAAATCAGCTTAGCAATAGTGCTCTTACCTGTTGCCTGTTCGCCTATGAGAACAAGCAAAGGTGTTATCTCGATTTCTGCATTCTTGACAGGACCAAAGTTCTTTATTATTATCTTTTGCATAGTTGTATTTTTACTTGAAGAATTGATTTATCTTTGTTATTGTTTTCTGCACTCGTGCCTCTGGAGTCTCGGTATCTTCCAGATAGAGGAAGGAGAAACGCTCTTCACCGTATTTCTCGTTGTTGCAAGGCACAAACACTTGTTCCATGAACTCACGTCGCTCCTTGAACTTGGCGGCATAGCCTTCACCCTTCGTCTCTATGATGCAGATGCGGTCAAGTGAGTCATCGTCTGCTCGACTGACAACGAGGAAGTCTGGGACATAAAGACCGTCATACTGCCAATGCCTGTTCACCTTGCGGTAGCACTTTATCTTAAAATCCGTCAGAGTGTCATCACCATTGAAATAGTACTCCAACTTCCGTTCGCGCATTATGCCTTGCAGAGCATCGGCGAAATAGCCCAACTCCAGATTACTGTCAAAGCGGTAAGGCAGATAATGATAAGTCTGCAAACGCTCTGGATGAGGATCTTTCTGAACATCAGCCATAACGCCCTTCATCGTAGTCTGAATTATGTCATCATTCATGCCGGGAATCTGCTTCATCTGCTCAATCATCTGGAGCTTGTCAGCAGGAATCTCGCCTTTCTCCGGGTGTTCATCCCAATCAAGAATCTGCTGCACTTCTGCCTCATTAGGATATATCCTGCTATCATCAGTAACGTCTATCGCCTTCAGATGCTCCACAGATAGGATGCTTGCCTTCTCTGGCACAATTTCCTCTACAACCTTGAAATCGCGCTTTGGCACATATGCCTTGCGTATCATTGAGCGGATGTATTGATGATCGTACTCATCTGAGCGTGTAGCCTCGAATATCTTCCTCAGCTGCGTCTCATGCTCCATGAGCCTTGCTACGCTCAGCGTGCCAAACGATTCTCGCGCTATCTCATGCACCCACCAGCGGAAGGTATGGCTGTCCACATTGTCAAGTTTCAGCTCGTCGTAGCTCTTGTTCTTTCCGTCAAGGTCCTGAATGGTTACAAGCGACTTGTCCAGCTTACGCAATAGCGCGGCGTCTGCCAGTCGGGTAACGATGTCAGGCTGTGTCTCAACCTCAACCGTCTCATACACCACATGGAACTGGTAGAAGTCGATAGGCGGAACCTGCTGACGGTTCATGCGTGAATAGCGATTGATATGCTTGACAGGCGATGTTGACTCTGTAAATTCTTTCAGCGTGATATTCTGCTGTTGCTTCAGTTCCTTGTTCAGCTTGTCAGCATTCTGCTTATTCATCCAGATAAGCGCGGTCTCATGCTGTCCCTTCACGACCTGACGAAGACAGCGGCATGATGTCTGTAGCACCATATTGTTAGGGCAAGCACCTTCATGGGGAAGTATCACACTTGTAAGGCTCTTGCAGTCCCATCCCTCTTTTCCTATCTGTGCAAGCAACACCACACGCACACGGCTTAGTGGCGAACTGAGATTGGCAAACGCCACCTCTGAGCCTTCAGGTTCGGGGTATTGACTGTTGCCTTTATGACGTTTCAGGATAGTCTCGGCAGGGTTCAAGCCATATTTCGTCACAATCCTTGACACAAGAGGATAGACGGTTTCTTCGAGCGTTGAGATTTGTTTGCTATAAATAGCGAGCTTTGCCTGTGTACCATCAGCATATTCCAGGTCTTTATACTTGACAAGGAACTCACGCATACCATTCTGTATGATTTCCTCCATGCTGCTCTCAGCCACTTTTACGGTAGGACGTTTCAGGAAGTTGTCTATGCCGTCAAGCAACGGATAGTAGTACACCACGTTACTGATGTTCGTATTCTTGACAACAAAGTCATTGCCTATTGTCGTCTTCTCGGCTTTGTCAAGGTATGGCGTGCCAGAGAAGCCAAGTACATTGCAGAAGCCCTCGCTACGGGTAGCCCATTTAGTCACGACCTGACGCAATTTGATGTCACCGTCCGTGGCATGATGTACCTCGTCGATAAACACAGACAGGTGTGGTATCTTACCAATTACATCGCGCAACTCATTGGCTATGACTATCTTCTGCCATTCTTCCTTTGAGAACACATCTGCGGTTTTCTCTGAATCGTCTATACGGTCGAGAATCACTTTCTCTGCATTGGTGATAGCCACAATGCCCATTGCGTCACCACCCATGAGGCGATTGTTTATCTTCTGCGCATTAGGATTCTTCACCGTATTGCTTTTGTTAGCAGACTTCTGCTCGTCAAGCACCTCAAACTGCACTATGCGCTTCAGCTTCTGCACCTCTACCTCTGAGAAAATCCATGAAGGGTCAAACTCACGTATGCTGCGCAGGCTCGGTATGATGCTCGACTTCAAGGCAGAAGGGGCGAGAATCAGGAAGTTGTGCGCCCATATCGGGTTGTCTGGCTCATTCAGTGCGAAATAGAGGTCAATATAGATGAATGCGGCCATCAGATACGTCTTGCCAGCACCCATTGGCAGACTGAACAGGTAGTCGGCGTATGTCACTCCGTAGAAGATCTCATGCCATGCTTTTTCGTAGTCTATCTCCGTGGCATGATGGCGGATGAATTTCTCCAGCTCTGGTGCGAGTTGCTTATTGTTCTTGTCTTTCAGGCGCGAATACTGGAACAATGCCAGAGCAGCCTTGTTAGTCTCAAGCACATTACGGGTTTCAACGGTAAGTTCCTCCGCGCCAACGTTTGTGTCATTGAAATATCCTTCGGTAAACAGCTTGTATAAAGACTGTCCCTTGCACGCTATCTTCAGAAACAGATAGGTCTTGATAGCCTCTATCTGGGCATCACGCATCATGCCCCTCTGCTCAATGTACTGGAGCATAGGGCGAATGGTGCAATCAGCCGACTGTAACCACAGATTTCTTTTCTTTTCTATGAGTGAATAGAACATTATGTTCCTGCTATTCTTATGCTTGTTTCTTGGGTTTTAATTGTCTTTGGTTTATTTTTCTCACCAAAGGTGAGCCTTGTCATGTACAGGCATATACATTGACCACCACAGATGTTTCGGTTTTATGTGCAAAGGTAACATTTAATTTTCATAACTCCAAATTATCAGGTTGCTTTTTTCTTTTGCACTCCCCCGCCCCATTTCAATTATTTCAATTATTTCAATTAAATTTGGGCATACCCCATCACGCGATTTTACCTCTAACATCTATATATATATTTAAATAAATATATATATAGATGTTAGTACTTAATGTGCATGTTTTCTTCAGGGCAAAAATGTGTGTCCATTTTTTATTGAAATAATTGAAATAATTGAAATTTTCAAGAAAAATGAAAAAAAGTTGCATTTTGCCCTTGTTTTTTTTCGATTTTGGAGTATAAGTAAATAGAGGGGCACTCCTCCGCTCCTCTTTCGCTACTAATCCGTAGTAAATCCACTCCCTATATCGGAGATATAGCGGACACAAGATATATTCAAACTTATGATTTATTCACTTCATTATTAACTTTTAATTTTTAATTCTTATGGGAAAACTAAATGGAATTATCAGTAAAATTTCAGGCTCAGCCGGAAATCTTACATTCAAACGCAGAATGGGTGAGACCGTTATCAGCGAGAAGGTGACTCAGGTTCGCAACCCTCGTACTAACGCTCAGATGCAGACCCGCACAAAGTGGGGCAACATCATCGCGATGTACAAAGGCATCCGTCCGCTGCTCAACTACGGCTTTGAGAACAAGCCTAAGAACCTCTCGGACTACAACATGTTCGTCAAGGTGAACATGCAGCGCACGCCTATCTACCTCACCAAACAGGCTGTTGCAGGTGGTGCTTGCATCGCTACTGCCTATCAGATTTCACAGGGTTCGCTCCCTGCTATCGTGCTCACAGGCACAGGGCAGAACGGCAAGACAGACATTCGTCTGGGTGGTCTCACAATCGGTTCAAACACTACCGTTGCCGACTTCTCCGCAGCAGTCGTGAACAACAACCCCGATTACAAGTATGGCGATCAGATTTCGTTCTTCCTCGTCAAGCAGCTTGTAAATGCGAACACCGAGATTCCTTACTGTCAGTTCAGCGCAGCAAAGGTCATCCTCGATGCAGCAAACGAGGACCTTCTGACCGACGTGACAGGCGGCTCTACAGGCTTCAAGGCTGTTGATGGCAACATCGGCCACTCAGGCAACGATGGCGACTGCGCCTACACTTGGGTACACACCCGCAAGGCAGACGGCAAGACCCTCGTCAGCTCTCAGGACCTTCTTGTAGCCAACACGAAGGAGGCTGACTATCAGGGCGAAAATGCCTACACCCTCTCAAAGAGCAGCTACGGCTCTGGCATCGAATCCTTCCTCGTGCCGGATGGCAACGCAAGCGGTGCTACTTCTGGCGGTGAAAGCGGAGGCGGTGGCGAAGGTGGAGGCGGTGGACTCTAAACTCACGCACCTTGCGGTGCTAAACTGACAATAATTACCAATCTTACCAATCTTTCACCAAAAAGATTATTTTTGATAAGATTTTAACTGATGGAATAAGATTGCGCAGATTGGTAATTTTTGTCAGTTAAAAAGCGAAAGCAACTCATTCGCGATAGGCATGTTAATTGTTTAACTGTTAATTGTTAATTGGACTTATGAAAAACGAAACTTGGAAATTCATTCTTCAGACTTTGGCGGCAATCCTTACCGCTATTGCGACAACCCTCGGAGTGCAAAGCTGCATGTAAAGAGGGGTTAGAGGTTAGGGGTTAGAGGTTAGGGGTTAGAGGTTAGGGGTTAGAGGTTAGGGGTTAGAGGTCAGGGGTTAGAGGTCAGCATCGCTAATGGGCATTATCAGTTAGAGGGCAGAAAGGCAAAATACATTAGACTTTAGACCTTAGACTTTAGACATTTAATAGACCTTCAAACCTAGAAACCTTCAAACCTCACAACCTTATATAATATATAAAAGAAAATCTCCCATAGAGCGATTCTATGGGAGATTTGTATTTGTCTGTACCATCAGCACAATGTCAATTGTACATTGTACATGGGAACTTGCTTTAGCTTGATGAGCTTCAGCGAATAAATGGTACATGAATTTACTTCTTGTTCAGTGCGAGGTCAACGTTTACTGCGCAAGCTACTGAGCAACCTACCATTGGGTTGTTACCAATACCGAGGAAGCCCATCATCTCTACGTGTGCAGGAACTGAAGAAGAACCAGCGAACTGAGCGTCTGAGTGCATACGGCCGAGTGTATCTGTCATACCGTAAGAAGCAGGACCAGCAGCCATGTTATCTGGGTGAAGTGTACGACCTGTACCACCACCTGAAGCTACTGAGAAGTATGGCTTACCAGCACGGATACGCTCCTTCTTGTATGTACCAGCTGTTGGGTGCTGGAAACGTGTTGGGTTTGTTGAGTTACCTGTGATTGATACGTCAACATCTTCCTTCCACATGATAGCTACACCCTCACGAACGTCGTCAGCACCGTAGCAGTTTACTGCTGCACGTGGACCGTTAGAGTAAGCGATACGCTTAACCTCCTTGAGCTCACCTGTGAAGTAGTCGAACTGTGTCTGTACGTATGTGAAGCCGTTGATACGAGAGATGATCATAGCAGCGTCCTTACCGAGACCGTTGAGGATACAACGGAGAGGCTTGTCAGCTGGTCTTGACTTGTTAGCCATCTGTGCGATCTTGATAGCGCCCTCAGCAGCAGCGAATGACTCGTGACCAGCGAGGAATGCGAAACACTTTGTCTCTGGCTCGAGAAGACGAGCAGCGAGCTCACCGTGGCCGATACCAACCTTACGGTCGTCAGCTACAGAACCAGGGATACAGAATGACTGGAGACCCTCACCGATATAGTTAGCAGCCTCTACAGCGTCCTTTGCCTTTTCCTTGAGTGCGATTGCAGTACCTACAACGTAAGCCCACTTAGCGTTCTCGAAACAGATCATCTGAGTCTCCTCACATGTCTGATATGGGTCGAGACCTGCAGCATCACAGATCTGATTAGCCTCTTCAATAGAAGCGATACCGTGCTTGTTAAGACAAGCGAGGATCTGCTTGATGCGACGATCCTGAGATTCAAACTTTACTTCTCTAATCATTTTTATTTAAAGGTTTAGAGGTTTAGAGGTTTTGTGGTTTTGAGGTCTGTCCAGTCTGCATTTCGTATTTCTTGCGTGTATGAATCAAAGACTGTAGCATTCTCATTACATTGTCGTTCATATCCTCCAGCTGATGATATTCCTCTTCGCTTATGTATTCCTCGTTTCTGGCTATCAGTATCTGAGTATCCAGTTCGTTTGAAGAACCTAATGCGATGTGCAGGAAGTGTATCAGGTCGGGATTTGATGCTCTGCCGTAACCTTCTGCTATATTAGAAGGTATAGAGACTGCTGCTCTTTGCATCTGACTGCTAAGTCCAAACACTTCATAGCGCGGGAAGTTTCGTGTCATCTTATAGACCATTGAAACCAAGGCCATGGAGTCCTGCCATACTTGCAGGTTTTTGTGAGGACCCATCATACATGCAGACCTTAAAACCTTATAACCTTACAACCTTGAACCGTCGTTAGACTTAATTCTTACGTGGGTCAATAAATTTAACTGCACCGTCCTCCTTCTTAGTACGGCCGTAAGTACCTGTAACACTCTTGAGTGCCTCGTTAGCGTCAACACCCTTCTTGATAGCGTCCATGAACTTGCCCATGTGAACGAACTCATAACCGCATACCTGGTCGTCCTTGTCGAGGTACTGCTTTGTGATGTAGCCCTCTGTGAGCTGGAGGTAACGAGTACCCTTAACCTTTGTGCCATAGAGAGTACCGCACTGAGAAACGAGACCCTTACCGAGGTCCTCGAGACCAGCACCGATCATAAGACCGCCCTCAGAGAATGCAGACTGTGTACGTCCGTAAACGATCTGGAGGAAGAGCTCACGCATAGCTGTGTTGATAGCATCACAAACGAGGTCTGTGTTGAGTGCCTCAAGGATAGTCTTGCCTGGGAGGATCTCAGATGCCATAGCAGCAGAGTGAGTCATACCAGAACAACCGATTGTCTCAACGAGAGCCTCCTCGATGATACCATCCTTTACATTCAGGGTAAGCTTACAGCAACCCTGCTGAGGTGCACACCAACCGATACCGTGTGTAAGACCAGAGATGTCCTTGATTTCCTTAGCCTGAATCCACTTGCCCTCTTCTGGGATTGGAGCTGGTCCGTGGTTAGGACCCTTGGCTACGCAGCACATTTCCTGTACTTCTTTTGAATAAACCATTTTGTTTTTGTATTTTATATTTGTTAATATAAGAAAAAGTCGAATAAATTTCAGTCTGCAAAATTAATAAAAAGTTCAGAGAAATACCTAAAAATAGTGATAAATTTTCCAAAAATATAACATAAAAGTAAGTTTTCAGAACATTTTGCTGAGATATATAAGGAAAAATTAGTATCTTTGCAAAATAAAGTTTACAAATTTACATATAAGGTTAGAAGGTTAGGAGGTTAGAGGTTAGAGGTCTGCATCGCTAATAGGCAAGCCGACTTGAAACCAAAAGACCAGAAAACCCGAGAACCTATAAACCCTTAAATAAAGGTTAGAAGGTTAGAAGGTCAGCCTTGGTTAGAGGTTGTAAGGTTAGAAGGTTAGAAGGTTAGAAGGTTAGGAGGTTTGAAGGTTAGAGGTCAGCATCGCTAATGGGCGACCAGAAAACCAGAAAGCCCATAAACCAAAAGACCAGAAAACCTGATAACCATAAAACCCCATAACCCTAAAGACCTCAAAACCTCAAAACCCTATAAACCTCAAAACCTCAAAAAACATGACATTTGAAGTAAAAGACGAGGCTCTTCGTGAGGCGGCTGGTAAAGGCATGGATGAGTTCATCGGTGTCATCGTGGATGCCATAAAGAAAGGCGTGGGAGGCGACCTTTCCGCAGAGACCATGCCTAAGCTCACAGCCGACCAGATAACGCTCTTGGCCTATATAATGCTTCGTGACGAGCTTATGGACGGTGGTTTCATACAGCTCATACATAATGGCTACGGACCTTTCTTCTTCCGCAACCCATTCGACAAGGCTGTGCGCCAATGGGGTGAGAAGGTGCAGGAGATTACGGGCGTGAAGGGCAACGAGGACACGAATCTGATAGGTCTCTGCCGTTTGTTGCGTCGCGTTCGCAAATGCTATGACAAGTATCATAATCAGATAGAGAAGGAGATGAGCGATGATGATTTCATGGCTCTCTACGAGCAGCTTGACATGTTCGATGACTTCGATGACGAGTTCGTTTCGAATGAGGAAAGCTATACGGAAGACGTAGCAAGATATGTGGATGAACACCTTTTAGAAATGGTCAAACCCGTTTGACCGAGAAATGAACAGATGGGCTTGCGCCCATAGTATTCTTAGAAAGTAAATTAGAGGTAAATGAAATCAGTAAATTAAATTCAATAAATTAAAAACGCAAAGACGCGAAGACACAGAGATATAAAACTTTGCGACTCTGCGACTTAGCGTTAAAAAATAATTTACTGGCTATAATTTATTGGTAATTTACTTTCCAAACAACAATAAGGAACGCAAGTTCCGTTTTTCTTTAATATGAACAAGATTGAACAAGAACTTCGCAAGAAGAGTCCGGTGCAGATAAAGAACAAGAAGGCATCGTTCGACTATTTCTTCGTTGACACATACACAGCCGGCATAGTATTGACCGGCACAGAGATTAAGTCTATACGACTTGGTAAGGCATCACTCGTTGATACATTCTGCTATATCAATAATGGTGAGATATGGGTTAAGGGCATGAACATAAACCCGTATTTCTATGGCTCGTACAACAACCACGAGGCAAAGCGCGACCGTAAGCTATTGCTCAACAAGCGCGAGATTCGCCGCTTACAGGAAGACACCAAGGCTGTGGGATACACCATCGTCCCTACCCTCGTCTTCATCGACGACAAGGGACGTGCAAAGGTTGATATCGCCCTCTGCCGTGGTAAGAAGGAATTTGACAAGCGCCAGACTATCAAGGAGAAACAGGACAAGCGCGAGATGGATCGTGCGATGAAGAATTTCTGATGATTTAAGGTTAGAAGGTTATGAGGTTTGAAGGTTTGAAGGTCGGAGTGCTTTTAAATGTCTAAAAGCTAAAGTCTAATGTCTAAAGTCTTTTGCCGTTTGCCTTTTTACCATATAACCTCCAAACCTTACAACCTCGTTAATTCTAACATAAAACAATATTTTATAACCAAAAATGAAAAGACTTTTTTCGATTTTGTCATTACTATCAATAATGACATGGGGGACATTAAAGGCGCAGAATGTAGAAGATGTATTAGACGTGAAAACATTGAACTTTCAAGGCGTTGATTATCAGTTAGGTTGGAGCGCACACAACTCAAGCCAATGTATTCAGGAGTATTTCCCGAAGGGACAGGTTCCAGAATCATATACTGACATGTTTACAATATCGGTATTCACAAATATCGTTGATGGAGTAACCCCAACAATGGCAGTTGCCGCCAAAGAGGCAGAACTGGAAGCAAGAAAGGAAAAGACAAAGGATGTTTGGAACTGGTCCGTGATGACCAATGAAGAGACAAACGAAGCTTGTATTGATTTCGTCTGTTGTTCTGGGAAGGATGGCAAGTTAGACGTCGTTGAATTTGATGTTCATCGCTATCGTATGATTCAGGTTGACGGCAAGCCTGCTCTTCAACTGCTATTCTACAGTCATCGTGCCTATGGTGACGACATCACAGAAATGATGAATAATCTAAAAGATATTAGAGGGAAAGCCCTTCTTGATATCGTTGATTTCAACATAGACTGCAACGTGAAATTGAAATAAAAGAAAACTCTCCAACGGAATAAAATCAGTTGGAGAGTTTTTATGTTTTCCAAGAAACAATATGATTTATTTCTTTTTATTCTTCTCGCTATGTTTATTTATCCTTTTTAGAGCATCTATTGTAACGGATAATATTTGGTTTGTTTGCCCATTAAAGAAATGAACACATTCAAGTGCTGGACTTATAACCTCAAACTCTTTTATCTCATAACAATCACGAGCATATAGAAGGAAATTGCAAATATCGGTTGGTGTCATATATGGATTATCTTCCAAATGGGTGTGCATAACCGTTTGTACGCTTTTACCTTCTGGCCATTTCGTAGGGATGAAACTATTATGATACTTAGTCTTTTTGATTATATTAAGATTCTCGTCAAAATCAAAACTATAATCATTACCCATCGGAACTACGTTTTCCTTGGTTGTACCTGTCAACCAATACATTCTATAGCAATTGTTTGGAAGAGGTATTAAATCTGTATTCATACTTTCCATCATATTTATCATATTGGTTTCAAGACACTTCTGCTTCATTTTCAGTCTCATGTCAACAAGTTTCGCCTCATACTCGGTCAAAGGGCGCTTAACGTCAGAATACGTGTTATTTTCATCATGGGTATAGTCAAGAAGGCATTGCAAATGAAACTTATCATAGGCAATACAATGAAGTTTCCCATCGGTCGCTTCACAAACAATAACGCCCTCAAAATCACCCATATACTTACAATGCTCCATAACCATGTCCGTACCTATCCATGCTGCTTTTTCATAACAATACAGCCTATATCCTTCTGTAATGATACTATCGTTGATTGGCTGCATCATTGCTTGAAGCTTAAAAGCATTCATCTTTTTCTTGGCACTAGCATTTATGGAAAAAGAGCATATTAATAATGAAAGTAATAATAAACTTTTTATTTTCATTTGATTGTACTTTTTATTATATGATTTTAATGATACAAAGATACGAATAATAAATGTTTCGTGCAAATTTCATGGGGAGAATTTGTTGTTTTCCACTAAGAAACGTGGATTCGGCAAATTTCATCAACTATTATTGAAAACACGTGGTTGAAGAAGCTCTGCGCCTCTGTGTGTAGAACGCTAAGACGCTAAGACGCAAAGATTATATTTTAGCAACAAGTTGCTTTTAACTGACAATAATTACCAATCTACGCAATCTTTTCAATCTTTTTATTTTTATCAAGAATTATCTGCATCATGCAGACATGCGCCCTGAAAGGGCAAGATCTGCACATAGCATAGGGCAGCGCCCTATGTACAAAGTAGTTAGTATATTCGCCCTGTAAGGGCAAAAGCCCTAATAAGAATAAATGCTTTTGCCCCTTCAGGGCGTTACCCCCCCTAATTTCCCCAGGGCGATGCCCTGGGCTATGTGCTCATTGCCCCTCCGGGGCGCTGTCGGGCAAATGTGGATTCTCAATTTTTTCCCTGTGGTCAGTGGGTCTGCGACAAATCTCGTGTTATCAGTGTTCAAATTATTCTTTGTGGCTCTGCATCTTTGCGTTTAGGAAATTCTGCATCTTGCGTTTTATAAATAAAGAGGCGGACGAAAAAGAAGGATTGGAGGGCAAAGAAATGCTTTTTGCAATATTTACGGGCTTTTAGCGTTTTAATATAGTATGAAACGTATTATTTCGATATATTTTCTTGCAATGATGG
>JAEEGJ010002856.1_pt1 | contig 75799 bp, 61 predicted proteins | sample 8958761 | NCBI WGS metagenome assembly JAEEGJ01 (sample SAMN16246546, study PRJNA631951) | gut metagenome | biome: gut microbiome; feature: rumen; material: RS-attached | host: Bos | place: Iran: Karaj | collected 2018-10 | reverse complement strand
CAGTGAATCTCCCTTTTTAGGCTATCGGCCAAACAACTATCCAGAAAGATGTTAAATAGAGTTTAATGTGTCCTGTTCACGGACATAAATTCTTATATCCAAAAACTTTGACTTAGGAATCAAGGGATGGGTCTTTGATCACATGACACGTAGATGTCCTCGGAAATAAGCTGTCTTTGAAAGGGATTATCTGAATGGGGTGTTCGGATAATCTTAACGAGGTGTTCGGATAATCTCTATGGGGGGTAAGGGATTATCCGAATGAGTTGTTCCCCTTATCCGGATGAGTCGTTCAGATAAAGGGAACGAGTCAAAGGTGACATGCCCTTAATTTTGAGGCTGAATCCAGATAGTTTGCACGCATAATTCTCCTCGTATTCTGCGTAAATTCGATGGGGTTAAAGGCTGAATTCTTTTCTTGCCAAACTAACTGGAATATTCAGGTTGATTATAGTACAGAAATATATTAAGCATAGTGCAGCCATACTCTAGCCTGCTTCGTGCCATATTCTAGCCTGCTTTGTGCCATACTCATTTAGTATGCTTAGAGTATGGGAAGATGCTGTAATATAAGAAGCAAACCGGGAATAGACAATTTGCCCTTTGTCTACAGGTTGAAAAGGATTTTGCCTATAGGTAAAATCTACTTTTTTTAAGAAAAGAGTTTCCCGTTTCGGAAATTTTCCATATTTTTGCAGCGGAGGACTATAAAAATGAAGAACAAATTTGATAATAGCGAAAGCGGCAGTATTCTGGGCTCCGTCATTCAAAAGGTAAGAAAAGCCAAGAAGATTACTCAGGAGGAACTGGGTAAGCGTGTTGGATTGCCTAAAAGCAGCATCAGCAAAATAGAGAAGGGGCTGACACATATTTCGTTCGAGGATGCTTCGCTACTGATGGATGCTATGGGTGAGAAAATCTCCATTCAAGTAATGGGTATGCAGGAATCAGACGAAAAGAAGGTGGAGCGTGTCCGGTTTGTTACAATCGGCGTAGCTTGGTATGCACATAGTAAGAAAATGGCGTTTGCCGATGCTTACCGCTATCTGCTGATTTATAAAGGTATTCAGTTCTTGGAAGAGAACTATGCCTACGAGCAAACGCTTCCACGTGAGACTCTACTTAGCGACCTTGATAAGGTATGTAATAGGAACCGCGAGAAATTCATGAAGGCTGTATGAGACTCTTGCATGGGAGTAATGTTGAAATAAAACAACCTGATTTACGGAAATGTCAGTCGAAGAATGACTTTGGCAGAGGTTTCTACTTGACGCCTCAATGGCAACGTGCTTATTTAATGGCAAAGCGTAGGGCTAGTAGGGATGGAGGAGAAAAGGTGGTAACATCGTTTCAGTTTAATATGCTTCAAGCAATAGAGCACGGATTGAAAGTCAAGGTCTTTAGGGGCTTTAGTGCTGCGTGGTCAAAGTTTATCATTCTTAACCGATTGGAAGAAAATCTTGTTCACCAATATGATGTTGTGATAGGCCCTGTGGCTGATGCTTTCGTAGACAAGGAGATTGAACGACATAAACAGAAGTATGGCATCCATTATCTGGATACGGCAGCGTTACTTGATTTCGCAGAACATGTGTCACAATTTGGCAACAAATATATACAGTACTGTTTTTGCACAAAAAAAGCACTTAAAGAACTAACTAAAGAATAGTATACCATGGAAGAAAGGTATTTAAGATTTGAAGATCTGATAGCAGACTTGGCAGCTTATTTGGTTTCGGAATATGAAATCGAACCTCGAGACGCTGCAGGACTTGTTATGAATAGTCCATTAACTCAGGAGTTGTATTCTTCAAAAGATTCTATTACGGAACAAAGAGTCAAGGAATTAGCTGAAAAATTGCTTTCAGAAAATGCCTAACCAAAAGAAAAAGTTGTATTTTTGCAGATGAAAGTATTGCTGAAAGAATATGAGTAGCCAACAGTTGGATTTATTTGACGATTATGCCGTGGATCTGCAGCATGAGCAGAAGGATAGCCTGAAGGGTTTCTTCGAGGCTACGGGTATACGTAACTCTTCTTCGCTGGTTCTGGGCGAGGATAATCCTATCTGTCAGAAGGAGATCTTCGTGCCTGCTATTCCCGGCAAGAATACGGGCGTCTTCTATCAGATAATAGGTAATATGGGCGCTTATGCCAATAAGGAATACCTGGATGATACGGATATGATTCTCTTGCCGGACGAATCGTTGAGAAAACTGGAACAGGGCACTAAGGACGAGGTGGTTCTCTATCTGGAGAAGCAATACGGAAAGAGTAGCATCAGATTCCAGAAACTGCGTTTTACCACCGAGTCGGATTTCCTGGGCTGGGTGAAGCGCAGATTGGAGAGGTTCCCTGACGTGAGAACCCTGAATCTGCTGGATATTTACGAGAAGAGCTAAGCTACTTTACCATCCAGACATTTAGGATGATGCCCTTGAAGTTATCTTCCCACTGTGGAGTGCAGACGAAAAGGGCGTTGTTGAGCCAACCGTACTTACTGTCGGCCGGTGCCTCGAACTGTGGAGCGGCACGGAAATAGAAGGTGGGGCGGCCGTCTGCATCCTTTCCGTCGTAGATAATTCCCTTGTTACGAACATGAATATTGACGCCATCGTCGGTGCGGATGCAGTAGATGGCCTCCAGCTCGGTGCGTTTCTCGCCATTCAACTGATAGTCGGCTCCTCCGTTGAGGATGGTGCCTTTCAGTCTGGGACCCTCGAAGGTTCCGCCTGTGATAGGAACTATAGTACGACGGCCATGCTGGGTGTTTTCTATGCCGTATGCTTCGCCTATGTTAACCTTCAACTGTAGGGCAAACTCCAGTTGCGGCGCATTGCCCTGAGCATGACTGCTTAGTGCACAAAGGGCAATGAGGACGGTGAGAAGGATTGTCTTCATAAGTGTTATTTATCGTTTTCTTTTTTCTTGTCGAATCTCAGGAACAGGCCGGCCAGGATGGTGCCGCTGATACTGTGCCAGGCGCAGCTGATGGCGCAGGGCAGGACGGCAAGGGGCTGGGCGGCAAAGAAGTTGCCCGCCAGGACGGTGGCAAGACCGGCATTCTGCATACCCACCTCGATGCTGATGGTACGCTTCTTGGCCTTATTGAAGCCTGCCGCTTTGCCTGCCATATAGCCTAAAACATAACCTAATGTGTTGTGGCAGAAGACTACGGCGAAGGTCCAGAGGAAGAGCCAGAGGCCACGGGCAATCAAACTGTCGTGAACCGTAGAGATAACACCACCTACGATGCAGGCCAAGCTGATTACGCTCAGTCCGGGCATCAGACTCTGTATGGTGGGGAAATGCTTGCTCTGGGAATAGTTGTAGTTGAGGAAACATCCGATGCCAACGGGGATGATGGTGACGATAAGGATGTTCAGGAACATTCCTATGGCATCAATCTCTATAATCTGACCGGCGGTGAGCTCCATCAGCAAGGGCGTCATCACGGGGGCCAGTAGGGTAGAGGCGCAGGTCATGCCCACAGAGAAGGCTACATCGCCATGACAGAGGTACGACATGATGTTGCTGCTTACACCACCCGGACAGCAGCCTACCAACAGAATACCCAGTGCCAGGGCGGGCTCTAAGTGGAAAACCCTGACCAGCAAGTATGCCACGCAGGGCATGATGAAGAACTGGGCGCAGGCACCTATCAGTATGTCGAGGGGACGACGGGCAAGGATGCGGAAGTCGTTGGTGGTGAGGGTAAGTCCCATGGTTAGCATGATAATGCCCAGGATAACGGTCTGTGTGGTTCCTCTCACCCACTGGAAGAGCTCGGGCAAAAAGAATGTCAGTACCGCAATGGCGATGATAAACAACGAGGCATTACTGGCGAGCCATCGGCTCAGACGAATCAGATATTGCATAGTCTTATGGTTTTTGATGATGCAAAGATAGCAATAATTCTGTTTCCTTGTATTCTTGCTTAGAAAAATTCAGCCTTTCTTTTTGAGTTTCAGAATAAACCATTATCTTTGTTCTCAAAAATAAAAAAATATGAAGAAAATATTTACTCTTTTGAGTCTTTTCTTCCCTTTGATGGCCTTTTCGCAAGAGACATCCGTGACATACGTAACAGAGAACGAGAAGTGTATCATTTGGCAACCTGGGGTCAAACTGACCTTTGAGATGTTCGAGAACGTTAACCCTGACACTGCGGATATCAGGATTATGAAGAAAGTGAATAGTCAACTGATGCCATACACGTTGCTTGCCTATGTTGTAGATGTTCCTAAAGTTCCTAAAGTTATAAAGAGAGGAAGAAAGAAGATTTTGCAACCAGATAAAGGGTATTTCGCCGCAGAATTCAGTAAATCTTGGTCATGCATCATCGGCCGTGATTCCTTTGACCTGAAATGTGCACAGTTAATATGGGACGCTCAGGAACTTAGCACCCGAGTGAGTAGGATTTGGCTTGATGACGTTCAAAAAAAAATAGGGAAACCTACCGATAATCTCTATACTATGTATCTGATGACGGCAGTTGATGGGGGAAGAGAGTATTTTGGTAAATTGTTTTCTAAGATTCTCAATTACGTCCAAACTCCACGAGACCAAGATAGGTATCTTGAATACCGCCGCTGGATCGATAAAGAATTGGAAAGCACATCTAAGTTTGCCACAAGCAAAGAAGAGGCTACCCGTTTCATCCTTGGGAAACCCATTGATCCGGACATGGAACAGGCCAAGAGCATTGTGGGAGTACTAGGAGAAAGTAAATCTGATGAAGAGTAGTATATTTGCGACTAAAATCACACAATTAACGCTAATACAATGCAAACAAAACTCACAAACAACCGATTGGAATCGTTGGATGCTCTCAGAGGATTCGACATGTTTTTCATTACCGGCGGCGCTACGCTGCTCGTAGCCATTGCTGCCCTGTTCCCCGATTCGGCGGCATGGCAGGCTATAGCAAAACAGATGGAGCATGTGCCCTGGGACGGCCTGGTACATCACGATACCATCTTCCCGCTGTTCCTCTTCATTGCGGGCATCAGCTTCCCCTTCTCGCTACAGAAGCAGCAGGAAAAGGGCAAGTCTATGACAAGCATCTACCTGAAGATTGTGCGCAGAGGTCTTACCCTGGTGTTCTTAGGTCTGGTAGTCAGTGGTTTCCTCAGGTTCGAGTTCGAGACGCTTCGCTGGCCCAGCGTATTGGGACGCATCGGTCTGGCCTGGATGTTTGCCGCCTTTATCTTTACGGCAACGGGTAAGAAATTGTGGCCTAAGATTGCGGTGATTCCTGTCATCCTGATAGGCTACTGGCTGGTGTCGGCTTTCGTTCATGCACCAGGCGTAGATCCTTCCATCGACCCTTTGACTCGCGAGGGCAACATTGCCTGCTACATCGACCGTACCCTGCTTGGTCCCCATTGCTATAAGCCCGACTACGACCCCGAGGGTTTGCTCTCTACCATTCCTGCCATCGCTACGGCTATGCTGGGAATGCTGACGGGCGTATTTGTTCAGCGCTCCAAAGCTACCTCTAAGACGGCCTTCATGCTCTTTGTGGCTGGCGTGGTATTTGCGCTGCTGGGTGCCGGTTGGAATACTTTCTATCCCATCAACAAGGCCTTGTGGAGCAGTTCCTTCGTGCTGGCAGTGGCTGGATACTCGCTTATCATGTTTGCCCTGTTCTATTACATAATAGATGTGCTGGGATGGAAGAAGTGGGACCTCTACTTCAAGGTGATTGGTATGAACTCTATCCTCATCTACATGGCGCCCAGGTTTATAGACTTCTCTAAGTTGAACCACCGCCTCTTCGATGGTGTATTCAGCCTCATCCCCGAACAGTACTATGCAGTAGCAGAAACGCTGGGCTATATGCTGGTTCTATGGCTCTTTATGTACTTTATGTATAGGAAGAAAGTGTTCCTGAAAGTGTGACCCCCTCCCGACCTCCCCGAGGGGAGGGGATGGGAGAGAAAAATTAAAAGAGAAAAGATAAAAGTGAATTAAAAGATAAAAGTTTCGCTAACCGCTAACCTTTAACCGCTAACCGTTATGTACAATATCATCAAGAAAATACTCTCCCCCTCGGGGGAGCTGGTGGGGGGTCTACTCTCCCCTCGGGGAGTCGGAGTGGGCCTCTGTTTTTTCCTTGCGTTATCAGTTCAGGCACAGAATACGGCTCCTGAACCAATAGGTCCTCTGCCTTTGCCTAAGCAGGTGGAGTGGCAGAAGATGGAGACGTATGCCTTTGTGCATTATGGACTGAACACCTTTACGGACAAAGAATGGGGGTATGGCGACGCTGACCCCAAGACGTTCAACCCCAGCCGTATGGATGTGGAGCAGTGGGTGAGGACCTTCAAGCAGGCTGGCATGAAGGGTGTGATCATCGTGGCCAAGCATCACGATGGCTTTGCTATGTGGCCCTCTCCATTGACGGATTACAACATCACCCATTCCTCCTACAACGGCCCTAAGAACAAGGACGGCAAGGTGGATGTGCTGGCAGAACTGCGTAAGGCTTGTGACAAATACGGCCTGAAGATGGGCGTCTATCTGTCGCCATGGGACCGTAATCATGCCGAGTACGGCAGGCAGGCCTACGTGGATTATTATCACCAGCAGCTGACGCAGTTGGTTACGGAGTATGGTCCGCTCTTCGAGGTCTGGCTGGATGGTGCCAATGGCGGTGACGGCTATTATGGCGGAGCACGCGAGACGCGCAAGATAGACCGACGCAACTATTACAACTTCCCCAAGATTCACTCCATCATCCAGGAACACCAGCCCCAGGCTATCATCTTCAGCGATGGAGGTCCCGGTTGTCGCTGGGTAGGAAACGAGAGGGGCGAGGCCGGAACTACCAACTGGTCGTTCCTGCGCCAGAAAGAAGTCTATCCGGGCTATAACAAAAGCAAAGAGCTGACTACGGGGCATCCTGATGGCGACACTTGGATTGCTGCTGAGTGCGATGTCTCTATCCGCCCCGGTTGGTTCTATCACCCAGAGGAGGACTCTAAGGTAAAGACCCCAGAGCAGTTGGTGGACCTGTATTATAAATCGGTAGGGCACAATGCCACGCTGTTGCTGAACTTCCCTGTGGATCGCGAGGGTAGGGTGAACGCCATAGACAGCGCCAATGCGGTTGCCTTCCGCCAGATGATAGAGGAAGAACTGAAGACCGACCTGCTGCGCAAGGCAGAGGTTACGGCCAGCAGCACCAGAGGCAAGAAGTTCTCGGCCAGAAATCTGACAGACGGCAAATGGGACACCTATTGGGCAACGCCGGATGGAGAAAACACGGGCTCGGTGACCTTTACGTTCAAGAAACCGACGATGGTGAACCGCCTGTTGCTGCAAGAGTACATACCACTGGGCCAGCGAGTTAAAGCCTTCACGGCAGAAGTTCTCGTGGATGGCAAATGGCAGACATTAGACAGCAACGAGCCCACGACCACTATCGGTTATAAGCGTATCCTCAGGTTCCCTTCTGTAGAAGCAGCGGCCATCAGGATCTCCGTAACAGATGCCCGTGGCCCTCTCTGCCTTAATAATGTGTCGGCTTATTTTGCCAACCGGTAGCAACCTCCGCTAAGCAGACGCACAATACCTTTCATCTCTAAGTTGAAGAGCAGGCTGGTAAGTTTGCTGATGGGCAGTGCGGTCTCTACGGTCAGGATGTTTATCTGCTTGCTGTCGGTGCCTGTGAGTGCATTTACGATGCGCTGTTCCTCCTCGGTCAGGTCGGGGAAGAGTTCTTGCTGCAACCCTTCGTTCAGTTGTTTCTTCAGATTGCATGCTGTCTCCCATCCCATGGCTTTTACGAAGTCCTCGGCACAGGTGATGAGGCCCGCACGGTTGTTCTGTATCAGATTGTTACAGCCTTCGGAATAGGTGTCGCCAATCCGGCCGGGAAAGGCAAAGACATCGCGCCCATAGCTTTCTGCAATCTCAGCTGTTATGAGCGAGCCTCCCTTCTTGGCACTCTCTATCACGATGGTGGCATCGGTCATTCCGGCTACTATGCGGTTGCGCTGCACGAAATTCCTTTTGTCGGCATTGCTCAGAGAAGGGAACTCGGTAAGTAATCCTCCCTGACAGACCATCTGAACGGCGGTGTCGCGATGAAAGCGAGGATAGATCTGGTCCAGTCCGTGTGCCAAGACGCCAATAGTCTCCATCTTCTGCTCTAACGCTGCACGGTGGCAGTGAATGTCTACGCCATAGGCCAGTCCGCTGACTATCAGCGTGTCAGGGCAAAGGTTCTTCAGTTCCTTAACAAACTGCTGGCAGAGGTCTTTGCCGTATGCCGTAATCTGGCGTGTTCCCACCATACTGATGATATGTCGGGCATTAAGCGAAGCTGTTCCTCTGTAATAAAGCAGAATGGGAGCATCAGGACACTCGCGCAGGCGGGCTGGGTAGTTCTCGTCGTTATAACCGATACACTGAATGTGGCCGGCCTGTGCAAAGGCAAGTTCCTCCTCGGCCCTCTTAAGATGTGTATCCATCAGGGCCAGTGCCTCAAGCGTGGATTTGCTGGCATCGGGAAAGATGTCCCTGAGGTTATGACGTTGCTCGAATATCTCGGTAGCCGTCCCCATCTTCTCGAACAGCAATTTCCTGTTCAGAAGATTCAGGCGTGGAACAAACGATAAAGCGATGCTGTAAAGAGTCTCCTGTTCCGTCATGCTTTCTCGAAGTAAGGTTCCAACAAAGCTTCCAGTTCGGGACACTCAGACAGTTGTCCGTTGACCACGCAGACGGTATCTATCTGACTGCGAAGGACCATTGTCTCGTCGGGCAGGCGGAAGATATCCTGATAGAAGACAAAGCGGATGCCTTCCTTCTTGATGCGCAGGCGACTTACAAACTCGTCCCCGCTACGGAGGGGAACCTTGAAGGCCATCGTCAGACGAGCTACCACGGCATCTATACCGCGGTTGTGCATATCGGCAAAGCTGATGCCGGCCTGCAGCAGGAATTCATGACGGGTATGCTCGGTGTAATGTTGGTAGTTGGCATTGTTGACAATGCCCTGAAGGTCGCACTCATAGTCGCGTACCTTCATCTTCAGTTCGTATACGTATTTCATTTTATCTTTCAACTTTCAACTTTCAATTTTCAATTTTCTTCAGGAATTCATATGCAAAGCGACAGCGAAGGCAATCCTTGCGGTCGCAATATTCACGTTTCAGTTGTATCAGCGCCTGGCTGTCGGCAGCGGTTCCGACATTCAGTCCGCACGCTTTCCATTGCCGCAGGATATAGTTGTCCTCGGCAGGCAGCTCCTCGAGCAGTGCTATGGCTTTCTGGATAAGCCTGTCGTCTGTCCTGTGGGTGCCATAGGCATAAAGCAGCGGCACTATGGTGTTGATGATAATCAGGTTACGACTTCTGGCCGATGTGCCTCCTACGCCCAAGATGCGGTGCATCTCCTTGATATCCCCAGCCTCTGTCAGGGCCGACATCTGTGCCTTTCCGCTGTGATAGAGCTCGGCAATCTGCAGGATGCGAATGTGCGGAAAGTTCTTGGGCCGGGTACGAAGGAACTTCCAGTCGCTGGCCTTCATGGGCTCGGGCAGTTGGAACTTGTGGGAGAGGAAGGCAAACTCGCGTTTCCATTTCCCGGCCATCTCTTCGCCCTTCACCTGTGCGGCATCGTCTATCAGGCCCGCCATCCCCAGGAAGATGGCTTCTATCTGAAACAGACTATCCCGATGCTTGGCTACGCCATGAAGGGGAATCATCATGGCCCAACGCTCGAAGGTGTCTCCGTTCAGTCCGAAGCCAAAGTTGCGACAGAGCGTGACGAAGGTAGCCTGCTCCCAGTCTCCATTCAGGCGGTCTACCCTTTCCTGTACCTTCTGGGCCCGTTGTCTCATACGTTCAGCCAGCAAGGCATCCATCCACATGTGGGCCTTCATGGCCGGAATGGATGGGATGATACGGTGACAACGTGGGTAATCGTCGGTCTGGCACAGTTCCTGATAGTTCAGGTAAAGGTGGGCGGGAATATCCAACTGCAACTGAGGCAGGCGGACTCCCTCCTCGGTTGTCACCTCGCAATCACAGACTTGTGCAATATGCAGGATGACGTTGTTGTACGCGGGGTCGGAATCGTGTCCGTGCCTGAACCAATCAGATGATTTCAGGTGCAGCTCTATGTTTCCGGCCCACAGCGTTCCGTTTATCTTGACCTTTGCATTAAAAAAATCAGGCCCCTGATTCGTGTTGTGTCTTCCGGGGTCTAATATTTCAATCTCGCGTCCGTCTGTCGTGAGGAGCGCCTTAAGGGGAAGTATCTTATGTTTCCACACGTAGTGGAGTAGCTTTTCCATACGTTACAATCCGCATTAACTTAATTTTATATACAAAAGTAGTGAATTTCGGTGTAAAAGCATTACTTTTGCACCTGAAATATATAATAAGGTATGAAAATAGCATTGATTGGTTACGGCAAGATGGGCCGGATGATAGAGGAGATAGCCCTCTCGCGAGGACATGAGATAGTTAGCATTATAGACATCGACAACCAGCAGGAGTTCGAATCAGAAGCTTTTGCCAGTGCCGATGTAGCCATAGAGTTCACTACTCCCTGGACGGCATATGACAATTATCTGAAGGCTTGGAAGGCAGGCGTGAAAGTGGTAAGCGGCTCTACCGGTTGGATGAAAGACCATGAGGCAGAGGTGCGCAAGGCTTGTACTGCAGAAGGCAAGACTCTCTTCTGGGCCAGCAACTTCAGCGTGGGCGTAGCCATATTCGGTGCCGTAAACACATATCTGGCTAAGATTATGAACCAGTTCGACCAGTACGACGTGAATATGGTGGAGACCCATCATGTGCACAAACTGGATGCTCCCTCTGGTACCGCCATCACATTGGCAGAGCAGATAGTCGGGAATCTGGACCGCAAGGAGCGTTGGGGTCTGCACGAGACAAAGCCTGAAGTGCTGCGCATAGACGATATCCGCCAGAAGGAAGTTCCCGGCATTCATACCATAACATATGATTCTCCCGAGGATATGATTACCATCACCCACGATGCCCACAACCGTCGCGGCTTTGCCATGGGTGCTGTCTTGGCTGCTGAGTATACGGCCAGTCACGAGGGATTGTTAACAATGTCTGACTTATTCCAGTTCTAACAGATGAAGAAAAATAAGAAAAAGGCCACTTGGGCCGATTGGGCTCATGCCATCATATACAGTGCATTATTCATCGCTTTCCTTTACTGGGTGGATGCCTGGTGGGGACTGATTGTCCTTCCCTTTATCTTTGATGCATACATAACACGTTTCATCCCCTGGACATGGTGGAAGAATTCAGATAATCCAGTCGTACGTACCGTAATGGGATGGGTAGATGCCATCGTTTTTGCACTGGTGGCTGTGTACTTCGTAAACGTATATTTCTTCCAGAACTACGTTATCCCCTCCAGTTCGCTGGAGAAGAGCCTGCTGGTGGGCGACTATCTGTTGGTAAGCAAGATGAGCTACGGTCCTCGTGTGCCGCAGACTCCCCTGCACATGCCTCTCTGCCAGCATACACTGCCCTTTGGGCTGGGTAAGAGCTACATAGAGTGGCCCCAGTGGGAGTACAAACGTGTAAGCCCCAAGCCCATACAGCTGAATGACATCGTGGTCTTCAACTATCCCGCAGGTGATACCATCCTGACGAATCCTGAATTTCAGACAGAATATTACGTAAGGTGCTACATGTACGGCTATTCGCTAAGACAGGAGCAGATAGAGAAGCCTTTCCCCATTATGGACAGCCTTACTACGCTGGAGCAGCGCCAGTTCTTCCAGGAGGTGTATGATATGGGTAGAGAGTATGTTAAGGCCAGCGCTAACCGCTATGGCGAGATTGCAACCCGACCAGTGGACCGCCGCGAGAATTACGTGAAACGTTGTGTAGGTCTGCCCGGCCAGACGCTGCAGATTAAGGATAAGGTGATATACCTGGATGGCAAGGTGAACCCTGATGCAGAGAATGTGCAGTACAAATACCAGGTGGATCTTAAGAACGGCTATCTGCCCGTTGATATCTGCTATGAGTTGGGTATCAGCAAGGATGATGCCATAGAACTGGGACAGAGTGGCCAGATTCCTCTGACAAAAGCCGCTAAGGCTGCCCTGGAGAAAGAGACGGCTTATGTCAATAGTATTACTCCTGTAGAGGAGCGCGAGATAGGTATGCTTTATCCTCTGAATGCCTATACGGGATGGACCTGCGATAACTATGGCCCCATCTGGATTCCCAAGAAGGGCGAGAAGATCAAGCTTACACTGGAGAATCTGCCTATCTACGAACGTCCTATCCGTGTCTATGAGGGTAACACATTGGATGTCACTCCCGAGGGTAAGATTATCATCAACGGAGAGGAGTCTGACGAATACACCTTCAAGATGGACTACTACTGGATGCAGGGCGATAACCGCCACTGCTCGGCCGACAGCCGTTTCTGGGGTTTTGTGCCCGAGGACCACATCGTGGGCAAGCCCATTATTATATGGTGGAGTACAGATGCCGACCGTTCTTGGATGAGCGGGCACCATATAAGATGGAAGCGCCTGTTCCGTCTGGTGGATAACATCAAGTAATATTGAAACGCAGACTGTCTATAGTACTAACGTTTGCCATTGCCTTATTAATAGTTCTGGCGTTGCGTGCGGTGGTGTTCTCTGTCTTGGAGATTCCACACGATGGTTACAGCCCCGTGTTGCAGAAGGGCGACAGGGTTTTAGTGCAGAGATGGTCTTATGGTTATCGTTTGTCCTGGAAGGGAAAATACCAGCGTCTTTGCCCAAAATCTGTTGCCTGTGGCGACTGGGTAGCCTTCAGCCTGCCCGACTCCGTTTCGGGTAAGAGTAAAATCTGCATCGGTCGTATCATGGCCTGTCCGGGTGATACCATCTGGATGGGGGAAAAAGGTCTGATTGCTGAAGCTCAGCATTTCTCCAAGGGATGCAGCTGGCCTGTAGTGGTGCCTGCCTCGGGGAGGATAGTCCGTTCGAAGGAGTGGGACAAATTGCTTTACTACCAGGCGCTGCAACGATATGAATCGCCGGCAGCTCATCGTATCGGAGATAATCTCTATTGCTTCCGTAACGATTACTATTGGATCTCTTCTGGAAACGACGAGAATCTCTTTGATAGCCGTACCATGGGTTTCCTGCCCGAGGCGTGTATACTGGGTAAGGTTAGTACCATATTATATTCTATTGACAAGCAACAGAGATGGCCTCGTCTGCGCAAAGACAGAATACTGCTGCCCGTAGGAAAATGAATTAACGTTCTGTGATTGAAATGATTCTTCCCTGCTGTTATCTTGCTCCGGTCTCTCATTATTCAGCCCTCTTTCGTGCCAAGGATGGGGCGCTGCTGGAGGTTAACGACCATTATTGCAAGCAGACCTTCCGTAACCGTTGCATGATAGACAGTCCACAGGGCGCGTTGGCATTGAGTATCCCAGTGGTAAAGCCCGAACCGCATGCTTTGATGCGCGATATCCGTATCAGCGATCATGGCAATTGGCGACACCTGCATTGGAATGCTTTGCTGAGCAGCTACAGACAATCTCCTTTTTTTGAATATTATGCTGACGACTTTGCTCCCTTCTACGAGAAGAAATGGGAGTTCCTGGCTGATTTCAACGAGGACTTGCTTCGTCTCGTTAGCTCCCTTATAGATATTGATACCCCTATCTCCCGCACTACCGCTTATGCAGGCGAACAACCCGTATTTCCCCAAGTAGAGAAACCTTATTATCAGGTTTTTGCCCGCAAGCACGGCTTCCTGCAGGATTTAAGCATTGTGGATTTACTTTTTAACATGGGTCCGGAGGGTATGTTATGGCTGTAGCAATTCATCCCCTCCCCCTCGGGGGAGGATGGGAGGGGGCTCTTCCCCAGCACTTTACCTACCCGTTCTGCTACCAGCCTCATCCTTTATGTGTGATGGCCGCGCAGGAGGTACAGGCTTACCTGAAAACCCAGAAGCAATGGGCACAGGAGCTGAAAGCAGGCAAGATGTTCGGTGTGCTTGTGGTGGCCCCCAAAAACGATAGTCTCCCTCCTCAGCAGGAGGTTGGGGAGAGGCTGTCTTTCCTTGCTGCCTTCTCCGGAACATTGGAGGGTAAGACTTGCCATCCATACTTTGTTCCGCCAGTCTTCGACCTCATGGAACCTGGGTGTTACTTCCAGCAGGAGCAGGAGGTGATATCATCTGTCAATGCCAAGATTGATTCCTTGCAGAAGCAGATAAAGGAGAGTCCTTTGCGCAGTCAGATGCAGCAAGAGTTGGATGCCTTCCGTATGGAGATGCAGAGACGGAAAGAGGAACGCCATCGGTTGCGTGCCGAGCTTTCCAAGGAAGAACTGGCAGCAAAAGAACCTGAGATGATCAGGCAGAGCCAATTCCAGAAGGCACAGTTCAAGCGTTTGCAGCAAGAATGGAAACAGAGGATAGATGCTGATGAGGCTTCGTCGCGCGAGTTGCAACAGCAGATAATGCTCCTGCAACAGGAACGTCACGAACGCAGTATCGCCCTACAACAGTGGTTGTTCCATCAGTTTTCTTTCCTGAACGCCAAGGGCGAGAGCAAGAATCTGACGGAGCTCTTCGATTGCACGCCTCCCAGCGGTGCCGGAGAATGTTGTGCCCCGCGTCTGCTGCAGGCAGCTTACAGGGAAGGCCTGCAACCGCTCTGTATGGCAGAATTCTGGGTGGGCGATTCGCCTCGTGATGTTCTCCGTCAGGAAGGACATTTCTATCCGGCATGTAACAGCAGATGTAAACCTATCTTGAGTCACATGTTGCAGGGATTGCGGGTCGAGGAGAATCCGTTGCTGCCTCGGGATAATCTGGAACTGGAAGTCGTTTATCAGAATGAGCAGATGGCTGTCGTGGCAAAACCTCACGGAATGCTTTCTGTGCCGGGAAAAGATAATCTGCCCAGCGTGCAGAGTATTGTACGCGGGATGTTTCCGCAGGCCACAGGACCGATGATTGTTCATCGGCTGGATATGGATACCTGCGGACTGATGGTTGTAGCGCTTACCGATGAGGTGTACCACCAGTTGCAGGAGGATTTCCGTTACTATAGAATCAAGAAAACCTATCGGGCCCTTTTGGAGAGGGAAATGCCCGTCGGTCAGCAAGGCGAGATACGTCTTCCCCTGCGTCCCGATATTATGGACCGTCCTCGCCAGATGGTTGACTATCAGCATGGCAAGACGGCAGTAACTTATTATAAGGTATTGGATAATATAGGAGGGCGTGCTATGGTGGAACTACAGCCTCATACAGGCAGAACCCATCAGTTGCGTGTTCATTGTGCTCATCCTGAGGGACTGCACAATCCTATCGTTGGAGACCGTCTGTACGGTACTCCCGCCTCGCACCTTTGCCTACAGGCCTATCAGTTGATTATTAACGGCAAATCCTTCACTTTGCCTTCGAATTATGAATTGTGAATTATGAATTATAAACTGAATAAAGTGAAACCTTTACTTGATGTACATACCCATACAGTAGCCAGTGGTCACGCCTATAGCACCATTCAGGAGATGGCACACGAGGCAGCCAACCGTGGCTTGCAGATTCTTGGCATTACCGAGCATTCGCCTGGTATCCCCGGAACATGCGACCCCATTTATTTCCGGAACCTGCATGTTGTTCCCCGTCGGATGTATGGCGTGCGTCTTCTCTTGGGAGCGGAGTTGAATATCCTGGATACCAAGGGAACGCTGGATCTGAGCGAATACTACTACAAGAAGCTGGATATTCGCATTGCCGGCGTTCATAGCCTTTGCTGGGAGGGCGGAACCAAGGAGGAGAATACGGCTGGTGTGGAAGCCGCTATCCGTAATCCCTGGACGCATATCATCAGTCATCCGGGTGATGGGACGGCAGATTTGCTTTTCGAGCCTCTTGTCTTGGCCTCGAAGGAATCAAAAACCCTGTTGGAGATTAACAACAGCAGCCTGAATCCATTACGGAATAAAGAAGCTGCCGTTGTCAATAATCTGGAAATCCTGCGTCTCTGTAAGCAATACGATGTGCCTGTTGTCCTGAGCAGCGATGCACATATCTCTTTCGATATTGCCGATTACGAGTTTATCTATCCGCTCCTTGCTGAGACAGAGTTCCCCGAGGAACTGATTCTTAACGATAAGCCCGAGGCATTCCTTACTTATCTGAATATCCCCCTTTGATATTCTGCATCAAAGAGGGATATATCGGGTTAGGCATCAAAGAAATCCATCTTTCCTTGTACCTTCGGTCGTTCAACGCCCGGATAGGTACAGCAGAACTCTTTCTTCAGCCGTTCTACGTAGCGCTTGGCCTCGTATTTGGCCATAGGCAGGTCGTGCATCAGGCAGTTGCCGCAGGTTGCCGGTGTTGTGCCTGGCACTTCGCCCTCGAAGTCAACTACAAACTGGAACGCCCTGATCATCAGTTGTCTGATTACTTCGGGTTCGTGTTCTCCCTTCATTATCAGATAATTTCCCGTAAGGCAACCCATAGGCCCCCAATAGATAATGTAATCTTTCCACTCGGGGTCGTTGCGCAGGAAGGTGGCCACAAGATGCTCTATGGTATGGATGGCTGCCGGCGCAAGGGCTGGTTCCTGATTGGGCGACGTCATTCGGATGTCGTATGTCGTTACGGGTTCACCTCCAACCTGATCTTTTCTGGAGATGTAAATTCCGGGGTGCAGATTGGTATGATCAACTGCAAAACTTGGTATCAAATCCATAATATGATGCGATAATTAATGTTTGAAATCAGTACAGAATCTTTTTGCCATTGACGATATAAACTCCCTTGGGTAACTGGTCATTAGTCATTGCAGACTGATCATTACCTACTTTCCGTCCTTTGAGGTCGTAAACGGAACGGTCAATGTTCAATGGTGAATGTTCAACGTTGAGAATATTCGTGGGAAGAGGGCGGATGCCGGAGAGTCCGAAGTCGATATACTGGCCGCCGCCTTTGTTGACACACTCTATGGCAATCACGTTGGTGTCGTCCGGTGTCAGGGCATCCAATGCTTCCTGATTGATCAGAATGTTCTTATAGGCAGTCAGGTAACCGCTCTCCTTGAACGCAACAACACTGTTAAAGTATACCGTTACATCTTCGTCATGGTGAATCCTGCCGGTCAGGGCTTGTATCTGTTCCTGTGTGAAGCCAGTCAGATCCAGGTGGTAACGAAGCCTTATGACGGATGTGTTCCATGTAGTGTTTACCATGCTGCCCGGTGGATTGCTGGCACCAAAGCCTGCCAGTCCTTCTCTCCAGGAGTTCTCTTTATAGTCTTTTCGGGTCCATGCTGTATTGGTGGCAGCGCTGCTTGTTATCAGGTATTTCCATGTCTGGGCTTCTTTCTCTGCCGTCGGAAGCACATCGCATTCCTCGTAGAAGAAAGAGTTCAGTATGGCATTGAGCTCATCGGTGGTGATAACCAGCACAGAGCCTTCCTCGGCTTCTTCCGGCAATGAGATTTCGTTTTCGTCGCAAGGATACCATTTGTTCTCTGCCATATTGCCGCTCTTGCTCATAGTCTGTCCGCCGTTGCTTATCGGGTTGTACAGCAGGAACCATCCGCTATCGTCTAATGCGGGGAAGGTTTGCGGAGCGCGTGATTTGGGTATCTGCGAACTGAAGATACGTTCAGGCTCCGAGAATTTCGCTGCCGTAGCCTTTATGGAGGCTGTATGCGTGGTACAGATGTTCCTGTCGTTGTTGAAGAAGAATCCGGTATAGTTGTCGCCCGTCTTCTCTATGTGCATGTCGTAAACCGAATAGCTGGGCGAGAAATAAGAGCGCGGTGCGGTGAATTTCTTCCAGTCCTTCGTTGTAGACAGGTATATGCTGTTCTTGTCGTTGCTCTTGGCGCTCCAGTAAATATAGAATGTCGATGAGGCTTCGTCGTAAATCCATTCCGGTGATTCCACTTTGCTTAGTTCCGTTGCCGATGGCTTCACCAGTATGTTGCTGCTCTCGCCTATGGTCCAGTTAATCAGGTCTTCGCTCTGCAGGTGATAGAGTCCTGTCTGGTTGGCATCTGCGGGATCTGCTACCAGATGGAATATATCCTTGCCGTCTACGTTTATTCTGCGAACGAAGGGAGCGTTCATCTCCAGCTTAGCATATTCGCCTTGCAGAATTCCGCGGTTGCCGTTGATGGTTGTCCAGTTGGCTCCATCCAGGCTGTAGGCATAATGTAGTTGCTTATTTGTGGGCAGTGTATAGGTCAGCAGATAGGCCTTGCCCGTTACGCTATTGAATTCGGGTGCAGGAGTCTTCTCTGGCATGGGATCTACCTGCAGGTCTGAGTTACTCTTATACTTGAGCACCTTCAGGCCGCAGTCTATAAACTGGCCGCCTGTTGTCTGCTTGCAATGAATGGCTATCACGTTGTCCGTTCCGTCTAACTTCAGGGCACTCAGTCCTTCCGGCAGGATGGGCCAAGGCTCGTACTTGGTGTTGTATCCCGTAACTTTGGCTGCAAGCTTTCCGTTGATATAAATCTCGGCATCCTCGTCGTGGAAGAGCCATAGGCACAGATCCTGAAGTTGGCTGGCTTCCAGATTGCTAACCTTGAAGTTGCGGCGTATCCAGATATCGCTGCTGGACCATGCTGTCCGTCCGCCACCGCCAAAGCCGGCAACACCGGTTTTCCAACTGGTGGCATTAAAGTCTGTGGTATACCAGTCGCCGGCAGGCTCGGATGTTGTGTATTTCCATTGTATATTGGAGCTCTCGTCGCCGGCGGCTACGATGGTCGTTGCTCCCTGGTACCGGTAATTGATGGTGCGCAGGATCTTGGCTTTCATGCCGGCTTGCTGCTCGGGCGATACCTTCAGCACCTTGCGGTCGTAGGTCATCAGGCCGTTACACTCTTGTTCTACGTCGGTAATCTGTGTGTAGACAGACATCCACAGGCCCTTCTCCTGCTGAAGCTGTTGCAGCCGGTTTGTATAGTGGTCGTAGAGGTTGGCATAGGTGACAGCATCTTCTACGGTTGTGTAGTCTACGTCAGAGCCGGCCCACATGTGTCCCTCTATGAACAGGTTGATACCACCGAACTCACCGCATGAGGCAACTCTCTCGTTTACGGGATTGGTGGCAGCGCCAGGGGCGGGGTAGGAGTGTACGTCCAGGAAGTCGCCCATCTCTACGTCCACCCATCCTGTTACGGCGTGAACAAATCGGCCGGGGTCGTGATTGGCAGCCATGACGCTGTTCACGGCTCTCCGGGTATGAGCCATTCCATTCTCGGGATATTGTCCCCAGCCTTCGTTCCAGACCACCCATGCACCTATGCAGGGATGATGGCGTACGGCCTCTACGAGGGCTTCATTCTCGTGATAGAAGTTCTGCATGGCATAATCCATGTTGCCTATCTGTCCGCTTCCGCAGCCCGAGGGCATATCCTGCCATACTACCAGTCCGTTCTTGTCGCACCAGTCGAACCATAGGTCGTTCTCCAGCTTGATATGCTTCCTGACCATGTTCATGCCAAAGTCCTTCATCACCTGCAGGTCATAGACCATGGCCTCGTACGAGGGAGGCGTCAGCAGTCCGTCGGGCCACCATCCTTGATCCAGAGGGCCGTACATGTAGAGGGGCTTGTTGTTCAGCAGCACGGCAGGATGGCCGTCCACCATGCCACGCGAGAATTTCCGCATACCGAAGTATCCGCTTACATGGTCAGTCTCCTTGCCCTGCTCCTTTATGGCTATGTCAAGATTGTACAGATTAGGCTCGTCGGGACTCCAGAGCTTGGCCTGCGGGATGGGGAGCGTGAATGTATCGTCCGAGCTTCCTGTCTGTTCGGCCACCGTCTGTTCTCCGTCCTTCACGGTCAGTGTCAGTTGGCAGGTGCCTGATGTATTAACCTTTATGGAAACGGTGGAGTTGTCAATATCGGGGATGGGCTCGTAGTTGACGATGTGCACAGGGCTCACGGGCTCCAGCCATACGGTCTGCCAGATACCGCTGTTGGGTGTGTACCAGATACTGCCGGGCGAAACACTCTGCTTTCCGTTGGGCTGACCGCCGTCCGTGGGATCCCAGACAGCAACCTGCAGCTCTTGCTCTTCGCCGGGTTTCAACAGAGAGGTTATGTCAAAGCAGAAGGGCACCGAACCGCCGTCGTGCTTTCCTGCCAGTTCGCCGTTCACGTAAACATAGCAGCGCCAGTCCACAGCCCCGAAGTGCAGCAGGATGTTCTTCCCCTCGAAGCCTTCGGGCAACGTAAAGGTTCTCCTGTACATATAGGTGGCTTTCCTGTTGGCCGAGTAGCTCTTGTCCATGATACCCGAGAGGGCCGACTCTATGGGGAAGGGCACCAGTATAGCCTTCGAGAAGGAAGAGGTATTCTTCTCGTAATCATACTTTATTGACGAACGCTTAAAGTACCCCCACACTCCGTTCAGGTTCATCCACTCCTGCCTCTTCATGGACGGGCGTGGGTATTCCTGCCATACATTGTCGGCTGTGAGCTGTTCGCCCCAAGGAGTCATTAATGCAGCTTTCTGCTTCTGCCATGTACTCTGCGCAAAGGCTTTCTCGGTGAGTGTTAGCATGATGGTGCAAGTGAACATCATGCACAGGATAGCACTTTTTCTCATTGTAAGTCTTATAAGGGTTCTAACTATGGGTTATGTGCGGACAAAATTACACAAAATTATTTATGAAGTATGATGTTTTTGCATCTTTTAGGTAGTTTTTGATATAAAATTTGCTTGTTTCGCATCTTTTATGTACCTTAGCGGCCAAAATTATACAATTTTATTATTATGGAAGACGTATTAACAGAGGTAACTCCCCTTTCCGAGAAAGACTGTTTCTATATGATGGACAGAGATAAGGAATGTTTTTCTTATCCTTTGCACAAGCATGAAGAAATGGAGCTTAACTTTGTAGAGAACTGCGATGGTGCCCGCCGTATCGTGGGCGATAGCATCGAGGTGTTGGGAAAGTACGACCTGGTGCTGGTTGGTAGCGGCCTGGAGCATACATGGGATCAGTACGATTGCCAGAGCCAGTCTATCCACGAGATTACAATCCAGTTCCCCACAGACCTGCTGGGCGATCAGTTCCTGCAGAAGAATCAGTTGAGCAGCCTCCGTGCTATGTTCGAAAACGCAAAGCGTGGCATTGCCTTCGACCTTCCTGCCATCATGGAGCTGTACGGAAAGATCACGCGTATCACTCAGGCTCAGCCGGGCTTCTACCGTATGCTGGGTCTGCTGGAGATTCTTTACGAACTCTCGCTCCAGGAGAACTATCACCTGCTGGCCAGTAAGTCGTTTGCCAATGTGAAGAATGCTCCCGAGAGCAAGCGTGTACGTCAGGTCGAGGAGTATATCGACAAGAACTACAAGCAGGAGATTCGCCTCAAGACACTTGCCGATATTGCCGGAATGACTCCCGCAGCCTTCAGCCGTTTCTTCCGTATGCGTACCGGTAAGACCGTTTCTGATTATATGATTGATATCCGTCTGGGCCATGCCGCCCGTCTGTTGGTAGACTCTCCCACCAGTGTGGCCGAGATTTGCTATTGCTGCGGATTCAACAATATCAGTAACTTCAACCGTATCTTCAAGAAGAAGAAAGGTTGTTCGCCTACCGCCTTCCGCGATAACTATCATAAGAGCAAGATTATTATCTAAGAACAGAGACTATAGACCTTAGACGCCAGACTTTAGCAGATATGTATTAGCGCCTAAGGTCTAAAGTCTAAGGTCTAAAGTCTAAAGTCTAAAGTCTAACGCCTAGAGTCTATTTCCTAATGAAAAAACTGTCTATTTTCACATTATTATTGTGTCTCATCGGTTTTTGCGCTTGCAATCAACCGGCAGCTACCGAGGCCGAGTTCGTAACCGTCAAGGACGGAAAGTTCTATCGTGGCAGCGAGGAATATCGCTATGTCGGTGCTAACTTCTGGTATGGCGCTATCTTGGGTAGCGAGGGTAGGGGCGGCAACAGAGAACGCCTCCTCAAGGAGCTGGACCTGATGAAGGAAACGGGCATCACCACCTTGCGTGTCTTGGTGGGAGCCGACGGACGCGACTGCCTGGGCCGGCATATCTCTCCTATTCTTCAGTCCGCTCCGGGCGAATACAACGATACCATCCTGCAGGGTTTGGATTTCCTGCTTTCCGAGTTGGAGAAGCGCCAGATGACTGCAACGCTCTATCTGAATAATGCTTGGGAATGGAGTGGGGGCTTTGGTGCTTATCTGGAGTGGGCAGGATGCGGTCCTGCTGCCGACCCCGAGGATTGGGACGGCTTCCTGAAATATCATTGCCAGTTTGTCCAGAACGATAAGGCCAAGGAGTTTGCTGCCAATCACGTGCGGTATATCGTCGGTCGTACCAATACCATCACCGGCAAGCCTTATACCCAGTCGCCTGCCATCTTGGCTTGGGAGTTGGCCAACGAGCCTCGTGCCTTTGCCGGCGACTCTGTCACCAAGGCATGTTTTGCCCAGTGGGTCAAGGATCAGGCCTCGCTCATCAAGAGCATAGATGCCAACCACCTGGTAACCACCGGCAGCGAGGGTCTTGCAGGCTGTGAACTGGATGCCGACCTCTTCCGCGAGGTGCATTCATACCCCGAGATAGATTTCATCTGCATTCATATCTGGCCTTATAACTGGCATTGGGTCGGTCCTGTCTCAGGTCCTATCGCTACGGCTAAGGATATCAATGGTCCTACCTCTGTGATAGACAACATAGACAATGCCCGCAGGCAGACAGAGAATTACCTGAACGAGTGCTACGAGGCCGTCAAGGACCTGAACAAACCTATGATTCTGGAGGAGTTCGGTTATCCCCGCGACAATTATACCGTCGAGCCCGGAACACCTACCACAGGGCGCGACCTCTATTATCAGTTTGTCTTCGACCTGGTTAGGAACAGCGGCAAACTGGTTGGTTGCAGCTTCTGGGGATGGGGCGGATTAGCTTCCGAGCTGCATTACAAGTGGCAGCCATGGGACGATTACACCTGCGACCCCGCCTTCGAGGAGCAGGGTCTCAACTCCGTCTTCGCTGCAGACATCTCCACGATGCGCATCATCAGGGAGTTTGCAAGGCAGTAAGTCTTATTTCTTGAAAGGATCGCCGGATGGGTCACGGCTCACTACCCATCGGAAGGCATTTACGAAGAGCAGGTTCTGCGTGGCGTCGATGAACCCTTCATCGCCATGCCCCATGTTCAGGTAGACCATTCTGTATTTCGTGTTGGTCCAGACAATGGGGAAATCGCCAAACTTCACTACGTCTTTTAGCCCGAAGGGGTACATCTTTGGGGAGATGGAGACAAGGATCTCCACATCGGGGTTCTTGCGCGGACTGGGTTGCCATTGGTAAAACTCGCTGGCAGGAACCACAAAGGTCTGAGGCAGACTCTGCGTAATGGGATGTTCCTGTGTGTCGCAGGCAACCATAGCAGGCTGTGGCGGCCAGTTGTTACAGTAGAACGGCCCGCAGCCCAGGAACTTGTTCAGCCAAGGCCACTTCGTGTTGCCGTCGTTATAGGCCGAGGCGTGGAATCCCAACCATCCGCCCCCGTTCTCCATATAGCGTTCGAAGGCTTCGCGCTGTTCCTTCCCGCTCGGTGCAGCGTTCAGGCTGACCAGAATGCTGTAGTCCTTCAGCTTCTCGTAAGGATAGTCGGCCAGCGAGGTGGTGACATCCATTGTCCACCCTTCGCCATAGGTCAGCTTGCGGAAGAACTCTATGGCTTGTTTGTCAAATTGCACGTGCGCTTCCTCGGCTCGGGGCTCGTAATGAATCAGGGCACGGAAACGAGGGCCTCTGGCATAGTTGGCGGCATACTCGCCGTTATCCTGGGCTGTTAGCTGACAGCAGCACATAATGCCCGTCACGAGGGCTAACAATCTGAAACTTCTTTTCATGCTTGTCGAGTTTTTAGGGGGGATTTATTCTCCGTCGCGCAGCGTCCAGTGCAGGGCGTTCTCCAGCAGCTGGATGAAGGTCGCATCCTCGAACAGCAGCTGGCTGTGTCCGAACTGGAAATAGACGTTCCGCGCACGTTTCGCGGGGTTGGTCCATATTACGGGATGGTCGCCCATCTTTGCGTCCGTCTTCTGCGTATAGCTGGCCTCGTCTACGTGTGCCAGCACCCCGACGTTGGGTCGTGGATCAGTGTCGTAGGTGTACCACTCGTCGTCGGGGATGACAAAGGTGCCGGGGACATTCTTCATGACAGGATGCTGTCGGTCTTCCACCTGTACCGTCCCGTCGCTCTTCTCGGCAATATAGTTCTTAAAGCGAATCCTGCCCATGAAATCCGAGAACCAGTCCCACATCTTATATCCGTCGAACTCGCCCAGCAATGTGGCATGATGGAAACCTATGTAGCCGCCTATGCCGCGGTCTATGTACTCCTGCATATCTTTCTGTGCTGCCTCGCTCCATGCGTATGGCGGATGGTTCAGCTGCAGGATCAGATGATATTTCCTCAGTTCCCCTTCGGGAATCTCCTCGGCCGAGTTCAGGACTGTCAGTTCCATATAGAAGCGTTTCTGCTGCTGTTCCAGCCATTTGAGCCCTGCTGCCGTAAATCCTTCGTGCAGCCCTCCGCGTTCAGCCAGTACCAGCACCTTGCGGGGTGCTGCTGTGCCTTTGCCGTTCTTCATCAGACTCAGGCAGAGTGTCCGGCTCTCGTCGCCCTGAGGGTTGTCGCTGGCATAGTCCCAGTACATGCCGCCGCGCAGGTTGTTGTCTAAGATATACTGGCATTTAGCCACCAGCGAACGTTTGTTCTCGTAGCCCCAGACAAATTCGCCCTTGTCGTTCACGCGGTAGGGCACTTGTCCCTTCTCGTCCCATCGCTCTTCGTATCCTGTGGGCAGTTTTCCCGTGCGGTTGAACAGGCGCAGGCCTTCGTCATCGCGTTTCCCCTTGCCATAGAAGGGAATGCCCATCACCAGTTTCTCCTTGGGCACGCCAGCCTTCAGGTGGTTCTCTACGGCCTGCGACGAGGTGCAGTAGCCCGAGACAGAAGAGGGGTAGAGCGCAGCGTGGTGATGGCTGGGGTCGGCCATATCATAGGCCATCACATTCACAAAGTCCATATACGGCACGCACGCCCTGAAGTCAATGTATTGTGCCGAGCTCACCGTGGCAGCCGTCAGTAGCTGCTTCCTGCCCAGCGTCTTGCGCAGTGTCTGCATCAGCAGGGTAAAGTTCTTCGTATCGTCGGGCGACGAGGAGATGCCTGCTCCGCCCTGCGTGGGGTATTCCCAGTCGATGTCTATTCCGTCCAGTCCGAACTCCTCCACGATGCGTTTGCAGTCGCGTGCAAAGGCGTTGCGGTTCTCAGCCGTTGCAGCCATCTCGCTGAAACGTCCGCTGCCCCATCCGCCTACGGACAGCATAACTTTCAGGTCGGGGTTCTGCTTCTTCAGTCCCACAATCATCCTCAGGCGTTCGGGGTTGTCTATGCGTACACCGTTGAACGTCTCGTTCACATGCCCGAAGGCATAGTTGATATGTGTCATAACCCACGGATCGGGCATCTCGTGGGTCCACGATGTTACGTAAGCCACTACAATCTTTTCCTGCGGGCCGTTCTTTTTGCCGCACGCCGCAAATGGCAGACACGTCAGTGTCAGCATCAGCAAATACTTTCCGATGTTTCGCATTTTCTACCAAAAAACCTTTGTTTCAGCTGCAAATATACAGAAATTTTCTTATTGGCATTACCGCCAGCAGAAAAATTACTCCTTTACCCTTATCAGTGTCAGGCCGTCGCGGAGGGGGAGGATAACCTTTTCTACTCTGTCGTCTTTGGCTACGAGGTCGTTAAAGGCCTGCACACCCTGGGTCTGCAGGTCGCTCTCGCGCGGATGTTCCTCCAGCACGTGGCCGTACCACAGCGTGTTGTCGGCAATGATAAAGCCGCCCTTACGCATGCGGGGCAGCACCATCTGGTAGTATTCCACGTACTGGCGCTTGTCGGCATCTACGAAGGCAAGGTCCCACGTGATATCCATCTGTGGCACCAGCTGCAGGGCATCGCCAATGTGCAGGTGTAGCTTGTCGGCATAGGGGCTGCCGTCGAACCATTTGCGGATGAAGTCCTCCTGCTCGTCAAAGATCTCGAAGGTGTGCAGCTCGGCTCCTTCCTCCAGCCCTTCTGCCATACTCAGGGCGCTGTAGCCGCTGAAGGTGCCCAACTCCAGCACCATCCGGGGGCGAATCATCTGCACCAGCATCTTCAGCAGCCGCCCTTGCAGGTGGCCGCTTGCCATCTGCCCATAAGACAACCTGAGCTGTGTATCTCGCCACAGCTCATGCAGGTAATCTCCCTCGGCATCAATATGATGCAGTATGTATTCGTCTATATTCATATTATAACCCCCTCTATATCTCCCCGGGGGGAGACTTGTGGTTATTTTCCCTCCCTCGGGAGGGGAAGGGGAGGGGTCTCACTCTTCATTCTTCACTTTCATACCCCCCTGCCTTGTCTATCAGCGCTTCGATGGCCAGACGATAGCTGTCCAGACCGAAACCGCAGATAACACCCAGACAGCCCGGGCTGATGAGGCTCTTGCGACGGAAATCCTCGCGCTGATGAACATTCGTGATGTGTACCTCAACGGCAGGCGTGCTAACGCTCTTCAGGGCATCCAGGATGGCTACGCTGGTATGCGTATAGGCACCGGCGTTCAGGACTATTCCGTCGCGGTCGAAGCCGACCTCCTGAATCTTGTTGATAATCTCACCTTCCAGGTTGCTCTGGTAATAGTCGATGCGCACTTTGGGGAAGCGCATACGCAAATCCTTCAGGTAATCTTCCCATGCACGTTTTCCGTAAATCTCTGGCTCGCGAACGCCCAATAAATTCAAGTTAGGGCCGTTGATAATTTGTATTCTCATAATTTTTCTGTACTTTTGCCGCTACAAAGATAAGGAAAATAGCTAAACAAGCACGCATTATCGTGTAAATTTAATCTAAACGGAGGGATTTTGAGTTATCAGTTCACAAATACAGGTGCTATTTCACCTCAGATACTGAGGCGTTATATGCAATATCTCAGGCTCGAGCGGTCCTACACGGGCAACACGCTGGATGCCTATGTGCGCGATCTGCAGAAGCTCCTTAACTACTATGCCGATGTGGGTATCGACTTCCGCCATGTCACCCTCGAGCAGCTGGACCATTTCTCGGGCACCCTTCAGGATTTGGGCGTCCAGCCGCGCAGTGTGGCCCGCATCCTCAGCGGCGTGCGTTCGTTCTATCGTTTTCTGGTCTTGGAGAAGGAGATAGAGACCGACCCCACCGAGCTGCTCGAGAATCCCCAGATAGGCAAGCACCTGCCCGAGGTGCTCAGCATTCAGGAGATAGACGCCATCCAGCAGGCTATAGACAAGAGCAAGCCGCAGGGCGTGCGCGACGATGCCATCATAGAGATGCTCTACAGCTGCGGCCTGCGCATCAGCGAGCTCTGTAACCTCAAGATGAGCGAGCTCTTCCTCGAGGAGGGCTATATCCGTGTTCACGGCAAGGGGCGCAAGGAGCGCCTTGTCCCCATAGGCGAGCAGGCCGTAGAGAAGTTGCGCCAGTGGTTTGTGGTCAGGGTCACCGTCAAGGCCAAGCCCGGACACGAAGACTATGTCTTCATTAGCACCAAGCGAGGCACCAAGCTGAGCCGCATCACCCTCTTTGTCTATATCAAGGACTATGCCCAGCGTGCCGGCATCCAGAAGAATATCAGCCCCCATACCTTCCGCCACAGCTTTGCCACCCACCTCCTGGAGGGCGGTGCCAACCTGCGTGCCATTCAGGCCATGCTGGGCCACGAAGACATCTCCACCACCGAGATCTATATGCACATAGACCGCTCTCACCTCCGTCAGGAGATTCTGGAACACCACCCACGTAACATAAAGTTGATAGTTGATAGTTGATAGTTGATAGTTTTCTTCGCTAACCGCTAATCCTTAACCAATTACGGTCTTCATTCGTTGTCCTTCATTAAAATACGTAAATTGTATAAAGATTCTTCACTCTTCATTCTTCATTCTTCACTTTATTTTTGTAACTTTGCACGCAAAATTGATATTAGGTTAAATAATTATGCAAAAATCTCACGTTTTTCTGATGTCAGCAGCCGTTTTGGCGCTTTCATCTTGCAGCAAGCTTGGTAAGCTTAGTTCAGATAACTTTACAGTTACTCCTACTCCCCTCGAGGCAGTAGGCGGTCAGGTTCCCGCCACCATCAACGGTACTTTCCCCGTTAAGTATATGAAGAAGAAGGCTCAGGTAACCGTTGTTCCCGTTCTCAAGTATCAGGGCGGCGAGGCAGAAGGCCAGAGCGCATCATTCCAGGGCGAGAAGGTAGAGGGTAATGCCACTACCATCCAGTACAAGGCAGGCGGCACATACTCCATGAAGACCAGCTTCGCCTATATCGAGCCAATGCTCAAGAGCGACCTCTATGCCCGTTTCGAGGCTAAGTTGGGCAAGAAGACCGTTTCTATCCCCGAAGTAAAGATTGGCTACGGTGTGCTGGCTACCTCACAGCTGCTCAGCCGTTGCACTATGACCGGTGCCACAGCTCCCGATGCCTACCAGCGCATCATCGCCCAGAAGCAGGAGGCTAACATCAAGTTCCTTATCAATCAGGCCAACCTGCGTGCCAGCGAGCTGAACACCGTCAGCATCAAGGACCTGGGTAATATCCTCAAGGAGATCAACGACAATGCCGAGACACGCGCTCTGCAGAACATCGAGGTCAGCGCCTATGCCAGCCCCGATGGTAAGTACGACTTCAACGAGAAGTTGGCCGAGAAGCGTCAGAACGTCAGCAGCGACTATCTCAAGGGTGAGCTCAAGAAGATTAGCATGAAGGCCGATGTAGACACCAAGTACACCGCCGAGGACTGGGACGGCTTCCAGGAGCTCGTATCTAAGAGCAACCTTCAGGATAAGGAGATTATCCTCCGCGTCCTCTCCATGTATCAGGAGCCCGAAGAGCGTGAGCAGCAGATCAGCAATATGAGCGAAGTCTATACCGACATCAAGGAGAGCATCCTGCCCGAGTTGCGTCGTGCCCGCCTGATTGTCAACTACGAGGTAATCGGTCGCAGCGACGAGCAGATCGTAGACCAGTTCCAGCAGGATCCCAGCAAGCTCAGCGTAGAAGAGATGGTTTACGGAGCCAACAAGCTCACCAAGAACGAGGCCGAGCGCAAGCAGTGGAACGAGGCTATTGCCAAGCAGTATCCCAGCGACTACCGCGCACTCAACAACATGGCTCAGCAGGCAATCGCCGAGGGTAACACCGCTGCTGCCAACAACTACCTGAAGCAGGCTGCCAGCGTCAGCAAGAATGCTCCCGAGGTAAATACCAACCTGGCACTCCTCGCCCTGCAGAGCGGCGATGTCAACACAGCCGAGACCTACCTCGCAAAGGGTAGCGGTGCCGATACCTTCAAGGAGATCATGGGTAACCTCAATATTGCCAAGGGCAACTACACACAGGCAGCCTCAGACCTCGCAGGCACCAACACCAACAGCGCTGCTCTGGCACAGCTCCTCTCTAAGGACTATACCAGTGCCAAGAACACCCTCGCAGCCGTTAAGAATGCCGACGCTGTCACCAGCTACCTGAAGGCCGTTCTTGCAGCCCGCACAGGCGATGCAGCTACCGTAGCTTCAGCCCTCAAGAGCGCTATCCAGCAGGATGCCACCTTGGCAGCCCGTGCTGTTAACGACCTCGAGTTCGCCAAGTTTGCCGACGTAGTAAAGAGCGTAGTTAAGTAAAGGTTAACGGTTAACGGTTAAGTAACGGTTAAAGGTTAATGGTTAACGGTTAAAGGTTATTGAAATCCAACTGTCAACTCTCAACTGTCAACTCTAAAACAATGATCCCCTTCCGATTCCTCCAGCATATACGGGAAACCTTCCGTTTCTCCTCTAAGGGAGGAGTCGGAGGGGGACTCTTGTTTTTATTGTTATATTCCTGTAACCCTCACCCCGATCAGGTTACGATAAAGGGAGATTTCCAGCATCTCGAGCAGGGTGAGTTCTATATCTATAGCCCCAGCGGAGCTATAGACCGGCTGGACACCCTCAAGATTCAGGAGGGCGAGTTCCTCTACACCGCGCGCATAGATGGCGAGGCCATCTTCCGCATCATGTACCCCAACTACACAGAGCTCACCGTCTTTGCCCGTCCGGGCGACGAGCTCGAAGTCTCCGGCGATGCCCAGAACCTCAATGGCGTAGATGTCGAGGGCTCAGACGATAACGAAGTCTATAATGCGTTTCGCAAGGATATCACCGACCTCCCCGCTGCCAAGCAGCTCGAGCTGGCCCGCCAGTATATCCTCCGCTATCCCCATCTGGCCGTCAGCCGCTATCTCTTCTCCACCTATATCCTGCAGGCCGACAGCCTGCCGCGCCAGCAGGTCACAGAAGTCTACGATAGCCTCTGCCGTGCCAACCCCGACAATCTGGAGCTCAGCAAGCTCTCGCGTCAGGTCAAGTCCTACGCCCTCTTGCGCGAAGGGGCACCCCTGCCCGCTTTCAGCCTCCAGACCCGCACCTCGGCCTTCGAAGGGGGGCAGTCTGGCCGCACCGTCACCGCCAAGGAGTTCCGTGGCGACTACCTGCTCATGGTCTTCTGGGCCAGTTGGAAGAGCGGTTCCCAGAGCGTCCTCTATCGTACCCGTCGTTTCCGTCGCGAGATGAAGGCCAAAGACATCACCGTCAATGCCATCAGCTATTGCCTCGATGCCGACCCCCTGTCGCTGCCGCGCATAGAGCGCGACGACAGCGTAGACTATCATAGTTTTTGCGATTACCAATCCTTCAACAGTCCCCTCGTTCAGCAGTGGGGCATCAGGGACATCCCCTATTTCGTCCTAGTCTCTCCCCAGCAGAAAATCATAGCCCATGGCTCCGACTGGTTCCGGGATATAGAGCCGAAAGTGAATAAAATATGCTTGTAAAAGTTTACGGAGCTACAGTACAAGGATTGCAGGCCGTGGCAGTTACCATTGAGGTAAATGCCACCAGGGGCTGTCGCTTTGTTATGGTTGGCCTGCCTGATAATGCTGTTAAAGAAAGTCATGAAAGAATCATGGCGGCTATAGAAAACAGCGGTTTTAGATTTCCTACCCGACAGATAACTGTTAATCTGGCACCTGCCGATGTTCGCAAGGAAGGTTCTGGGTTGGACCTGCCTTTGGCAATTGGTATTCTAGCCACAGAAGGCGAGGTGGATGTTAATCTGTTAAAGCGTTATATGATGGTTGGCGAATTGAGCCTCGATGGTTCTTTAATGCCAATAAAGGGAGCACTTCCTATTGCTATTAAGGCCAGGGAGATGGGATATGAAGGTCTTTTCGTACCCGAAGATAACATCCGCGAAGCTGCCGTTGTCAATAAACTTAAGGTATATGGCGTCCGGCATATCAATCAGGTGGTTGGACATCTTAATGGTATGCATCCGTTGGAGCCTACCATAATAAATACGCGTTCTGAGTTTTACGCTCAGCAGAATGATTTTGAGTTGGATTTTGCTGATGTAAAAGGTCAGGAGCATGTGAAAAGAGCTATGGAAATTGCTGCTGCAGGCGGGCATAATCTAATTATGATAGGCCCTCCTGGTAGTGGTAAGAGTATGATGGCCAAACGTTTGCCTGGCATCTTGCCTCCCTTGTCTTTACAAGAGAGTTTGGAAACTACACAGATACACTCTGTGGCTGGTAAATTACCTGGTAACTGCTCGTTGATTGCCCATCGTCCTTTCCGTTCGCCCCATCATACAGTCTCACAGGTTGCTTTGGTGGGAGGTGGCTCAAATCCACAACCAGGGGAGATAAGTCTGGCTCATAACGGAGTGCTTTTTTGCGATGAGTTGCCCGAATTTCAGAGAAGTACGTTGGAAGTCCTTCGTCAGCCCCTGGAGGATAGGGTTATCAATATCTCGCGTGCCAAGTACAGTATCTCCTATCCCTGTTCTTTTATGTTTGTGGCCAGCATGAACCCTTGTCCGTGCGGCTATTATAATCACCCTACCAAACAATGTTGTTGTACGCCTGGTCAGATAGTCCGTTATCTCAACAAGATATCTGGTCCCTTGCTTGATCGTATCGATATCCAGTGTGAGATTACCCCTCTCTCCTTCGATGAACTCAGTCGCACTGCGCCGGGAGAAAGCAGCGCTGTTATTCGTGAACGAGTAGTACATGCCCGTAAGATTCAGGAAGAGAGATTTAAGGATGATCCCGGTGTGCATTGCAATGCTCAGATGACAAGTAGACTCATGCATCGTTATGCAGAGCCGGCTCCTGAAGATATAGATATGCTTCGTGAGGCCATGAATCGGTTACAGCTCTCTGCACGTGCTTACGATAGAATTCTTCGTGTTGCACGTACTATTGCTGACCTTGAAGGTGCTGAACATATTCAGACGCATCATTTACAGGAAGCTATTGGATATCGTAACCTCGACAGAAGTTCTTGGGGAGAATAAAAAAAATCCTACTTCATAAAAACACAAAAAAAAGCGCGCCGCTTTTTCTGATGCGGTCGCGCTTTATGCAAGATGTGAGGTTAGGTTTTTAGAACTTGAGGTCTGCACCTGCCTTGAACTTAACAACCTTCTTTGCAGGAATGTTAATGGCCTTCTTGGTGAGAACGTTGATACCCTTGCGAGCAGCACGCTTTGCAACAGAGAAAGTACCGAAACCAATGAGAACAACCTTGTCGTCCTTCTTTACTGCTGTGGTGATAGCATCCAAAGTAGCCTCGAGAGCCTTCTTTGCATCAACCTTACTCAAACCTGCGCCTTCGGCAATTTTTGCAACCAAATCAGTCTTGTTCATAATTTTTGTTTTTAGTTGTTGTTTATAAATCAGTTAATATCAGTTAATTTCAAGTAAAATACATCACAAAAATAGAAATTCCTGACATACACACCAAGAATTTTTGCGAAAAAATGCAAGAAAAAGTGAAAAAAGCCCATTTGAAAGCCCCGAAAACGCTCTCTTTGGTTTTATTTTTGTAATTTTGCGCCAAAATTAGAATTCTGTGCCTATGTATAATATGCCCCCCGTTACGAAGAATCTGCTGATTATCAATGTGCTCTTTTTTGCTGCCAGCTGGGTTGCCGCCCTGCCTGCATACGCCATTGATCTGAACGATGTGCTGGGTCTGCACTTCATGCTGGCCAGCGACTTCCGTTTCTATCAGCTCTTTACGTATATGTTTATGCACGGCGGCTTCTCGCACCTGTTCTTTAATATGTTTGCGGTGTGGATGTTCGGCCGCATCATGGAGCAGACGATGGGCAGCAAGCGTTTCCTGTTCTACTACCTGACATGCGGACTGGGTGCCGGACTGATGCAGGAGCTGGTGCAGTATGGCAACTACTGGCTGGAGGGACTGAGCGCCTACGAGAATGTGAACATGGGCGGCGTGGTGGTGCCCATGGCGGACTACCTGAACCGATGGACTACGGTGGGTGCCAGCGGTGCCGTGTATGGTATATTGCTGTCCTTCGGTATGACTTTCCCCAACGAGCGGATGTTTATCTTCCCCCTGCCTGTGCCTATCAGGGCCAAATACTTTGTGGTGGGCTATGCGGTGATAGAGCTGCTGGCAGCCTTCAGCCGTCCGGGCGACGGGGTGGCTCACTTTGCCCACCTGGGCGGTATGCTGGTGGGTCTGCTGCTGTTGCTCTACTGGCGCAACGGGGGCGGGAGCGGCCGTAACCGCCATCATAACTACTATGACCGCGACTACTATAACCAGGGAAGCGGCAGGGGCTTTAACTTCAGGAACTGGATAAGCCGCAGGTTCAGCCGCAAGAACCCTGATATTAAGGTGACGTGGGGCGGCAAATACGAGAAGGACTTCTATTATAACCAGCGCAAGAAGGAAGAGGAGGAGGAGCTGGACCGCATACTGGATAAGGTTAAGAAGAGCGGATACACCAATCTGACGGACGAGGAGAAACGTCGTCTGTTCGACATGAGCCAAAAATAATTTATGCCGAAGAAAGAACCTAAACATAAGGGCCTGACACGCTTGCTGGTAGGCCTTTTTCTGGGCGCTAACATCTGCACCGTCCTGCTGCTGTGGCTGACGGTGGCCAGCACCTTTGTCTCGCCCAATGAGTACCCGACACTCTCGCTGCTGGGTCTGCTGTTCCCTATCTTTGCGGCCATAGACATTGCCTTTGTGTTCTTCTGGCTGATCTTCCGTTTCACACTGATATGGGTGCCCCTGCTGGGACTGGGAGCCGTGGCAGGCTATGCCATGGACTACTGCCCCATCAACACGAGGGAATATGAGTCGGACAGCGCCATATGTGTGGTGACCTATAACCTGGGCGGCGTGCAGACGGAAGAGGAGGAGCTGCAGGTGGTGGACTTCCTGAAGGAGAAGGAGCCGGACATCGTATGCTTTCAGGAGATGAACGGCAGCCTGATGAACAGGGCCGAGTTCGTGCACCTGATAGACTCTATGCAATATAATAAGGTAATAGGGACGGGCAAGTATATCCTGACACGCTTTAAGGTGCTGGGCGACACGCTGCACATAGACTATCCCACGCGCTCTAACAGCAGCATGGCTTGCTGGATGTACTGTCAGGGCGACAGTATGCTGCTGGTGAGCAACCACTTGGAGAGCAATGCACTGACCGACTCGGACAAGACGGAATACAGGGACATGATACTGGAGCCCGAGCGCGAGCGCGTGGAGCAGGGCGGCCGTCTGCTGAAACGCAAGCTGGGCGGCGCGGCCTTCTATCGCGGAGCACAGACGGATACGCTGTGTGCGATAATAGACAGGAACGCGGGCAAGAGCATCATCATGTGCGGCGACTTTAACGACACGCCTATCTCGTACACCTATCAGCAGCTGGCTAAGCGGCTGGACTGCGCTTTCCGCAAGGCGGGCAGGGGTGTGGGATATACATACAGGCAGAGCGGCATCTTCGTGAGGATAGACCATATTTTCTGCTCGGAAGACTGGCGGTGCCTGAAGTGTTATGTGGATGACGGAATAGGAGCCTCTGACCACTTCCCCGTGGTTGCTTATTTGCAGAAAAAAGACTGATAAAACACTAATAATGTGCCTTTAATGCAAGAATTTTAGCACAAAATATACTTGGTAAAGGAAAAATATGTATCTTTGCGCACTATTTAGCGACTGATCGATACATATAAACAACTAAACATAATTAATTAACAAAATGCAAAACAAAGGATTTGTAAAGGTTTTCGCAGTGCTGCTGACACTGGTTTGCCTCTTCTACCTGAGCTTCTCGGTTGTTACCAACCACTTTGAAAGCAAGGCTGAGCAGTTGGCACAGACCGAGGGTCAGGAAGCTGCCGACCGTTACCTGGATTCTCTGCTCAACAACAAGGTGTACTGCAATGTATGGACATTGAAGGAGTGCCGTGAGATGGGAATCGGTCTGGGTCTTGACCTGAAGGGTGGTATGAATGTTATCCTGGAGGTTAGTGTACCCGACGTGGTAAAGGCTTTGGCAGACCACAAGGAAGAGACTGACGAGAACTTCCGCAAGGCCGTCGAGCAGGCGACCGGCGAGGCTGCAAACAGCCAGAGTGATTTTATTACCTTATTTATTAAAGACTACAAGGCACTGGAGCCCAACAAGGCACTGGCCGAGCTGTTCGCAACACAGCAGTTGCGTGATAAGGTAACTACCAAGAGTACGGACAAGCAGGTGGAGAAGGTGCTGCGCGAGGAAGTGAAGAGTGCCATCGACAACTCTTACAACGTACTGCGTACACGTATTGACCGCTTCGGCGTTGTTCAGCCCAACATTCAGGCCCTGGAGGGTCAGGAGGGCCGCATCATGGTGGAAATGCCTGGTGTGAAGGAACCCGAGCGTGTGCGTAAACTGCTGCAGGGAAGCGCTAACCTGGAGTTCTGGGAGACCTACAACTCACAGGAGATTGTTCCCTTCCTGGTAACTTTGGATACCAAGCTGGCTGCCGTAATGAGCAACATGAAGGATGAGGCTCCTGCCGACTCTGCCGTTGTTGCCGAGGCAACTCCCGATACTACAGCCGTTGATACTGCTGCTGCCAAGAAGGATCTGGCTGCCGTAGTAGGCGGTAACGCTGAGGAGAAGAAGGAGACAGGCGCCAGTGCTGCCGACATAGAGAAGATCCGTAAGCAGCACCCCTTGCTGAGCCGTCTGCAGTTGATGCAGGGCGCCTATGGCTGCGTGGTTGGTTATGCCAACAAGCGCGATATGGCTGCCATCGACGAGCTGCTGGCTTCACCCGAGGCTAACGAGGTTCTGCCCTCTGACGTTCGTCTGAAGTGGGGCGTTAAGGGTGTAGGCGAAGGTGAGTCTTCTAACATCTACGAGCTGTATGCTATCAAGGTTACAGAGCGTAACGGCCGTGCTCCCCTGGAAGGTGATGTTATCACCGATGCCAAGGATGAGTTCGACCAGAACGGTCAGCCCTGCGTAAGCATGAAGATGAACGTGGACGGTGCACGCCGCTGGGCTGCCCTGACAAAGGCCAACCTGAAGCGCAGCGTTGCCATCGTACTGGATGATAACGTATACAGTGCTCCTACCGTACAGAGCGAAATCACCGGTGGTAACTCACAGATTACCGGTCGTTTCACCACAGAAGATACCCGCGACTTGGCCAACGTGCTGAAGTCTGGTAAGATGCCCGCTCCCGCTAAGATCGTGAGCGAGGAGATCGTTGGTCCCTCACTGGGTGCCGAGTCTATCCAGCAGGGTATCCTGAGCTGTATCATCGCCTTCGTAATCCTGATGGTTTACATGATCGTGATGTACGGCACTATCCCCGGTATGGTTGCTAACTGCGCCCTGATCCTGAACCTCTTCTTCACCGTAGGTGTCCTGACCAGCTTCCAGGCTGCCCTGACCATGAGCGGTATTGCCGGTATGGTGCTGACACTGGGTATGGCTGTGGATGCCAACGTGCTTATCTACGAGCGTACAAAGGAGGAGATGAAGTCCGGCAAGAAGGTTCGCGAGGCTCTGTCTGCTGGTTACAGCAACGCCTTCAGCGCTATCTTCGACTCTAACCTGACATCATTGATCACCGCTGTTATCCTCTACTACTTCGGTACAGGACCTATCCGCGGTTTCGCCACCACATTGTTCATCGGTATCTGCGTCAGCTTCTTTACTGCCGTATTCCTGACACGTGTGGTTTACTCACAGGTTATGGCTAAGGACAAGTGGCTGAACCTGACCTTCCGCACTCCTCTGGGCGACAAGATCTCTTTCCAGAACCCCACCTTCAAGTTCATGAGCGCTTACAAGAGAAGCTTTGCTATCTTCGGCATCCTGGCTGTTATCAGCCTGGGCTTCATGTCTCCCTGGGGTCGCGGCTTCAGCAAGAGTATCGACTTCACCGGTGGCCGTAACTTCGTTGTTCTGTTCGAGAACGAGGTACAGCCTGAGACCGTACGTCCTATCTTGGCCAACGCATTCCCCGAGAGTAACACCAGCGTTATCGCACTGGGTACCGAGGGTAAGACACTGCGTATCTCTACCAACTACCGCATCCAGGAGGAGGCTATCGAGGTAGATAGCGAGATAGAAGAGAAGCTGTTCACCGCACTGAAGGGTGCTAACCTGTTGGCTGAAGACCTGACACTGGATAACTTCATCAACCGCGACGAGCGTGCCGGTGGTAGTATCATCAGTAGCCAGAAGGTAGGTCCCTCTGTGGCTGCCGACATCACACGCGGTGCTATCATCAGCGTTATCCTGGCTATCATAGCTATCTTCCTGTACATCCTGTTGCGTTTCCGCAATGTGGCCTTCTCAGTAGGTGCTATCACAGCCCTGGTATTCGACGTTGTACTGATTCTGGGTATGTACGCTATCTGGTGGGGTATCCTGCCCTTCTCACTGGAGATTGACCAGACCTTCATCGGTGCCGTGCTGACGGCTATCGGTTACTCTATCAACGATAAGGTGGTAGTCTTCGACCGTATCCGTGAGTACATCGGCCTGTATCCCAAGCGTGACCGTCAGGAGCTCTTCAATACCTCTCTGAACAGCACATTGAACCGTACTATCAACACCTCTGTCAGCACATTCATCGTACTGGCCGTAATCTTCTGCCTGGGTGGTGCCAGCATCCGCAGCTTCGCCTTCGCAATGATTCTGGGTGTTATCTTCGGTACATTGTCATCTATCTTCATCGCAGCTCCTACCGCTTACCTGACTATGGGTAAGACCATTAAGGAGAAGACTGAAGAATAAAAAGCCCCCTCCATCTCCCCCTTTGGGGGAGTGCAACTATAAGAAAATAGGACTCAGAAATTCTGGGTCCTATTTTCTTTTTCCTTTCTTTCCAACTATCTTATTTCTTCTTCTTCCCGTTCTGGATATAGATGCTATTCCTGGGCGCTATGGGATGCTTGCGTCCGGCAGTATCGTAGATGGTGTTGTCTGAGGGGTCCAGCATGGTGACGCCCTGCATGCCGTCGGGGGTGGTGATGTTGGCCGATACGGGATGGAAGGGCTGGTCGGACGTAAAGCTGTACTTGCCATTGCTGGCCCATCGCAGGCTGAAACGGACAAAGCGCATGGTGTAGCCGCCAAAGAGGCCTTCCTCCTCGTAGTAGACGCCCAGCGTGCCGTCGGGCAGCACGGTGGCGGCGCTATAGGCTGAGCCGCGCGGACAGATGGTCTTGGGTGTTCCGAAGGTCACTCCCTCGTTGGTAGAGAGGGCAATGGAGACGTTCTGGCGGCTGTTGCTGTTGGGCAGCGTCTGGAAGACTATGTTCCAGGGATTGCCGTCGAGCTTGGAGCACCAGTACATATACTCGCCATCGCAGGCATTGCCGCTGATGCCCGTGGTGAAACGTGTCTCGGGGGCCTTCATCCAGGTGACGCCGTCGTTGGACGTTACATTATAATAATTATAGCCGCTGGCGCGCACGCTGATGGCCAGGTCGCCGTTGTTACGCTCCAGCACCTTGGGCTCGTCGGCTTTCGTGGTGCCGCTCTTGCCGCTCACATACCAGGTGAGGCCGCCGTCCTTAGACATAAAGCTGTAGTAGTTCTGCGTGACGTTATTGTTGCTGCCGTCGGGCGATTCGCGGTTCACGAAGGGAGAGACCAGCGTGCCGTCGCGTTTCTGCAGTCCTGCACCCGAGCCCGAGAAGCCAGCTATCCAGTTGGGGTGGGGGCTGCCGGCCGCATAGAGCTCCTTGGTATGATCAATGGGCGCTTCCCACGTCAGACCGCCGTCGTGACTGACAATGGTCTTCCATGCCTGCGGCTTATCGGGCGTAGAGGAGAAGAAGCCCGTGCCGTGAGGCGAGCTGGTCATGATGCCGATGATATCGCCGTTCTGTCGGTTGGTAATCAGCGATGCATCGCCGTGTCCGTAGTCGCCGCCCCTCTGGGTCGTACCCGCAACGGTGACGGGGTCGCTCCATGTGCGGCCGTTATCCTCGGAATACTGTGCCACCACATAGCAGTGCGTGGGCAGGTCGGCATTGTGATTCTTGCGGTCGTCGGTAAGTGCTATGAGCCGTTTGCCGTCTGCGCTGGTGCAGATGGCTGGAATGCGGTAGTAGAGGCTCCCCTTGTCCATAGGCATCAGCACGCTGCTCTCTGTCAGGAAGATGGTGGCTGCATTGGCCGGATTGCCGTTGGATTCGGTCATAGGCTCTCCATTGATGGTATAGGAGGTGATGGTGGCATCTACGGTGTTGCCCTCCTGTGCCGCCTCGTCGATGTCGAGCGCTATCCACAGGTAATGTGTGCCCGTGGTGAGGCTGCGGCTGCCCGTGATGGTGTATGTGCCGTCCTCGGCAATGGTGCCCTCGGCATAGAGTGTCCCATTGTTTTCGCGCCATTTCATCGATGCCTCCTTGTCGATAAAGAGTTCCTGCGCATTGGTGGCGAAGTAGGCACGGACGGCCTTGATGTTCTTCAGGTTCGTAGCATCCAGCCGTCCCTTGACCCCCTGAAACTCGACATTACCCGAGAGGCCGCTCACCGTGATCGTGCTACGCAGGATGCCCACGTCGGTATTGCCGATTCCCGTGGTGACCTTTCCCTGCTCCACCTCCGTGGCCGATACCTTTGCCTCGGGGTCTCCCTTGACGGTAACGGTGAAGCTGGAGAGCAGCGTACCCGTATTCTCCCCGCTGATGGTGAACGTGAAGCTGCTGCATTTCAGTCCCTCGGCCTGTATCTTGGCGGATGCCGACGAGGTGATGGTGCGGGCCGCCTCGCCCTCTACGGTCAGCGTCTGGTTGCTGCTCAGTGCCTTAGCCAGGAAAGAATAGCTGGTGATATCGAAGCCGGCAGGTGCAGAAACGGTATAGGTTGCCTTCTTGGCCGTACCCGAGCGGGCATCGATATTATTGCCATTCCACTGCATATTATTGGCGTTGGAACGCAGTGTCAGCAGCCCGTCGGTACTGGTCCATGCGGAAGCCCAGGTGCCGTTGGCATTCGTGGCGGTGAACTTGCCGCCCTGCTTGCTGATGGAGTATGTGATGGTCTCTTCGGCATATGCGCCAATGGCTAAGATAAAGAGAGTCAGAAGTGTAAGAAATGTTTTCTTTCTCATGATATTTCTTGTTTGGGATTGAAAATTTGGGCGCAAGATACAAAAAAATCGGTGACAGTACAAAAAAAACGTTGAAAAACACTTTTTAAAGAACAAAACCCTTAACTTTGCAAACTAAATGGGTATTCGATTGTGAAGGTAAGCATTCTACAGCACGATATTGTGTGGGGAAAGCCCGCAGAGAACAGAAAGCGTCTGGCCGAGCAGATTGCGGCTCAGCCAGGTGTCGACTTGTATGTGCTGCCCGAAATGTGGTCCACCGGCTTTGCCACAGAACCTGTAGGGTTGGCCGAGCAGGACAATGCCTCGCTGGAATGGATGAAGGAGATGGCCCGGCGCTATGACGCTGCCATGGCAGGCAGTGTTGCGGTGGAGGAGGATGGGCGGTATTATAACCGTCTGTACTTCGTGAAGCCCGACGGAAGTGTCGGGTATTACGACAAGCGTCACCTCTTTGCCTATGGCGGCGAGGACAGATACTACAGCCGTGGCACCAAGCGCGTGGTGGTGGCATGGAGGGGTGTACGTTTCCTGCTGACGGTATGCTATGATTTGCGTTTCCCCGTGGGGATGCGTAACCACAACGACTATGATGCCCTTATCTGCGTAGCCAACTGGCCTACACAACGCATAGAGGCTTGGAACACGCTGCTCAGGGCCAGAGCCATAGAGAACCAGTGCTATGCCATAGGCGTGAATCGCGTAGGACGGGATTCGGTCTGCGAATACTGCGGTGAATCTGCCGTTATCCATCCATACGGACATGCCATTGCTGCTTGCGAACGTAATAAGGAAGAGGCTGTGGCTGCGGTATTAGACATGCAGGCATTGGAGGATTTCAGGAAGAAGTTCCCGGTGCTGAGCGAAACGGACATTTGAAATAGGAAAATAAAAACAATATAAATGGAAAAGAAATTATTGCTTGGTGATGAGGCTATTGCGCTGGGAGCGCTGCATGCCGGACTTTCCGGTGTGTATGCTTATCCCGGTACCCCATCTACTGAAATTACGGAATTCATTCAGTTGAATCCGCTGGCTAAGGAACGTAAGGTTCACAGCCGTTGGTGCACCAACGAGAAGACGGCCATGGAGGCCGCTCTGGGTATGTCCTTCATGGGCAAGCGTGCACTGGTTTGTATGAAGCATGTGGGCATGAATGTATGTGCCGACCCCTTTGTCAACAGTGCCATGACAGGCGTCAACGGCGGTGTTGTGGTCTTGGTGGCCGACGACCCCTCTATGCACTCCTCTCAGGATGAGCAGGACAGCCGTTTCTATGGTAAGTTCGCTATGATTCCTACGTTCGAGCCCTCGAACCAGCAGGAGGCTTACGATATGATGGAGGCTGCCTTCGATTATTCCGAGCAGCAGTGTCTGCCCGTCCTGATGCGTGTCACCACCCGTATGGCACACTCCCGTGCTGTGGTACAGGTAAAGGAAGAGGCTCGTCCCGAGAACGCGATGAACTACAATGCCGTTGCTGCCAACTGGGTTCTCCTGCCCGCCAATGCCCGCAAGCGCAACGATAAGGTTACCGCTCAGCAGGCACAGCTGGAAGAGGATGCTGCAAAGTCAAAGTATAACCTGACCCCCTCCCTACCTCCCCGAGGGGAGGGGAAGTGTCCTCTAGGTATTATTGCCAGTGGTATAGCATACAACTATGTTCAGGAATCACTTAAGACTCCTCCCCTCGGGGAGGCTGGGAAGGGGGTTCCTGTATTGAAAATTTCCCAATACCCCTTGCCTAAGCGTCTGGTTCGCGAGTTGCTGGACAGCTGCGAGAAGGTGATGGTGGTAGAAGAGGGACAGCCCTTCATCGAGGAGCAGGTTCGTGGTGTCTTCGAGAGTCGGAACATCCTGGGTCGTCTCACCGGCGAACTCCCTCGCACTGGCGAATTAACTCCCGACAGTGTGGCAGCTGCGCTGAATGAAGAACTAGGAGTGAAGAATGAAGAATCGGGTATTAACTCTCAACTCTCAACTCTCAACTCTCAACTCGTGGTGGCCCGTCCCCCCCAGCTCTGTCAGGGTTGTGGTCACCGCGATGTATATACGGCATTGAACGAAGTGCTGAAGGAGTTCGAGAATCCTCGTGTCTTCGGTGATATCGGTTGCTATACCCTCGGCTTCCTGCCTCCCTACAAGGCTATTCACTCATGCGTGGATATGGGTGCCAGCATCACAATGGCTAAGGGTGCCTCGGATGCAGGTCAGTGGCCTGCCGTTGCCATCATTGGCGACTCTACCTTTACCCACAGCGGTATGACCGGACTCTTGGATGCTGTGAACGAGAAAGCCAACATCACCGTTATCATTTCCGACAACCTCACCACCGCTATGACAGGCGGTCAGGACAGTGCCGGTACCAACAAGTTCGAGGCCATCTGCCTGGGTCTTGGTGTAGAACCCGAGCATCTCCATGTGGTAGTTCCCCTGCCCAAGAATATGCCCGAGATTACCCGCATCATCCGCGAAGAGATCAACTACCATGGCGTCTCTGTCATCATTCCCCAGCGCGAATGTATCCAGACCTTCAAGCGTCACGCAAAAGAAAAAAAGGCGGCTGCCAATTCGAAATAACGATATACCGTCATAACGTAATAACGAAAAATGAAAACCGATATCATCCTATGTGGCGTTGGAGGACAAGGAATCCTCTCTATCGCTACAATCATTGGCGAAGCAGCCATGAACGAGAACCTATATATCAAGCAGGCCGAGGTACACGGCATGAGTCAGCGAGGCGGTGATGTGCAGTCCAACCTGCGTATCAGCTCCGACCCCATTGCCAGCGACCTGATAGCCAAAGGCGGAGCAGATGTTATCATCTCTATGGAGCCCATGGAAGCCCTGCGCTACCTGCCCTATCTGAACAAAGAGGGATGGGTCATCACCTCCAGCGCTCCCTTTGTCAATATCCCCAACTATCCCGATCTCGAGGATATCAAGGCAGAGTTGGACAAGTTGCCCCACGTCATTGCCATCGACATAGAGCAGATAGCCAAGGACAATATGGTGCCCCGCTCAGCCAATGTCATCCTGCTGGGTGCTGCCCAGAAGGCTCTTGGCATCGATTACGCAACGTTGGAGAACGCCATCCGTAGCGTCTTCGCTCGCAAGGGCGATGCCGTTGTAGATGCCAACATCAAAGCCCTGGCATTAGGAAAGGCCGCTCAGAAATAGTTGATGGTTTAGTATTGAGAGTTTAGAGATATGAAAGAAACTCCTATAAAGAAAGAAATTGTTGACGGATTGATTGCCAAGATGGGCATTCAGGATTTTGCCAAGGCAACCATCCGTGAGGTGAAGCAGGTGGCTGCTATGGCCGAGAAGGAATCGGGTGTAGAATTTATAAAGATGGAGATGGGTATCCCCGGATTGCCTGCCGCTCAGGTGGGTGTGGATGCGCAAATCAAGGCGCTCCAGGACGGCATTGCCCACTCTTATCCCGATATTCAGGGTTACCCCGAGCTGAAGAAGCAGGCATCACGCTTTGTGAAGGCTTTCATCGGTGTGGACATTGCTGCTGAGGGTTGTGTGCCCGTGACTGGCTCTATGCAGGGAACATTCGCTTCGTTCCTGACCTGCTCACAGGCCTGCAAGCAGAAGGACACGGTGCTGTTCATCGACCCAGGCTTCCCCGTGCAGAAAATGCAGCTGCAGGTGCAGGGCGTGAAGTACGAGACGTTTGATGTCTATGACTTCCGCGGCGATAAGCTGCGTGCCAAGCTGGAGAGCTACCTCCGTAAAGGCAATATCTGCGCCATTGTCTATTCCAATCCCAACAACCCCTCTTGGGTCTGCCTGACAGAGAGTGAGCTGCAGACCATAGGCGAGCTGGCTACCCAGTACGACACCATCATCATGGAGGACTTGGCATATTTTGCGATGGACTTCCGTCAGGATCTGAGCGTACCCTTCGAGCCTCCTTATCAGCCCACCGTTGCCCGCTATACCGATAACTACATGCTGCTGATCAGCGGCTCTAAGGCATTCAGCTATGCCGGTGAGCGCATAGGTGTGGTGTGCATCAGCAATAAGCTGTTCCACCGTCATTACGATGACCTGGCTGCCCGTTACGAGGGTCTGCCTTTTGGATTGGTCTTCAGCACCCGAATGCTCTATGCCCTGAGCAGCGGCACCAGTCATTCTGCTCAGTATGCGCTGGCCGAGATGTTCCGTGCTGCCTGCGACGGCGAATACCGTTTCCGCGACGAAGTGAAGGTCTATGGCGAACGTGCCAGGAAACTGAAGGAGATATTCTGCAAGCACGGCTTCTACGTTGTCTATGACAAGGACGGCGACCAGCCCGTGGCTGACGGCTTCTACTTCACCATCGGTTACCCCGGCATGACCAGCGGTCAGTTGGCCCGCGAGCTGATGTACTACGGCGTGAGTGCCATCTGCTTGGTCACCACCGGTTCGCATCAGGAAGGATTGCGCGTCTGCACCTCTTTCATCGCGGATCATCAGTACGAGCAGCTGGAAGAAAGAATGAAGGTATTCAAGGAAAACAATTAACCCCTCTCCCGACCTCCCCCGAGGGGGAGGAGGGATTTTTTTAATCATTAACTAACAACAACACAATGAAAAAGAAAACATTTTTCGTGAAGGCTACGCTGGCTGTTGCTCTGGCCATCTTCAGTAGCACAGCGGCTATGGGACAAAACACAGAGAAGGCAGATTCCGCCAAATCTTTTCTGGAAAAGAAATGGGTGAAGGAACTTGCCAGTCGTATTCAACTGCATGGCTATGCCCAGGCTGGTTACAACTACACACACCAGGGCGGTGCCGACAAAAACACCTTCGAACTGAAACGCGTTCTCTTCTGGGCAAATGCCCAAATCACCGACCGCTGGTCGTTCCTCTTCATGCACGACTTCTCGAGCGTCGTACAGGAATATTACACAGACTTTCGCATCACACGTAACAATGCACTTACCGTCAGGGTAGGTCAGTTCAAGAATGGTCTGTCCTTCGAGAATCCTCTTTCCCCGACTTCTATGGAAACTATCGACGTCTACAGTGAGGGTGTAACATACCTCACCGGCTGTGGCAGCGACCCGCTCTTGGGCGTTCAGTATGGCCGTGACCTGGGTCTCTCGCTCTATGGTGAGACCAACAACGGCAGGCTGCGCTACGAGCTGGACGTAATGAACGGACAGGGAATCAACAAAAAAGACGGCAATAACTTCAAGGACTTTATAGGACGATTGGAATACCGTCCGGTAAAGGGTCTGAATCTCATTGCCACAGGGCAGGTAGGTCGTGGTCATGCCATTGCAACCTCGGTCTATAATCCTGACATTCAGATAGGAGAAGATTATAAGCGCAACCGATGGACGTTGGGCTTCGACTATAAATCCAAATGGTTTAATACACACGGTGAGTACCTGGAAGGCTATGACGGCAGTGTCACCAGCCGGGGCGCATACCTGACGGGATCTGTCCCCCTGGGCACACCCAAGGTGGAGTTCGTCGGCTCGTATGATTTCTTTAACTTCAATACTACCCTGGGTTATGACCAGCACAAGGGCGTTGCCGGATTCCAGTATTGGTTCTACAAGAAATGCCGCGTGCAGGTGCAGTATGTCTACAAGAGTGCCTACGTTGCAAACGGCGAGTTTGTGCATGGCAACAGTCATGCCGTAATGTGCCAGCTGCAGGTAAGGTTTAATTAAGACCCCCTCCGACTCCCCGAGGGGAGGGTAATGTTCAATTCTCAATGTTCAATCTTCAATGATTATAAAAGTTCTCCTTACCATTATCTTTCTGGTCGTAATGGTTGGCGTGGGAATCTATTCCCGTAAGCAGGCCAGTAGTGTAGAAGGGTTTGTCCTTGGCGGACGTGCCGTAGGTCCTTGGTTGACCGCCTTTGCCTTCGGAACCAGTTATTTCTCTGCCGTAGTATTTGTGGGCTATGCCGGTCAGTTCGGTTGGAAGTATGGTCTCTCCAGCGCCTGGATTGGTATCGGTAATGCCGTTATCGGTTCTTTGCTGGCATGGATTATCTTAGGCCGGCGTACCAAACTGATGACCCAGCACATAGAGAGTCGCACGATGCCCGATTTCTTCGGTACCCGTTTCAGCGATCAGGGCTTACGCGTGGCAGCCTCCATCATCGCCTTTGTGTTCCTGATTCCCTACACGGCTGGTGTGTATAGCGGTATCTCGCGTCTCTTCGAGATGGGCTTCGATATCCCCTACGAATACTGTGTCATTATCATGAGCATCCTGACGGCTGTCTACGTGATCATAGGCGGCTATAAGGCAACGGCCATGAACGACTTCATTCAGGGTATCATCATGCTCTTCGGTATAGTAGCCGTTATCCTGGCTGTGCTGAATGCACAGGGCGGTCTGACAGCGGCCGTTGACAAGCTGGCTGCCATCCCCTCTGATGCCAACCCTGCCGTGAATGGCGGCTTTGCCTCGTGGTTCGGTCCTGACCCATGGGGATTGCTGGGCGTTGTCATCCTGACCTCGTTAGGTACGATGGGATTGCCGCAGATGGTGGGCAAGTTCTATAGCATCACCGATGAGAGTGCCATCAAGCGCGGTACCATCATCAGCACCATCTTCGCCTTTATCGTGGCCGGTGGCTGTTACTTCCTGGGTGGATTTGGTCGACTCTACGAGCCCGTTATCAACGAGGCGACGGGCAAGATAGCCTTCGACTCTATCGTGCCTGCCATGCTCATCACGTTGCCCGATATCCTTATCGCCCTGGTGGTGCTGCTGGTGCTGAGTGCCTCTATGTCTACGCTGGCATCATTGGTACTGACCTCCAGCTCGACCATGACCCTCGACCTTATCTATCGCGACAAGAAATCCCTGCCCGGTGAGGTAGAGGAGGGAACCATCGACGATATTGTGGCCGAGAAGGTAGAGCGCCGCAAGGTAGTTGTGATGCGTGTGCTGATTGTATTCTTTATCGTCATCTCCCTGATGATAGCATTGAACCCGCCCACCTTCATTGCCCAGCTGATGGGTATCTCGTGGGGCGCCTTGGCCGGAGCTTTCCTGGCTCCCTTCATGCTGGGACTCTACTGGCGTGGTGTTACCGCCAAAGCTGTATGGGCCTGCTTCGTATGGGGCGTTGGTCTTACCGTTGTGAATATGCTGTTGGGTAACCCCATCAACCCCATCAACTGCGGTGCCATTGCCATGCTGGGCGGCTTCCCCGTAGTGTTGCTGGTGAGCCTCTTCACCAAGAAATTGTCTGCGGCTGACGTAGAGCGCATGTTCCAATGCTACGAGAAAGGTTAAAGTGTTAAAACGTTGAAAGGTTAAAGAATATTTGTTTGTCCGAACGCAGATTTTGTTGTACATTTGCATGGGACAACAAACTAAATAAGAGTAAAAGAAATGATTTGGAACCCGAACAAAGAATGCATGAGTCGCGACGAGATGAGCGCGCTGCAAGGCAAACGCCTACACAAGATTGTGGAGTATGTCTACCACAACGTGCCCTTCTATCGCAACAAACTGCAGGAACTGGACATCCGTCCTGATGATATTCAGACGATAGAGGACATCAAGAAATTGCCCTTCACTACCAAGAAGGACCTCAGGGACAACTATCCCTTTGGATTACAGGCTGCTCCGCAGAGCGAGATTATCCGTATACATGCTTCCAGCGGTACGACCGGTAACCCCACCATCGTGGGATATACCCGCAAGGATATAGGCGTATGGAGCGAGTGTATGGCCCGCTGTCTGACCGCCTATGGTGTGACACGCGACGATATCTTCTCGGTAGCTTACGGATACGGACTGTTCACGGGTGGCTTGGGTGCTCACTATGGTGTGGAGCACATCGGTGCCTCCTGTATCCCTGCAGGAACGGGTAACACAGAGAAGCATCTGAAGTTGATTCGCGACCTGGGTATCACAGGTCTGGCCTGTACGCCTTCCTATGCCCTGTATCTGGCCGAGACAATGGAGAAGCTGGGTATCAGCAAGGAAGACCTGAAGCTGCGTGTAGGTGCCTTCGGTGCCGAGCCTTGGACGGAAAGCATGCGTCAGGAGATAGAGGCCCGTCTGGGCCTTAAGGGCTTTAACATCTACGGACTGTCCGAGGTGATGGGCCCCAGTGTCAGCTACGAATGTCAGATGCAGAACGGTTCTCATATCAATGAAGACCATTTCTATCCCGAGATTATCAACCCTGTAACCCTTGAGCCACTGCCCGCAGGACAGATAGGTGAGTTGGTATTCACCACGCTGACCAAGGAGGGTATGCCCGTACTGCGCTATCGCACCCGCGACCTCTGCTGTCTGTTGCCCGGCACTTGCGACTGCGGTCGTACCAATGTGCGCATGGGACGCATCCAGGGTCGTTCAGACGATATGCTTATCATTCGTGGTATCAATGTATTCCCGTCACAGGTGGAGAGCGTTATCCTCTCATTGCCCGAGTTCGCACCTCACTACCTGCTGGTTGTAGATCGCGTGAACAACCTCGATACCCTGCAGGTACAGGCAGAGTTGCGTCAGGAGGTATTTACCTCTACCTTCGATACACCTGCTGCCGTAGAGGCACTGGAGAAGAAACTTGCTGCCAAGCTGAAGAGCGTACTCAGCATTGCCGCAAAGGTTCAGCTGAAGGCTCCCGGTACCATAGAGCGCAGTCAGGGCAAGAGTGCCCATGTGGTAGATAAGCGTAAACTATAAATGGACCCTCCCCAACCTTCCCTTGTAGGGAGGGAGGAGGTTACTTTTGAATTATTTTTTTCGCCATGAATATGAATACAAATAGTAAAGAACCGATTACTCCCCTCTCTACAAGGGAGGGGCAAGGGGGTGAGTCCGCCTACTTTAACCCCGAAATCGAAACCATGACGAGGGAGCAGATAGAAGCGCTCCAACTCGAAAGATTGCAGAAGACGGTGCGCCACTGCATGAACAATGAGTTCTATCGCAAGAAATTTGCGGAGGCAGGCGTCACACCCGATGATATCAAGACACTGGCAGATGTACGTAAGCTGCCTTTCACTACCAAGCAGGATTTGCGCGAGACCTATCCCTTCGGAATGTCATGCGTGCCTTTGAAGGATTGCGTGCGTCTGCATTCATCCAGCGGAACGACTGGTAATCCCACCGTTATCCTGCATACCAAGAAGGACCTCGACGAATGGGCCAATCAGGTGGCTCGTAACCTGTGGATGGTGGGCCTTCGTCCTGATGATGTCTTCCAGAACTCCAGCGGTTATGGTATGTTCACAGGTGGTTTGGGATTCCAGTATGGTGCTGAGAAGTTAGGTATGCTGACGGTTCCTGCTGCAGCCGGTAACTCGTTGCGTCAGATCAAGTTCATCAAGGACTTTGGTACGACAGCCATTCATGCTGTTCCCAGCTATGTTACCCGTCTTTACGAGGTGATGAAGGAAGAGGGCGTAGATCCCCGTCGTGATACCAAACTGAAGGTGCTGGCCATCGGTGCCGAGCCTCACAGCGAGGAGCAGCGTAAGCGCATCGAGGAGATGATGGGTGTAAAGGCCTACAACTCCTTTGGAATGAGCGAGATGTGCGGTCCTGGCGTGGGATTCGAATGTCCAGAACAGAACGGTATGCACTTCTGGGAGGATTATTATATCGTAGAGATTGTCAACCCAGAGACCCTGGAGCCTGTTCCCGATGGCGAGATAGGCGAGTTGGTACTGACCTCCCTCTGTCGTGAGGCAATGCCCCTGCTGCGTTATCGCACCCGCGACCTGACCCGCGTATTGGGCAGAACCTGTCCTTGTGGTCGTAACCACGTCCGCATAGACCGCATGAAGGGTCGTAGCGATGATATGATGGTATTGCGCGGTGTGAACATCTTCCCCATCCAGATAGAGAAGATTCTGATGCAGTTCAGCGAATTGGCTAGCAACTACCTCATCACTCTCACTACTGATGAGGAGAACGATAACATGACGGTCGAGGTAGAGCTTGCTCAACCCACCGACGACTATAAGCAGCTCCAGCTGCTGGAGAAGGAGATTCGTCGCCGCCTGAAGGACGAGATTCTGCTTACTCCCATCGTCAAGTTGGTTCCCCTGGGCTCGCTCCCCGTGAGCGAAGGCAAAGCCGTACGAGTAGTTGATAAGAGAAAGGTTTATCAGTAAGGCCCCTCTCATAATAACGAAATATCGATATAACGTAATAACGAAAAAAATAAAGAAAAGTTATGACTATCCCTCAACTTTCCATTTTCATTGAGAACCGTTCAGGTACTCTTATCAAGGTGTTGGATGCCTTGAAGGAAGCAAAGATTCAGATTGTTGCCTCCACCATTGCTGATACAGCAGAGTATGGTATCTATCGTCTGATCTGTAGCGAGCCCCAGCGTGCTTGCGAGGAGCTGAAGAAAGCCAATGTGGCCGTTGCGCTCAGCGATGTGTTCGCTATCGAGATTAACGACCAGCCCGGTCGTGCCGCAGAGGCTGTTAAGCTCTTCAGCGAGGCAGGTATCAGCATCACCTATATGTATTCGTTCCTGTTGCGTGGTAAGGGCGTTCTTATCTTCCGCACAGACGATAAGGAGAGGGCTGTGGCTGTTATCAAGGACAATAACCTTAAGAGTATAGACGAGTCTGCCCTCGCTCAGTGGGTATAACCTCTATTTTACGTGCAGAAAAAGGTTAGAAAGAAGAAACGCAGACTAAAGAAGAGTGTCAAGCGCGGCTGCCTGGGGATTATCATCTTCCTGCTGTTGCTGGCTGTCTTCTTGTTCTTCAGGTATTCTCCCGCTGCTGACTTCCTGTTTGGTAAAGGCGAACCGGAAGAAGAGGTCATCGTGGAGCCGGACAGCGTGGATATGGCCATTGCCGAGGATGTGCAAAACCTTATCCAGAGGGCCAGCCTTATAGACACAACGAAGTTGGCGGTCGATATATACGACCTTACACGCGGTTGTTATGTCTATGAGTACCATAGCCATCGCAGGCTGATTCCCGCCTCTTGCATGAAGCTCCTTACGGGTGTCCGTGTGCTGAAACAGTTAGGTGCCGACCATCAGTATAGCAGCAAGGAATATATCCTGGGCAAGGTGAAGGACGAAACGCTGTATGGCGACTTGCTCCTGCAGATGGATGACGACCCGATGCTGCTCTCTTTCGCTGATTTTACTGCCGCTATAAAGGCGCGAGGTATCAGTCACATCAAGGGTAGGGTAATCTACGACCTCCTGCGGACCGATACCTTGCGTCCTCATCATACTGCCCAACCTTACGACATTACCTACAGGCAGGTGCCCTTGCTGATGAAGGGAGCGCCCAGGGTGATGAGTGAGTTCAGGGCCTCCCTCCGTGCTGCTGGCATAACCTACGATAGCGATACGCTGCTTTACAACGTGCCGCTAACGGACGGTGCCGAATTGGTCTATCAGTATCAGACACCCCTTCGCGAGGTGCTGAAGCCTATGCTGATAAACAGCAGTAACGTAAAAGCCGAGTGTGTCTTTTATCACAACCAGCATGCTCAGGACCGTCTGACGGAACCGGATACCACCCTGTGTATGAAGCCGCTCGACTTCGTGCAGGCAGAAGGTATTTACGACAGGATGGCTGACTTTGTAGTGAACGATGGCAGCGGCCTTTCGCCCGAGAACCGTCTGACGGCTGATTTCCTGGTACAACTGATGGTGTATGCCTACAAAGATTCTGTGATAAGGAATGTCTTTATCGATGAGGCTTTGGCTACGCCTGCCCATCCTACGCGTCATGGATCGTTGCTGGGACGTATGTCTGCTCCGTGCTATCATGGCCGTATCTTCTGCAAGACAGGCACCTTGGTCTCCTTTGCATCCTCATCCCTTACCGGCTATGCCCACCACAAGAATGGCAGGTGGTTTGCCTTCAGCATTATCAACAACAATTCGCCTGTCTATGATGCCAGGGAGTTTCAGGATGCACTCTGCCGCCTCTTGGTAGAATGACATTCATCGCACTTACAGCTGCATCCTTCACATCCCGAACAATGTGGTTTCCTCAGATACTGATGTAGCGCAAAGGCAGCCACTATCACTATCACGGCCAGAAGAAGAATGCTTTGTAAGTTCATTTATTATTAAGTTTTGGCCCCCTCCCTGCTCCCCCAAAGGGGGAGATGGAGGGGGCTTGTTTATATAACCAAGTGTACTAAGAACGCTACTACCCATGCTATCAGGCATTGACCTGTCATGATGAGGAGTGCCCACCTGCCACCTAACTCTCTGCGTATGGTAGCGATAGCAGCTACGCAAGGGGTGTAGAGCAGACAGAAGACGAGCAGCGTAAAGGCTGTGCCTGCCGAGAAGACCTCTGTGATGCTGACGCCGGCAAACAGGGTGCTCAGGGTGCTCACCACCACTTCCTTGGCCAGGAATCCGCTTACTAACGAGGTCACAATGCGCCAATCGCCACAACCCAGAGGGGCGAACAAGGGCGCAATCACGCTGGCCATCTGTGCCAACATGCTCTTTGATTCCATGCCCGGCTGCACCATCTGCAGGTGGAAGTCGAAGGTTTGCAGGAACCAGATAACGATACTTGCCAGGAAGATAACCGTGAAGGCTCTCTGCAGGAAGTCCTTGGCTTTCTCCCACAGCAACCGTGCTACATTCATGGGCACAGGCATACGGTAGTTGGGGAGTTCCATCACAAAGGGAACGGCTTCGCCTCTGAAGAGTGTCCGCTTCAGTATCAGTGCCACCACAATGCCCGTCATTATACCTATTATATATAAGCCTGCCATCACCCATCCTGCATGATGTGGGAAGAAGGCTGCGGCAAAGAAGGCGTAGATAGGAATCTTGGCCGTGCAACTCATAAAGGGTGTCAGCATGATGGTAAGGCGGCGGTCACGTTCGCTGGGAAGGGTACGGCTGGCCATTACGCTGGGAACGGAACAACCAAAGCCTATCAGCAGGGGCACGATACTTCGACCCGAAAGTCCCAACTTACGCAGCAGCTTATCCATCACAAAGGCGATACGGGCCATGTAGCCGCTATCCTCCAACATACTCAGGAAGAAGAACAGTATTACTATCAAGGGCAGGAACACCAATACGGTGCCTATGCCACTGTAGATGCCGTCTATGATGAGCGAATGTATCGGTGGAGCTATATTCCAGGCGGTGAGCGTCTGATCGGAAAGCTCGGTAAATTTCTCAATCCCTTCTTCGCACAACTCTTGCAGCCAAGCACCAACACTGCTGAAGGTCAGGTAGAACACCAACGCCATGATGCCCAAGAAGGCAGGAATGGCGGTGAAACGTCCAGTCAGAATTTTGTCTATCCTGCGACTGCGTATGTGCTCTTTGCTTTCCTTGGGGCGTAGCACGGTCTGACTGCATACTTGGTCGATGAAGCTGAAACGCATATCTGCCATAGCGGCACAACGGTCAAGGCCGCGCTCCTCCTCCATCTGCTGCAGGATGTGCTCTATGGTCTCCTGTTCGTTCTTCGTGAGGCCCAGTGCTTTGATAATCAGTGGGTCGTTCTCTATGATTTTGCTGGCAGCAAAGCGGACGGGTATCTTAGCCTCCTGTGCATGATCCTCTATGAAGTGCATGATGGCATGCAGGCAACGGTGAACGGCGCCTCCGTGATCCTCGGGGCTACAGAAATCTTGTCGTCCGGGTCCCTCTTGGTAACGGGCAACGTGGATGGCGTGTGTCACCACCTCGTCCACACCCTCGTTCTTCATGGCGCTGATGGGGATAACGGGGATGCCCAACAGACGTTCCATCTTGTTGATGCGGACGGTTCCACCGTTGTTTTTCATCTCGTCCATCATGTTCAATGCCAGTACCATGGGGATATTCAACTCCATCAGCTGCATCGTCAGGTAGAGACTACGTTCAATACATGTGGTGTCTATGATGTTGATGATGCCCGAGGGACGGTTCTCTAAGATGAACTGACGGCTCACCACCTCCTCGTTGGTATAGGGGCTGAGGCTGTAGATGCCGGGCAGGTCGGTCACCAACGTATTGGGGTAGCCTTTTATCACGCCATCCTTACGGTCAACGGTCACACCTGGGAAGTTACCCACGTGCTGGTTGCTGCCTGTCAGTTGGTTGAAAAGCGTTGTCTTGCCGCAGTTCTGATTACCCACAAGGGCAAAGGTCAATATCTCCGGCAGTGCAGGCCCATGGGGCTGTGAAGGGTCGTGATACCGGGGGCCATCCTCTCCCAATCCAGGGTGCTCAACAGGCATCTCCCATTTTTCTTCTTGAGTAGCAGATTCATCTGCAGCCCTCCCCCTCGGGGGAGTTGGAGAGGGGTTCTTTATCTCTATCTTCTCAGCATCTGCCAATCGAAGTGTCAGCTCATAGCCATGAATACGCAGCTCCATAGGGTCGCCCATGGGTGCGAACTTCTGCAGCACTACCTCGGCACCTGGGATAACTCCCATGTCCAGGAAGTGCTGTCTCAGGGCACCCGTTCCACCTACTCGGGTAACAACGGCCCGTTCTCCTTTCTTTAAGCTGCGAAGCGTCTTGGCCATCTGCTATTCTTTTTCTGACTGCAAAGTTACACTTTTTTCTGGAAAGAAAAATACGTCCAAGCCTTAGTTTTAAATTGGGAGGGGTAAAGATACTCACTATTAGGTATTGGGGTAACGAAGCTTTATTTCAGGTGTACTTTCCTGTGTTCATCAAGATACAATGCTGTTTTGACGCTGAATTTGGGATTGACGTGTTGGTCGTTGCAGGAGTCAAGATCGCAGAAATCAGCGATATTCCTGTCAATCTCAGCATAAGAGACAACCATGTTGTCCTTCACAAATAACAACTGACAGTAGCCTTCATATAAAATCATATTCTCGATGCTTTTTTTAGCTTTGTTCATTATTTCCAGGTGGCTGTTCTGCTCGAAGAACTCGACATTGTAAGGCTCCACGATATATATGCTGTCAGCTGGGCAACAAACTGCTGACAGGTTGAATCCCTCTCCAGTTGGAACACTCTTTAAATGGCTCACAATGTTTTCTGTGTTGTCCTTCAGGAATACACGACCGTCTAGAAAGAAACAATAATAGACCGCGCCTACAATGCATAGTAGGACGATTGTAAACACACTCAGTACTTTTTTCATATCTGTATTGCTTGTTGTTTGTTTTTCGGTAGCAAATATACGATATCCTAATTTTTTGTAACAAGTGTTGCAACAAACATTAACGGTTTTAAAGCGTGTTTTAACGTTCGTTTCTAGCTGGAGAATGAAACCTTGGCTATAAGGGGGGTATTTACATATAGTTTTAAAATAAGCAGATACTGGGGTGTAAAGACCTTTTAGGATGATCAAAGGGAACAGTTTTCCCCCCCATTTCTGGGCTGTTTGCAGAAGATGATCAGTAGGAAGCTAAGATAGAGTAGTCTATGCCGTCGCACTGGATAGACGAACATGCAGGAACATCCGATTCTTCTTGTGTGAGGACTGATGCTACCTGTTTTTCTGGTCTTGCTTGTTTGAATACTATCTTTTCCTTCTCAATAACCTGTGTTAGATACAGAGTGTCATGCATAGGTTGGATGATACGGATTGTGTCTGTCGACTGTGTAAGAGAACTGGTTGGCTCACTACTCATAAACAGGTGGATGGACATCCCAAAAATGAGGCCTGCTACGGCTGCAGCTGGCGTGGCTACCCATCCCCAATAGGTTCTTTTTTGACTCAGTGGATTCTGAGGAACATGCATGCGTTTATTATCCTGAGCCATAAGGCGCTGGGCTGATGCGTGGAGTTTATCTTCGAATGTGGTCATATTGGTTGAATTTTTGTTTTAGCGTTTGTGTTAATATGTGAAGTCGGGATTTGACGGTTCCTTCTGGTATTTCCATCAGGACGGCAATCTCTGGAACGGTCAGTTCTTCTTCGAAGCGGAAGGAGAAAAGCATTCGGCTTTCAGGAGGCATCTTTTCTAATAATAGCTGCAAGACTTGGTCAAAGTCATCCTTTTCCATTTTTTCCATGATGCTGTTATCCGTTCCCTCCTGTTGTGTCTGAACCAAAAGCTGCTCATACTTCCTTTCGTGCTCGCTATGTCGATAGTGGTTTTTTACGAGGTTGTAACCGATGGTAAGGAGCCATGTGCGGAAATTGGAGCCAGAGAAACTGTTACGAGCCGTCCACACACGCATGAAGGCATCCTGGGTAAGGTCGGCTGCCAAAGCTTCGTCGCCATTCATCTGCCTGAAGAAGAAACCCATAAGCCTGCGGGCATGACGATGATAAAGCTCGCCGTAAGCCCTATCATCGTCCTTGCTGCTTACCCGCTGCATCAGTTCCTCGTCTGTGAGTGCTGAGAGCGGCTTAAACAAATGGGTAATTATCATTGCAGTTGTTCCTTCAGCAGATTCTCGTAATACGTTTTCAACTCCTCTGGTTGGTCTGTATTCTTATGTGCGATTGCACATCGTTCCACACATTTGCTAAGGATGTTGTAGAGACGCTTAGCCTGTGCCTCGTCACCTTTCTTTCGGAACTTAGATATCAGGTTCGCGAGGAGCGTAACATGATTCATATCCATCTGCTCACTTGTCTGCCATGAGTCATAGATGAGATCTGGCTCGGCCAAGTACTCCAGATTGTAAACCTCCTTCACGTTGTGCATCGCCACATCAAAGTTGTTGTACGGCTTGGGGCTGTATTTCAGCACAAGTCCTTCGTTGTAGATGCTGTCCTCGTTTAAAACAGAGACATTGCCATTTGTGGGCGAGAAGTAGGCAGGTCGCTTGCTCTCCTTTATCAAATACATTATAATGTCGGATTCGTAGTGTTGGAGCCATTCCTCACCATACTTCCCATAGTCCTGTACATTCAGGGTTAGCGGTTTGATGTTCAGTTTCTTGTAGAGGGCCTCCATGAAGGGCGTAGCATAGAGGAAGGAGTTGTTGATGATGGTCACGTCCGTTCGCTCACCCAGCGCTTCTTGCAGCACCTTCATGGGTACTGTGTCAAGGTCGCCATTGGAAAAGTATAGGGCATTTGGCGGCAAACATTGGAGCATATTATAGTTGAAATGCATGATGCGGGTGGGGAAATACTTGTTTTGGTACGTTTTGGTGTACAGTTCCTTGACACGTGGGTTCTCTGGGTCAACAATCCATAGACGGGTGGCCAGATATTCAAGGTCCTCCGGACAGATGTCTTCCGGCATCAGCTCTATGGCGCGAGGGATGTTATCACCCCGTTTTGCTGCTTCGTCGGTGCTCAGGCAGAAACGCCCTTTACAGAGGTTCAGCACGAAGCTGTCGGGCAACGTGGCTTCCATCTTACGGAGAACATCAGCTGTTTTGGATTCATCCTGAAGCACTCCCCATCCATTGGTAAACTGGTCGTGATAATAGGTGGCACGGAACAGGTTGCGCCAAGCCCATTGATCCTTGGGGTTCGCATCTACTATCTTTTGCCAAGCCTCAACCTGAGCCGCATACCATTCCGGCTCGTATTTGTTGGCTACGAATGTTTCTACCGTTTCCGCCTTCTGTGCGAAAGTCCACATATTGCCCATCAGGGCCAGCAGGATAACTATTGTCTTTCTCATTTTCTTTTTTCTTTTAACTACTTTAACTTCTAGCGAAGCGATAACTTCTTTAACTTCTCTCTCTTCGAGTGCGCTCTCATAAAGCTATACACCTCAGAACGGCAATCGTTCAGATAAGCCGCACCAAAATTACAAATTATTTTTGATGCATTAATAGATACGATAAAAGGTAATGTGAAATTTGTGCACAAACAGATTCTTTCCACCTGTTATGCTTCCCCCTCCCTGTTTTTATTTATAGATTAAGGTATGCAGATGCTGGGGTGAGAAGACCTCTTGGGCGGTCTCCCAGAGCTGGTTGGGAGTCAGGGCATCCAATCTGTTGAAGAGTTGGCGCATGGTTTGGGTGCTGCTGTAATGCAGGTAGCGCTTGGCCATAGAGATGGCAAGGCTCTCGAAGTTGTCATACGAGACGGCTATCTGCCCCTTCAGTTGCTGGCGGGCAGCATTCAGCTTCTGCTCAGAGAGGGGCTTATCCATCAGCTTTTGCAGTTCGCGTTCCACTAAGCGGCAGCACTTGCGGACATCCTCTGGGTCGCAACCGAAGTAGGTTGTCCATACACCAGAGTCGGTATAGCACGTGGCATTGCTCTCTACGGTATAAACCAGTCCGTTACGCTCGCGAAGCGACAGGTTGAGCAGACTGCTCATGCAGGGACCGCCCAGCATGTTGTTCAGCAGGTACAGGTGCAGGTGCCTGGGATCGTTGCCGCCAAAACTGCGTCCACCAATCACCACATGAGCCTGATGGGTGTCCTTCTTGCGGGTGGTTGCTGCTTCTGCAGGGCTGAAAGGCATGGGAGCCGTTCTGGGCAGCGGCATAAGGGAGTAGGAGGGATGCGAGAGGTCGCTATTCGCAAGTGCCTTCTCCGTCAGGCGTATCACCTGTTCGGGATCCACATCGCCATAGACAAAGAGTACCATCCGCTCTGGGCGGTACATACGTTGGTGGAAGGCATGCATGTGCTCGCTGGTCAGTTCGCGCAGCTGTGGTGCCTCGCCCAGGATATTACGTCCCAGGGGATGAGTGGGGAAGCAGATTTCCTCGAATTCGTCGAAGATAAGTTCGCTGGGCTGATCATTGTAGCTCTCTATCTCGTCAATGACCACCTCCACCTCTTTGTTCATCTCTTCCTGCAGGAAAGTGCTATTGAGCGTGATGTCCACCAGCAGGTCGATGGCCTTGGGCAGATGCTGCCTGAGGACAGAGCTGTAGAAGACCGTCTCCTCCTTGCCCGTATAGGCATTCAGGTCGCCACCCACAGATTCCAGTCGGTTGATAATCTGGCGGGCCGTACGCCTGTGTGTGCCCTTGAAGCTCATGTGTTCCACAAAGTGGGCCATACCGCTCTCGTGGCGCTGCTCGTCTCTGGTTCCTGCATCGACGGCTATGCCGCAGTAGACCACCTGTGTGGGGCTGGGCGCACAAATGATGCGCATGCCGCACGGCAGCGTATGAGTAGTGAAGGGATTCTCTATGAATGGAGGCATGATGATTACGCTCAGAATTTCGTGCAAAAGTACTGCATTTCCGCTAAATGGACAATGTTTTATGGTAAAGTTTACCCTTATTTCGGTGAAAAGTAGTATCTTTGTCCGAAAAGAACACAGATAAACTATGGCAAAAGATGGGTTAACCCCTATGATGAAACAGTTCTACGACCTGAAGGCAAAACATCCCGATGCTTTGCTCCTCTTCAGGTGTGGTGACTTTTACGAAACCTATGCCGAGGATGCTTCGATAGCAGCAGACATACTGGGCATTACGCTTACTCGCAGAAACAATGGTAAGGAGAATATGCCCAGTACGGAAATGGCTGGTTTCCCCCATCATGCGCTGGATACCTATCTGCCTAAGCTGGTCAGGGCCGGTAAGCGTGTGGCTATCTGCGACCAGCTGGAAGACCCCAAGCTGACGAAGACCCTTGTGAAGCGCGGCATCACCGAACTGGTGACACCCGGTGTGGCCATGAACGATACGGTGCTGAACTACAAGGAGAATAACTTCCTGGCTGCCGTTCACTTTGGCAAGGCTGCCTGCGGTTTGTCTTTCCTGGATATCAGTACGGGCGAGTTCCTGGTGGCCGAGGGCACAGTGGATTATGTGGATAAGCTGCTGGGCAATTTCTCTCCCAAGGAGGTGCTGTACGAGCGTGGCAAACTGGGAATGTTCGAAGGCTCCTTCGGAACCAAATATATCACCTTCGCCCTGGATGACTGGTGCTTTACGGAAAGCACGGCCAAGGAGAAGCTGCATAAGCATTTCGAGGTAAAGAACCTGAAGGGCTTTGGCGTTGACCACCTGCACAACGGTATTGTGGCGGCGGGTGTTATCCTGCAATACCTTATTATGACCCAGCACTTACAGTTGGGACATATCACTTCGCTTAGAAGAATAGAGGAGGAACGATTTGTCCGACTGGACAAGTTCACCATCCGGAATCTGGAGTTGATGGCACCTATGAACGACGATGGCATCTCCCTGCTGGATGTGATAGACAAGACCATCACGCCTATGGGAGCCCGTATGCTACGCCGTTGGCTGCTCTTTCCCCTGAAGGATGTCAATCAGATCAGGGAGCGACAGGATGTGGTGGACTATCTGTTCCGCGAGCCTGATGTTCGTGAACTGATATCCGACCATCTTCATCGGATAGGAGACTTGGAGCGTATCATCTCTAAGGTGAGCGTAGGGCGTGTATCGCCCCGCGATGTGGTGCAGCTGAAGGTTGCCCTGCAGAGTCTGGAACCCATCAAGGAGGTGTGTGAGAATTCGGAAGATGCTGTGCTGAAACGCATAGGCGAGCAGATGAACCTCTGTGTCAGCATTCGCGACCGCATAGCCCGCGAGGTACAGCCCGATCCGCCACTGATGGTGAACAAGGGCAATGTCATTGCCGAGGGGGTAAACGAGGAACTGGACGACCTGCGCCGTATTGCCTATCAGGGCAAGGACTACCTGCTGCATATCCAGCAGCGCGAGATAGAGGCTACGGGCATTCAGAGCCTGAAGATTGGCTACAACAATGTCTTCGGTTATTATCTGGAGGTGCGCAATACCTATAAGGATCAGGTGCCGGCAGAGTGGATCAGAAAGCAGACACTGACGCAGGCAGAACGCTATATCACACAGGAGCTGAAGGAGTACGAGGAGAAGATTATGGGTGCCGAGGACCGCATTCTGGCTCTCGAGACCCGCCTATTCAACGAACTGGTGGTGGCTCTCTCGGAATTCACCCCTTCCATTCAGGTCGATGCCAGCCTGATAGCCCAGCTCGATTGCCTGCTCTCCTTTGCCATCAGTGCGCAGGAGAATCGCTATATACGCCCTGTTGTCGACGATTCGGATGTGATAGACATCCATCAGGGTCGTCACCCAGTGATAGAGAAGCAGCTGCCCATTGGCGAAAGATATGTGGCCAACGATGTGTATATGGACACCGAGAAGCAGCAGATTATCATCATCACTGGTCCTAATATGGCCGGTAAGAGTGCTTTGCTCAGGCAGACGGCTCTCATCACCCTGATGGCCCAGATAGGTAGCTTTGTGCCTGCCGAGAGTGCCCGCATAGGCTATGTAGACAAGATCTTCACACGTGTGGGAGCCAGCGATAATATCTCTGTGGGCGAGAGTACCTTTATGGTGGAGATGAGCGAGGCTTCTAACATCCTGAATAATATCTCGGAGCGCAGCCTGATCCTCTTCGATGAGTTGGGCCGTGGCACCAGCACCTACGATGGTATCTCCATTGCATGGGCCATAGTGGAATATATCCACGAGAACAAGAAGGGCAAGGCCCGCACCCTCTTTGCTACGCATTACCACGAGTTGAACGAGATGGAGAAGAGCTTCCCCCGTATCAAGAACTATAATGTAAGCGTGCGCGAGGTGGATGGCCGCGTTATTTTCCTACGTAAGTTAGAGCGTGGCGGCTCAGAGCATAGCTTCGGTATCCATGTGGCCAAACTGGCCGGTATGCCCAGCACTATCGTTAAGCGTGCCAATGTGATTCTGAAACAGCTCGAGGATAATATGGACCACGAGAACCTGGGGAAGGGTATAGCTGCCGGACCTCAGTCGGACAAGGGGGTACAGATGAATTTCTTCCAACTGGATGATCCTGTGCTTACTCAGATAAGGGATGAATTCATCAACCTCGATATCGATAACCTCACTCCCATCGAAGCGCTAAATAAGCTGAATGAGATAAAGAGGTTGGTTAAGGGGAAATAAAAAGTGAAGAGTGAAGAATGAAGAGTGAAGAGTTTGCTGCCGCTGTGTTCGCTAACCGCTAACCCTTAACCACTAACCATTTCTCTCTCCCCTCGGGGAGTCGGAGGGGGTCCCATAATACTCATCCCACTCCTTCTGGACTTCTTGCCAGTCAACGGCTTCACCGGAAGCGATGGCTTCTGCTTGTCGGGCTGCTTCGTCGCGTGCCTTATCGCGTGCACGCTTGGCTTTCATCGCCTCTATGGTGGCATCGTCTAAGATAAGGATGCGTTCGCGGCGGATGCATTCCTGCAGTTCCTCGTAGCCAAAGGCTTTACCCTGCACGTTAAAGTCAGAGATATTGAACTCGTAATCCACACGCAGCGTGTGCCTGATCATCTTCTGCTGGTAACGGGTGCCTGCATTCTTAAGCTTCAGCAGTTTACCTATCTTTTCTATTTCTTTCTGTGAGAATTTGTTACGGCCCATATTATTTGTAATGTTATAGCTATTTCTGTGCCACCGACACAATACTCTTTGCAGGCAACAGTATTTGTGTAACGGGTGCATTACGACTGCTTCTTATGCCTATTGTATAATCCTTCTCGCTGTTGTTGCTAAGCAGCAGGGCGTAAGTGCCGTCGGGGTTCAGGAAGGTGGAATATAACAAGCCGTCCTGCCCCTCTGAGATACTGTTGCCAATACGGTAGGCTCCTTCTTGTACCACCTCTGCTGCATGGCAGATCAGATAGTAGTGGCTGTTGTAGTGCAGCGTCCTGTAGTCGTTTTGGTCGATGTCTATGGCACCCATGCAGGTGGTGCAGGAACCTGCTGCCTGTGTGTAAGGTCCATAGTTGAGGTCCAGCATGAAGTTCCATACTATGGTGGCTCTGCCGTATCGGTTGATCAGATGGAGAAGCAGACGGTTGAAGTCGTTCACGAGTCTGCCCTTCAGGTTACGTCCGTCGTTCCACTTTCCGATGGAGGTCTCCGTAAAGATATGCTCCATCTCAGGTGCCTTTGCCTGGATATCATCCATCTCGGTATAGCTGCCTCCGTAGTCGTGCCAGGCGCAGCCTTTTACCAGTTCGTAGCCGGGCATGGTGGGGTTCAGTGCCTGATAGATCTGAACGGGATAGTCCGTTTCCTCTGATTTGTCGTCGTAGTTGAAGTTGTGGTCGAAGACGTATATCTTGGTGGTGATGCCTGCATGATGGAAGGCAGGAGCCAGATGCTTGATGAAGTCTGCCTCTTGTTTGGCACCGATATAGGTCGAGGCACAGTTGCCGGCATTCAAAGGCTCGTTCTGGGGTGTTACGGCATAGATATTGATGCCATAGGTCTTCATTACCTGTACGAACTTCACAAAGTACTGTGCATAGGTCTCGTAGTATGCGGGATTCAGCACGCCGCCTGCAAAGTAGTTCCATGCAGAGGCATCCGTAACACTCTTCTGCTTCATCCATCGTGGAGCTGTCCACGGGGCAGCCATAATCTTTATGTCAGGGTTGATGGCCAGCACCTCTTTCATCACGGGAATCACATAGGACAGTTCATCGTCGTGCAGGGTAAAGTGGGCCAGCAGATTGTCAGCTGGACCTTTCTTGTCGCAGTAGGTATAGCATTCGCTCGAGAAGTCAGAGCACGCAATGCTCATGCGCACATAGTTTGCCCCGTAGCCATCGGTAGGAGAGAAGGTCTTTACCAGTAGGTTATGTCTGTCCTGAGCCGTCATCTTCATCAGGTTATAACAGGCAGAATAGGTCAGGGCAAACCCGAATCCGTCCATCGACTGGTATTTCTTTTCAGCGTCCAGCGTGATGAGGCTGTTGGCTGTTCCTGTGCCGGTACCCAACTTCAGGGATTGTTTTTTCAGCAGTACTTGACCGTTAGCACTGGTGGTCATCACCTCTACCGTGTTGGCAGAGAAAGTGCTCAGCGTGAATGCGAGTGTGAATATCAGAATCAGTTGTCTCATGATATGGTATGGTTAAATTGTTAATTATCCGGCATAGCTGTGCATACCTCCCAAGAGGAAGTTCACACCAAAGTAGGTCATCAGCAGGCAGATGAATGCAAGAACCGAGTATATGCGGTAGTTGCGCGTGCTCCTGAACCAAGGCAGGCTCCTGTGGTGCAGGGGGACACTATAGACAAGCAGTGTGATGAGTGCCCAACTCTCCTTGGGGTCCCAGCTCCAGTAGGTTCCCCACGATACATTGGCCCACAGGGCTCCCAGGAAGATACCCGTTGCCAACAGGAATACGGCAGGACGCAGAACTTCTCTGCGTATGATGCTTACCACCAGCAGGATGTAGCTCAGCATGATGGTTCCTACATGAACGAACAGGAAGGGAGAACGCAAGACGGGTACCAGGGGACTCCGGCTGATGGCTATCACCATGTAGGAGGCCATTGCGGTACCGGCAATGGTTAGGAGGACCGTTGGGAGTTTAGAGTTTAGAGTTGAGAGTTTAGAGTCAGTTGAGAGTTTAGAGTCAGTTGAGAGTTCTGAGTCAGTTGAGAGTTGAGAGTTGAGAGTTGAGAGTGAAGGACTTTTGACTTTTGAATTTTGAATTTTCACAGAAACCCAAATCATGCTAATGGCCAGAAGGAGGTAGCCGGCGTATGTGATGCCTGTTCCCCAGGGATCGTAGCTGATGGTGAAGACACTTCCCTGTTCATCCTCGTCGAAGGAGGTTTGGTAGATGCGGTATCCTTCCACCCTGCCTATGTTGTTCATCGAGATGGTGGTCTCCTCTTTTCCTTCCTTGGTGGCTATCACCACATGGCTTATGTAGTCGCCATGCGTTACACCGTCTGCATCATACTGCACCTGGAAATCCTTCAGTGCCAGATAGAAGGGCATTTTCTCTGTCTGTGTATACAGTCCCTGCTCGTCCTTTGTCCAGTAGGACCTACTGGTCTCCCCCTCACGCAGGTGAACCATTCCTCGTTTACTGGTGAGATGAGTGGTAAGGGCTCCTATCAGGATCACCACGAAACTCAGGTGCAGCAGTAGTACGGAGGGTTGTTTCCATACTTTCTTCTTGTATAACAACCAGCATCCGTTTACCACCAGCAATCCCCACAGGGCTATGAACCACCAGGCATTGTACACATGCCGTATGGCATAGTCGGTGCCGTAGCGATTCTCTACAATCGTTGCGGCCGCTATGGCAATAACCAGAAAGAAAAGCCAGTTAAAGGCGAGCTTAGTACTTGGGATATCTTTCATTCAGTCTTTCTTTGACAGCCATGCACTCCATCTCCACAAGCCAGGTGGGACGGCAAACAGGAGCCAGTGTTATAACAGTGGGGATATTGGGGAAGCGCTCTGCAAAGAGTGCCTTTACCACCTCGTAGTCAGCTGTGTCGCGCAGGTAGACGATATTCTGCATAACATCCTCAAAGCCAGCTCCGCCTTCTTTCAGCAGGGTTTCCACATTCTCCCACATACGCTTTGTCTGCTGTACGATGTCTCCCACATGTTCCACCTCGCCCTTGTTGTTGATGCTGGCTGTGCCAGAGATGATGATATGGTCTCTGTCGCCATACTCCACAACGGTTCCGCGTTCGAAGGTGACGCCATACTCGTATGTTGGGTTCAGGTGTGTAGGCGCATACAGGTAGTGCTGCTGTTCGGGTTTTATGCCTGTTACGGCATAGGTTCCCAACTGCACCAGTGCTTTGGTGTCAGCGGGGTTGCCGCCTATTCCCGTGCTGCTGATGTAATGTGTCTTTTCTGTCAGTCCCTGCTGGATGAAGTTCTCTCTGCGTGCTTTCACCAGACCATGATACTGAGTGTCCACATCGCGGACAAAGAACCAGGTGCGTATGCAGTTCTCAGCCAGTGTGGCGTCAAACTTGGCCAGCAAAGCCTCATATTCTGTCAGCAAGGTTTCTGTCTGCTGGGCGCTGTCGCCCTGAGGACTGCACATTCCCATCTTCCACAGATGCTGATAGCCGTTATGGCTTACCACCACCATATCCTCCTTTTCTGCTACCTCTACATCGCTTTCCAGATATAGCCAGGCAGCAATCTTACTGCCGTCCAGCGGTTGTTGTTGTATCAGACTGATGGAGATATTCTTTTCTGTACGCATCAGCGGCTGCTGGTTGGTACTGTCCGAAAGGAAATAACGTTTCAGGATATATTTACTGCCCCAGAATTCGGGCAACTCGGGCAGACGGTCTTCTGCCTCGTAAAGTCTGCGGAGCTGTTCCTTAAAGGGTAGCTGCTTACCTTCTACATGTAGCATTACATGCCATTCTGTTACGCCCTCTTTGGGCTGGTAAGTGGCTACTTCTGCGGTTACTCCAAGTTCTTCAAATTGTATGTTATTATAATTCATGACTGCAAAGATACGATTAAGTGAGCGGAATACAAAATAAAACACTTTTTATTTTTATTCCCGAACGTGAGTATCTTCGAGACGTAGTCTCAAAATTACGATTAAGTGAGCGGAATACAAAATAAAATACTTTTTATTTTTATTCCCGAACGTGAGTATCTTCGAGACGTAGTCTCAAAATTACAAAATTCTCAACTTTCAACTTTCAATTTTCAACTCTCAATTCTCAATTCTCTCAATCCACTCATCTATAAGTTGTCTTACTTCGTTTAGGTTTTCTCTGAACTGATTGCTGAGTATCTCGGTATGGTTAACGTGCAGCATATTCTCTCCGCCTTCTGCCATCATCTGGTGCAGGAGCGATTCCCGGGCATTTCCCCCAACTACGCGCATCATCCCTTCCTTTCGTGTGCTGGACACATTCACCAGATTGGCAAAAGAACGTCCCTCTGTCAGATTCAACCCAGCGGCACCTGCTCCTCCGTTACCGCCATGACACTGTATGCATGCCATATTGAACAATCCCAGTTGCAAGGCACCGAATCTGCTGACATCTGTTACCCCCAGATCCATATAGATGGTATCCTTCTTGTTGTCGTAATCGTCCAGGTTCACGCGGGCAAGGGTGATGATGCGTTCGCGCAGTCGGTTTGTTATGGCCAGTTCCACTGTGTTGATGTTGTCTCCTATATTCGAGAAGACCACCTCCACCCGTGTGCTGTCGGGTGTCGTGTTGGGTATGATCCTAACCACCTGAGCGTAGTTGTCACCTGTGGTGAAGCCTGCCAGCGAGACAGCATATTTGTTGTCCCACGAGTCGATACCTGTCAGTGTGGCTGTCAGCTTTACCGTATACCCTCCTTCTGTGGTAGAATAGGACTGCTCCTCAATATCTCCCGAATCACAGGCTGCAAGCAGGAAAGTGAAGAGTATAAAGACCCCAGTCGCCCATTTAGGGGGAACGAAGAGTGAAGAATGAAGAGTGAAGAATAATATTACTCTTTTCATTTTGAACTATGAATCAAATTAGAACGAGAATTGCAGCTGAACAGAGCCGTAGTGGGTAGAGATACCCAGGTCGTCATTGTCGCGATCCAACTGTGTCTGATGGCCATACCTTCCGGTATACTGGTACATGGCAGACAATTTCAGATGCACCTTCGGAATATAGTAGTTGCAGACCACGGCAGGCATGTTCAGGAAGCCATCTTTTGTCGTACCGTTCCTGTCCATGAAGTCATACCTTGCACCCAGTTGTACAACAGGTGTTACGAAGTAACCCACCTGCGCATAGGCACCCCAGTAATTAAAGGTCTCATCTATCTTCTGACGTTTGGTAAAACCTACATGCATCCAGTAGGCTTCTGCTCCGAAGTACCAGCGGTTCAGTAGCATCGAGAATTCTCCTCCCAGACGTGTATCGTTGGTGCTCTCGCTTTCGCTCTCTACGTTCAGTCCGCCACTGATACCGAACAGCATGTGTCTTCCCCTCAGCATCTTGGCATTACCCTGTGTGGCAGGCATCTGTCCCCAGGGCATGAAGGTCAGCCTTCCAGCATAGAGCAGGGCAGGGATGTGCCAGTCGTCCGAGAAGGTCTTGGTGGCTGCATTTACTGACGACCCGCTTCCGTTCCATAGTCCCACTTCGTAGCCTATCAACCAACTGTCTGGCTTCTTGTTCAGTTTGGCGATGCCATGGAATTCCACACCAATATCAAATCCCGTTCCGATGTTGGGTGTCACGGCATTCAATACGTATGGCATGATGGTCGGGGTGGTCAGCGACGAGGGCAACACAGGGAACAGTGTCTCGCCCAGTGTTGTCAGGTAGGCGTGTGTGAAGGGTGTCTTGAACTTACCCACACGAAAACGTGCAGCAGGTTTAATCCGATAGTCTATCCAGGCTTGCTGCAGGATGTCCGACCCCTTGGCTGCTGCGTTGATAGACAGGTTATAATCCAGCCTTCCGAAGGTCTTGCCCGTAAAACCCAGTATAGCATAGGGGATGGCAAAGCCTGAGTTAGCTACATTGTCCTGATTATAGGCCTTATCCAACCCCTCATCGTCGTAGTAGTTTATCTGTCCGCGTGTCTGCAGGAACAGGTAGGGTTTAAACACGAATTTCCCGTTCTTAGACTGAAGGGTAAATCCTCTGTCGTCTGCAATGCCCAACACTCCGTTCTCCATATCTATACTTGGCGCTTCTTGAGCTAAAGCAGAATGAAGAGTGAAGAGTGAAGAATGAAGAATGATAAATACTAATGCTATTCGTTTCATAATTAATGTTCAATGATTTAAAGAGATTCCAAGAATTTGATTAAAGCACCTCGGTCATCCTTGTGCATCTTCTTGAAGAGGTTCTTGGATGCTTCCCCCTCTCCACCATGCCATAGGATGGCTTCTTGCAGGTTACGGGCTCTGCCGTCGTGCAGGAAGTAGGTATGAGCATTCACCTTCTCCTGCAGGCCTATACCCCATAGGGGTGTGGTGCGCCATTCGTTGCCACGGGCCAGACCACTCACGTAGTTGTCGTTCAGTCCCACACCCATAATCTCCGAGCCCATGTCGTGCAACAGGAAGTCGCTATACGGATGTATCGTCTGGTTACCCAGCCAAGGCAACTCTGTTCCGTTCAGCAAGGTAGCACCGCGAGGCTTGGTGTGCAGGGTCGTTACGTGGCACAACTGGCATTTGGCCTCATAGAATTTCTGCTCGCCTATTTCTGTGAACTGTCGTTCAGAAATCTTCTTGCCTTTGTAGCTGACCTGTGTTGTCTTGCTGCCCAATCTGCGGGCGGGAACGCCCAGGCCATGCAGGTAGTAGTCCACATCCTCCATATCCTCTGTCGAGATATCCAGTTTGTCATACAGCAACCCCATCATAGAGCCTTGCTGCATCTGGATCTGTCCCTCGCAGATCTCCTCAGGGTAGCGGCTGTTGGTTACACCCATATCACTCGAGAAGCCCAATTCAACGGTCAAATCAGCATGTTGTGCTTTGTTGCCCGAAAGACCCAGGCGCAACTGGCCGCGTTCTGTGATGTAGTTACATCTGCCAGAGATGCCATACTCCGGATAGTCGGATTTTCTGGCCAGCGCCTCTATCTCGTTGGGGTCCAGGGCCATCATCTGACCCATGCCTACGTGGCGCAGGGGGATCCTGGCGGTGCAGAAAAGGTCTTCAGCACGGATGGGCTCGTCAGTATCACGATAGGTAGGCTTGTACCAGTCTGTGATGGTGTATTCGGGATAGACCAGTTCGTAAGTCTCCCCGTCTGGGAACTGAAACTGCTGGCTGTGCCAACGACATTCCAGTTTGCCCTCAGCCGTTACACCCATGATACTCTGGTCGTGGATGACACGTCCGTAGTCCTGAAAGAAAGCTCCGTTCTTGCGGGTAACATATACCAGCATCGACGAGAATCCGTACTGCCCGGACCCATATACCGGTGTTCCGTCAGGGTCTGTCCCGTTCTGTGTCCATAGGCCGGGCTTCGTTCTTCCTGCATTCCTGTGGCAGGATCCGCACGAATAGCCGGCATAGACAGGTCCCAGTCCGTTGCCTGAGTTCAGGGGGTTGTCATAGAGGCGGTCGCCATGCGTAAACCTTTTCTCGTTGGCAGGGATGCTGGCTACCCAGTCAGCATCAGTGTCGTAGGCATAGCTCGAGTTCTTAAAGACCGTAGAGGTACCTGCTGAAAGGACAAATCCCTCAGGTACCTCCAGGTCTCGGATGTCGTTGACCTCTAAACCATCATTCTCACAACCCCAGAGGGCCGTGAGAACGACTAACCAAAATAATCTATAATTCATTCAATTAATATGTGCGTGCCTTACCGTCCTTGAAGAGCAGGAACTCCAGGGTGTGGAATCCGCGTACGTTCTGAACGGCTTCTATGTCTTCGTTGTCCTCGTCGTATTCACCTTCCCACTTTATCAGTTCCTCAATCTTACCGCTTTCCATTACACCCTTGATAGCATCTACGTCCAAAGGCCATGAGTCCATGTTGGGGTCGAGACCCAGGTCGGCAACAGGACCAAACAGGAAGGCCTCGCTGGTTTCCCAGGGTTCGCGAGCCTCAATCCACAGGTTGGCAGCGTTCTTGAAGGCGTTTGAAGAAGGGTTGTTGCTCAGGGCTACGATAGCCTGACGCAGGGCTGCTGTCTTGCTCACCAGGTCTGTATAGGTGGGCAGTACCACCTGATCCACATAAGTGTGTACAATTTCGTCCATTTCATCGTCGTTAGCGTTCTGGCTGACGAAGCTGGTAAGGTCTTTCTCCAGAACGTCTACCAGTGCGGCACAAGCCTCCTGTGCTACCAGTACGCTGGGACTTCCGATGTGACTGCGGAAGGGAGCGTTCATCCCCTTGATCGAGTTATAGGCAGCCTCAATCTTTCCCTTTACAGAAGCATACAGTGTGGCGTTCTTGCTCTTGGTGAAGTTGGCCAGGGAGTGGGTAGCTTCCTGATTGTTGCGAGTGCCGTTAAAGGCATTGCGGATACTGATGATGTTGTTGGAATAGTCATCGATAGAGTGCCAGCTGTACCATGACTCCACAGCATATACAGCCTCGGTATATTTGCCAGCCTCCCACAGGTCGCGAGGCTCGCCTATCTTGGCTGTTCCCACCTCACCTGCTATGTCGATACATCCGTCTACAATCTGCTGTACGCAGGCAGCAGCACTCTGATACTCGCCACCAAAGTTCTTGAAGGTCTCAGCATAAGCCTCACCGCCGTTGTAGCTGACGCTCCAAGCCTGGTTCAGATCGCTGGCATCCTTGGCCAACAGGTTAGCCACAGCTGTTGCATACTGTGTCCAGGTGTTGATGTTCTGTTCGGTTACATCCACGTTGTTCTCGTTGATCTCCACCTCAGAAGTTCCTTCGGGGATACTCTTGCTGCTGTTGTTATTCTCATCCTTGTTACAAGCAGCAAAACCCAGACTTAATGTCAACAGGCTAATCAAAAATACGTTCTTTTTCATTTTATTTTTATTTTACTGTTTACTGTTTACCGTTTACTGTTTACCGTTTACCGTTTACTGTTTACTGTTTTAATCGGTTAGCGTGGAGCGGTTAGCGGTTAGCGGAACTCCCAAACGACCAACTTTCAACTATCGCGAAGCGCCACTGCCTCTAAACTCTAAACTCTAAACTCTACACTCTCAACTCTCAACTACCTCCTCTGAGTTCTCCCCTCCTCCTCGGGGGAGGGGTTGGGGAGGGGGCTGATTCTTCACTTTTTCCCTTGAAGGAACCATCCAACGTATGCCACTCCCAGGCCAAACTCGTTTTCCGACTTGTATTTTCCGTTTCCGATTCTGCGAACGGTATAGTCAGCCTTTATGATGATGTTGGGGATGGGACGATAGTTCAGGCCTGCTACCCACATCTGGGTTTTCAGTCTGTCGTCAGCACCTTTCAGGTTATTGGCATCCACAATCACCTTCTCCTGTGGGTTATAGTATTCATAGCGGACAAAGGGGACGAAGTCCAGGTACTTGCCGTTCTTCATGAAAGTCTTCAGGTTCAGACCTGCTTCCACACCATAGCTCACACCACGTTCTGCTATGGGAGCCAGACGGCTGTAGGGCGATTTATTGCTCAGCCTGTTGTTCTTGGCTGTCAGCAGAGAGCTGTTGCCAATGTTGCCGCTCAGGATGTTACCACGCACGGTAAAGTATCTGTGTCTGTACTGCGCATCTACCGACCATATGGTTACGGGCACATTGAATGTGTAGGTCTGAGGCTTGTCGCTATTGGCAGCCGCATTGTGTACGTGATAGACAGAGGCACCCAGTCGCAGGCCCGGAACACCTCTATAATTAATGCGTGCCACATACGCGGGCGAGGTGAAGTTGTCTACTTCGAAGAAGCCCTGCTTACCACTGGCCACCCAGGTGTTTCTGTCGAATCCGTTGGCATTGAGTCCGCCTACTATCATAAACTGATAGTCGAACGAAGCCCATTTTCTTCCCAATTCACCGAGAAAACTGATACCTGTCTCGTGCCATGTGCTGGGTAGTAGGGTTGTCTCGCCTTCAGGACGGACGGTGCCAAAGAAGTTGATGGGTTCGTGGTGTGTGTTGGTCAGGCCTACGGGTACTATCTGGTGTCCCACACGTACCATAAAGGCATTGTTCAGTCGATAGGTCAGATGGAACTGCTCCAAGGCTACTTCACCGCCTTTTTCTACCTCTGTTTCGTATTCGCCGTTCTCTGTGTTCTCGATCTCGTAGGCTGTTCCTGTGCCACCTGCTTCAAATTCCACCTCTACGCCCAGGTTCCAGTGCTTGTTGAACTTATAGTCACCTGCCAGCACAAGGCGGGGGATGGAGATGGTGTTACGCTTGAAGTCGCTATTCCCCTGGGCAGTGCCGTTAAAGCGGTTGATGCCATAGTTCTTGAACTGACCCAAAATCTCGCCATAGCCACCAACACGGTAACGACCGTATGAATCCATCTCTGTAGAGTCGTTGTTCCACTGGGCGTAGGCGACTCCGATTGAGAATTGAGAATTGAGAATTGAGCATTGGCAGACACCAATTATTAATAATAATGTAAGTAGTAATCTCTTCATCTTTGTGTTTGTGTTTCGTTTTCCGCCTGCAAAGTTACGGCGTGTTTCTGAGCCCCACAATACACAAATTCTATGAAATCTACGTTGGCTCACGAGGCCCTCATTACTCATTTTTGATGAATTTAGTCTCGCTGCCATCTCTCATCTTTCTTTCCTCTCCCTTGTAATATTACTTTTACCTATACCCATTTTTGATGATTTTGGGGTTTCTGCGTAATACTGCTCATCAAAAATGGTGGTTGGTTATGAACTTTATTGTACCTTTGCAGCAGAAAAACAAAAGATACAATGACAGAGAAATATCACGAGTTGGACCCCATGAGCGATGTCATCAGCGATGATTACCGCATGTTGCAGATGATAGGTCGCTTTGGCATCACCTTAGGATTTGGCAATAAGACTGTGGGAGAGACCTGTAAGGCTGCCGGGGTGGATGTGACAACCTTCCTGACAGTGGTGAACTATGTGAAGGATGCGGCTCATGCGCACATCAACGAGATGGTGGAGCAGATTGACCTGCCCTGTCTGATGCGTTACCTGAAGAACTCGCACTCTTACTTCGTTGACTTCCGTCTGCCTAATATCCGTCGTAAGTTGCTGGAGGCTATCGACTGTTCTTCCTCTAACCAGATTGCCATGCTGATACTCAAATTCTATGACGAGTATGCAGCTGAGGTGGGACGCCACATGCAGTATGAGGATTCTAATGTGCACCCCTTCGTGGAGAATCTCTTGAATGGCAAGGTGGGCAGTGATTCCTTTGATATGGTGGTTCGCCAGCACGAGGACAATCATGCATCACTGGAAAAGAGTATTGCCGAACTGAAGAACATCATCATCAAGTACTATCCCAACGATAATGCAGCACAGCTGATGGGCGAGGTGCTGATGGATATCTTTATGACGGAGGAGGATTTGCTTACCCACTGCCACATGGAGGATACACTCTTTGCCGAGTGTGTACGCAGGTTGGAGTTCAAGGTGCGTCAGGCAGGAGGCACGGAGGTTGAGAGCGAAGAGGAGGACGATGACAAGAATGCCTCACCATCCAACGACCTCAGCGAACGCGAGAAGGATATTGTGGTGCAGGTGGCCAAGGGACTTTCCAACAAGGAGATTGCCGATGCCTTGTTCATCTCCGTTAATACGGTTATGACGCACAGACGTAATATCAGTCGTAAGCTACAGATCCATAGTCCTGCCGCCCTTACCATTTACGCTTTGGTGAATGGGTTGGTTAATCTCGATGAAATAGCTATTTAATGGTTATAGGTTATTGTTTATAGGTTATTGAAATTACCTTTTTAAGCGAAAACTACTAAGGTCTAACGTCTAGAGACTATCGTCAATAACCTATAACCTATACCCAATAACCTCTCTCCTCGGGGTGAAACCCCGGAGAGATATAGTTTTCTTTACTCTGACAGGCATTGCCGGCAAACTGGCAGGCAATATCTATAAGCTTATTCCATTGCTCCTCTGTTAGGCGGGGGAGCATTCCTTTTGTTATTCCCATCCAGATGAGGGCGCAGGTGAATCCCGCATTGAAGCTGTCGCCTGCTCCTACCGTGCTGACTACATTCTCAACCCGTGGGGCGTGGAAGGTGTAGCTTCTCTCGGGTGTGCAGACCTCTATCTTGCCTGCTCCGGCTGTGCAGATAAAGATGGGGCAATGGGCCTTTATGTGTTGTTGGTATATGAGGTTGGCCTCTCTAGTACCATACATAATCTCAAAATCATCAGCACTTCCTCTGACTATACTACTCTGACTGAAATTACTCAGGATGGAGGGCGTGAGTGCTTCCAGTTCGTGGGCGTGGCTCTTGCGGAAGTTCAGGTCGTAGTATACAATAGCACCTACCTTGTTAGCTTCCTCCAATAGTTTTGTTATCATGGGACGAGTGCCTTTGCAAGCTGCAAAATAGGAACCGTAAAGTAGGATGTCACCCGTAGACAATGAGGGAGCTTTCCATTCTGCTGGGGTGAAAGGTGGCTGTTTGTAGAAGGCGTAGTTGGCATCTCCGTCTTCGTTCAGGAAGGCCAGGCTGACAGCACTCTTTTCTTCTTTCTTTACCAGAAAATATTCGGTGGATACGCCATTTTTGTTCATAAAGTCCACTGTCTGCTGTCCCACCACATCTGCTCCTGTGTAACCTATAAAGGTGCAGGGTACACCTGCCCTGCCCACACTTATAATACTATTGAAGCAACTGCCGCCTGGTACAGCTGCCACCGGCTGATTATTCTTGAAGAGAATATCCAATATGGTTTCTCCTACTCCAACTACTTTTCTTAGTTTACAATTCATAATTCTCCTTTTTTATGTCACACAGATCCCGCAGATCCACACAGATATTTCACAAAAACCTTAAAAACCCTTTTTGAAAGCTTTGGCACTTTGTGCCTTTGTTCTGCTATTGTCATGAATCTTTGTGTAAGCAAGCTTCCACCAGCTTCCTGCCAATATCATAACATATCCTATCGGATATCAATGCTTTCAAAAAGAAAAACCGA
>JAEEGJ010002854.1_pt1 | contig 75830 bp, 79 predicted proteins | sample 8958761 | NCBI WGS metagenome assembly JAEEGJ01 (sample SAMN16246546, study PRJNA631951) | gut metagenome | biome: gut microbiome; feature: rumen; material: RS-attached | host: Bos | place: Iran: Karaj | collected 2018-10 | reverse complement strand
TTGAATATATTACATATTACAACACAGAGCGTATTAAAATGGGATTAAACGGCCTGAGCCCTATTGAATTTAGAGCTCAATATGCCGCATAATTTTGTCTATAAAAAAGGGTTCAGTTCACGGGCGTTCCGCACTTCGCTACCGCTCATCCACCCAAGCTTCGCTTGCCTTCGCAGCACAGCTGCTCGGAGATTCGCTCAAAATGCTCCACCGGAGCATTTTGCCGGCTTTCAGCCGTCGCTCCCTAGGTGGACTGCTACGCAGGTGCTCCATACCCTAACGCAGAGAATTATTTACAAATATTATGTTGACTCATATAATGATTGTTATGTGGACGCCCGCACTGGGGCGCTTAAGGTAAAATGAAAAAAGTATTTAGTTATATAAGAAAATTATTATTTATTCTAATATTTACATTTAGTTCTGCTATTTTTATTTATAAGGAATTTATAAATTTAAGTTTATTAATTAATTCTCAAGAAATAACTGGAAAAATAGAAGAAGTAAAATATACACATACTAGACGTCGTTCTCATTATTGCACTGTTTATTTTGAATATGAAATCGAAGGAATAAAATATGAAAATAATGTAACGTTCAATTGGATGATTATAGACCGTATAAATAATTCCATCGTAAATGAATATAGAAATGGTGCTCAAATAATAATTGCTTATGATGATTATGGAAATTTTCAAGTAAAGAATAGAATAAAAAAAGAATTTATAATCTATTTAATTTATCTTCTAATGAGCATTGCATTTTTAAGTTTAGGAGTTTATTTATTTCTTTTAAATTTCCCCGAAAAGAAAAAAGTCAGTATTTATATACAGAATACTAATTATAAAATTAAAGAAATAAAAAAGTTGGAAAATATTCCAAGTCATATAAATATGCTAAAACAAAATAAAATAATTTGTTTTGGAATAGGAAGTAATAAAGATTTTATAGAATTTAGTTATAATGGAAAAGAATTTATTGAAAGAAAATCAAAAAATTCAAAAGAAGAAGAAATAATAATTAATGATGAATCTGAACTTGAAAAAATAATAAAAATAAAATTAAATGAAATTGAAAGAAAAGCATAACAAAGGTTCGTAGCCGACAGCGGAACAATCAATTGTTCCGAGCCATTATTTCGATGAGCCTAAAAAATACTGTTGCATTTTTCTTAACGGCTCTTCGATTGTAGGCAGGTACAACCAATTGTTATGCTCACACCCCACTGGCGTGGTAAGGTTAAAAAATGAAAAAACTATTTTTAATATTTTTGTGTACTGTTTCTGTAAATCTTGTTGCTTTTGCATCTTCTGACGGAGTATTTTTCGGTTTCAATTCTTGGACACACGAAGAACTTGATGATGTCGGAAAAATTAGAACCTACTCTACCACACGGATTTTGTATGACAACGGCAGGTATTACGTAATGCCGGAAAATGATTGTCTACATTTGTGCGTAAACCAAATGAGTATCAACACTCTAAATCAGATAGATCTTAAAAAGACTGGGCAAAAGCTGGAAGTTCATACTGTAGAAGATGTGAATTTTGAATCTTGGTTTACATTTGAAAAAGAAGGAAAAAACTTTTTTATAACAATCGAAGGCGATTTGGGCGGCGTTATCGATTCTTTTAAAACGGAGCAAACTGCTTCAAAAATCAAGATTTCTTACAAAATCAGGCGACCAATCCGAGATGAATTTGGAGAAGCCTCTGGCAAGTATTATGAAATTGAAAGCTGCTCGGACACATTTTTTAACACAAGCCGCTCTGTGCTGAATGAAGCTGTAGTCTATAGTTTTAATTTTGCTTTGGACAATCCAGATTATTGTTTTACTGAGTTAAATGAAGACTTAATTTCTCAAATTTTAAAGCCGGAACTCCGGATTTTGAGAAACTTGATTTATGCTCGCCACGGATATATTTTTAAAAGCAAAGATTTGAGGTATTTATTTACACATTTTTTAAGAAACTATAATCCATCAATTTCTGACCAGAATGATATAGAACTTAGCGAAAAGGAAAAAGAATTAATACGGTTAATTCAAAAATATGAAAATAGAAATTAGAGATTTATATAAAATGAATCTTTATGATAGGATATAAAGTATAACAAAGGTTCGTAGCCGACAGCGGAACAATCAATTGTTCCGAGCCAATATTTCGATGAGCCTAAAAAATGCTTTCGCATTTTTCTTAACGGCTCTTCGATTGTAGGCAGGTACAACCAGTTGTTATGGCGACGCCCGCACTGGGGCGCGAGGTTATGGAATGAATAAAAAAAATATTATAAAAATTATTTTTCTTTTTCTCTTTATTAATGCTTATTGTCTTTCTCCAGAAGAGGAATATGATTTTCTAATAAAAGATTTGTATAATTTTTCAACCTACGCTTATAAAGGAACATTTGATTCTGATGCAGATAAAACCGATGGAAAAATAAATCTCTCGCAAGGTAATCTTCAAGAAACAAATAATTATTTGGATATTGCCATTCAAGGAAGTGGATATTTTAAAGTAAAAGATGAAAATGGTGATGTATATTACACAAGATATGGAAATCTTTGTTATGACAGTGAATACTGCTCTCTGTATGTTTTAGTTGACAAAAAAAAATTTTTTCTGGATTTAAAACCACTTCCTAAGTATGTTTTTGTGTCTGATGAAATTCGAATTCACAGGGATGGAAGTGTTGAATGTGTAATTCCTGAAGAAAAAAGCAGTGAAAATGACTACAAGATAAAAGACTTTAGCATGTCCGAAACGTTTAAATCAAAAAAACGGATTAGGGGGAAAAAAGCAACCTCTGATGAAAAGATGGAAGAAATAATAAAGGATCAAAAAAAAGAAGAAAAAAAGGAAATTATAGATAAAATAATTTTATACGACATTAGGGAAGCTAACATAGATTTCTATGACGGGTATCTCATAAAAACAAAAGCTTCTCCTGATGTAATTAACGATACTCATTTTATAATCGGTGCATTAGAAATGAGCAATGTCCTTATTGATAAAGTCTTGATAAGAATGTTATTCATAATTGAAAAATTGGATGAAAGTAAAATAAAACAAAAGGAAGTAAAAAAATATTTAATACAAAAAATGCTTGATCCTGATTTTATTCGATTAAAATTATTTGGTTATTTTTATGAAGAACATCCAAATCTGATTAATATTAACGGATTAAAAGAGTATGTACATTTTCTTGAGCGTACTTATGAATAATCACATAACAAAGGTTCGTAGCCGACAGCAAAATAACCAGTTGTTATGGTGGCAGTCCAATGGGCTGTTTATTATGGAAGGAAAATGAAAAAACTAACTGTATTATTTTTATTGCTTTGTATTTTTTTTGTCTCATGTACGCATAAGCAAATACCATATAACCAAGAACAATGGGTAAAGGGCAAAAATCGTTTTTATATGACTGATTCAATTATTGAAAAGCTTAATGATGAAAAACCAAAGAGATCAGAAATATTTGACTTACTTGGTAAACCTAAACTTGAAGGAAATATCACAGATAATGTAGTTTCTTATTTCTTAAAATCCGAAGGCTTTTTTACAATCTGGGAATTAGTAATTGATTTTGATGATGATGGTAATTTTAAATCCGCCCAAGTCTGCCGCGAAGATTAGAAATGGAAATCATGATGATTTCTGGAAATTAAAAATAGAAAAAAGAAAAGATATGAAGATATCTACTTTGATAGATTACCTCGACAGTCTTTGAATGGGTAAGTATAATGTATTCAAAACGAGATTTCGTAAGAATCTTATTTGAGGATAAATGAAACAAGAAAGCATTCCAAATCCTAATTTAATTTTCCCCATTAAAAATCTAGATTCAATTACTTATGTAAAAACATCAATCAAAAATCCAAATATAATAGTTGGGGATTTTACATATTTTGCGGATAAGGATTTTGAAAAACATGTTACGCATTTGTATGAATGGAACGGCGATAAACTGATAATCGGAAAATTCTGTCAGATAGCTGCAGGCGTAGAGTTTATAATGAACGGTGCAAATCATTGAGAAATTAGTGTAATAATATTTTTGGAGGGTTGAAATAAAATGAACAAATCCTGGTCAGATAAAAACAAAAAAATGCAGACTCTGATTTCTAAAGAGGCGACTTTTGATGAAGGAATAAAAGTTCTTCTTGAGCTGCGTGCCGAGCTGTTTGAGCAGATAACTTCTATCGTAAAAACTTTTCCTCCGGAAGCATTTTATCAGATGCCGTTTGGTGATGGGGAAGGAAGTCATCATACAACTCTTACCTGGTCGCTCTGGCATACATTCCGCATTGAAGATATTGTTGTGCACTCCTTGATTTTGAATGATGAACAGATTCTTTTTACAGATAGCTGGCTTGAAAAAACAAAGGCAAAAATCATCACAACAGGAAACGAACTTTCCGCAGATAAGATGATTGATTTTTCAAAGCAGCTTGATATCAAAAACACTTATGATTATTGCAAAGCCGTGATGAACTCGACAAACAAACTCTTAAAAAATCTCACATTTGCAGACTTAAAAAAGAGTTTCACCGACGAAGATAAAACGCGCCTTACTGCAACCAATAGTGTAAGCACTGACGAAAGCTCCGTCTGGCTCATCGATTTCTGGTGTGGAAAAAATATCAAAGGCCTGATTCAAATGCCATTTTCCCGCCACTGGATAATGCACGTAGAAGCAATGAGGCGAATCAAAAATAAGCTGTGCCAGCAGGCAAAAAAATAAGTATAAAATCCGCAGTTTACAAATATCAGATTATCCTAAGCCCCAATGCATTTATCATTTTACAAATCCGTGATTGGCTAATATAATTTATATAATATGTATGCCCGTAATTTGGGTGTTTTCGGAGGAGAAAAGAATGAGTAATATTCTGGCTGTTTTGCTTTTTATTCTTTTATGGATTGGTCCTGTTATCGGGGGAGTGTTTGTCGCAAAGAAAAAAAATCGTTCGCCGAATTGGTTCTGGCTCGGAATCTGGCCTGGTTTAGGACTCTGGGTTTTTATAGTTTTTCTTTTTTTAAAGCCTCTGGCCATTTGCGAACATTGTAAAAAGAAAATTCCGTTAGATTCAAGAGTCTGTCCTTACTGCGCAAATGAAACATCTTTACCTTCAAAAACAGAAGAAGAAATCGATGAGCTCAAAAAAAATAGGAAGAAAAAAATAATAATCACGGTGATTATTATAATCTTAGTATTTGCAATCTTCTGTACGTTTTTTTTCACCTTTATAGGAAAAACATTTAAAGATTGTGTTCCATATAAACATTCAATCGAACTTATCGAAAATAATAAAACGATAATGGATTATCTTGGTAGTGATTATAAACAGACGGGTATGATAGCTGGTTCTTTAAGTACAAGCGGTGATTCTTCGGGTAAAGCTACATTCTCATATAAATTAAAGGGAAAGAATGGTATTTCACGTGTCTACATCGATGCCTTTAAGGAAAACGGAATCTGGAATTATACAAAAATTAATTTTTATAAAGAGGAACAATCCCCTACAGTTATAAACCTTCTGGCAGAGGAATAAAATCTGAAGATTGGGTAGTTGATTTACGCTGGGGAAAAAAACAAACTGATTATTGATTATGATAAAATAATTAAGTATCCCGATAGATACGAACCAACCATTCTGGAAGTTGATTTATAAGTTTAACGGTATTATTTTATGGAAATGACTGTTGATTTGTTTAACAGCATCATCAATACATCTCAAGACTGTGTGTTCTGGAAAGATAAGGACAGGCGCTTTGTCGGGGTAAATCAGGCCTTTCTCGATTTTTATGGATTTAAATCTGCAGATGTTTTAATCGGTAAAAATGATGAGGACATGGGCTGGCACTCTGATCCGGAGCCTTTTAAACAGGATGAGCTTGCAGTTCTTTATTATGTGGCAGGACTTTTGGCAGATTCATTATGAAAGAGCTGTTTGGTAACGATATAAAAAAACTTCCTCCCACAATTCAAAAATTGATTTCTGGAAAATCATATACTGTTGATGTTACCGGCTGCCCGCGAGAACGCACATTGGATGAACTTTTTTAGATTGATTTATGATTTGAGAAATTCTCCAGTACATAATACAATATTAGTACAATGACAGATTTCAATAAAGTAAAACACTACTACAGCCATTTTGATGAAAAGAATCGCCTCAGAAATGATAACAGTGGAAAGCTTGAGTATCTTATGACCATGCAGATTTTAGAGAAGTATTTACCTGGCGTGGACGATGGGATGAATGTTACACATAGGCAAAAAGCTCGAACTGATTCCGGGGCTGGCAAAAAAATCTCCATTCTTGATCTTGGCGGTGGTGCGGGTGTTTATTCTTTTCCTCTTGCAAAAGCCGGATACGAGGTTACGCTTGCAGACCTGTCGGAAGATTTACTGGCCATGGCACGAAAGCAAAAAGAAGAAGATGATCTAAAAAATCTTGTTTCCTGTGACCATGTAAATGCGACAGATCTATGCTCATATAAAAATGATCAGTTTGATGTTGTTCTCCTTTTCGGACCCTTATATCACCTTTTGGAAAATGATGAACGTCAGAAATGTGTGGCAGAAGTGTACCGCGTTCTAAAACCTTGTGGAAAAGTTTTTGCAAGCTTTATTCCGTATCTTTCGGGGAGCATTGCACTTGTATCAAGATTCTGCTGGTCGCCGGAACAGGTGAGTGTAGAGATTTTGGAAAAAGCCTTTGAGTCTGGGAAATTCAACAATCTTTCAGATCATGGTTTTCAGGAAGGCTATTATCCAAAATCAGAAGAAATAGAAAAACTCTTTGCAGAAAATGGATTTAATAAAATAAACATGCGCTCAATTCGTGGTTTTGGCTACGAAAAAGAAGATATGATTTTTAAGTTCAAAAATAAATCAGCCTTTAAACATATTCTCGAACTTATAAATCAGACAGCCTGTGATAAATCGATTATCGAAACCTGCGGCCATGCAATGTATATAGGAGAAAAAAATCCCGTATAATTTTTGAGGTAAAAAAGGAGATAGGATAAGAAATGACAAATAACCAGATCACCTACAGAAAACTAACAGAAAGCGACCTTAACACCTTTATCCAGATGCGTATCACCCAGCTGCGCGAAGAAGGTGCCACAGAAGATTTTGACCTTGTACCTGCTCTCAAAGATTATTACCACCGTCACCTTACAGACGGAACTTTTGTTTCATGGCTGGCTCTGGACGGCGGGAAAATAATCGGTACAAGCGGCATGTCGTTTGTAGAAAAACCTCCTTATTTTGGATGCCCTTCAGGAAAAATCGGACTTCTTTCCAGTATGTTCACAAACCCAGATTACCGCCGCATGGGAATTGCAAAAGAGTTACTCCACCGTGTTGTCGAAGAAGCACGTGCCTATGGTTGCGGTGCAGTTCAGATCACCGCCTCGGACATGGGAGTTAAACTCTACGCCGCCTACGGCTTTATCCACAACGGAAATTTTATGCAGTATAAATTGTAAATCCCAATTTTCCGTTGAGTTTTTTCCAAAAATAAATTGTTAGGATTTTCTTCAGTGATGCTGTATATTTACTATGACAGCTGTTAAAAAACTATCAAGAGGTAGAAATATGTCATTAGGAAATAATATTAAAGTATTCAGAAAAAAAATGGGACTTACTCAGGAGGAGCTTGCGGGCCTTCTTTGTGTAACAAGTCAGGCTGTCAGCCGATGGGAAAGTGAAACAGGTCTTCCGGATACAGCGCAGATTGTGCCGATTGCAAAGGCTTTGAATGTAAGTACGGATTCTCTTTTTGGGCTTGATGCAAACGATTACGATAAGGAACTTGCAGAGGAAGTAATCTTTAAGGCAAACTCCATCCGCGATCAGGGAGAACAGAAAAAAGCTGCAATTGCTGCGGTTGATTATCTTTCTAAAATGTGTGATGAAAATCCTTTCAACTATGCAATCCAGATGCGTTATGTTCAGGCTGTTGCTCATTTAAGCCGCTTTGTTGAATTTTGCGAAGAGCTTTCGGCTAATCCGGAAAAATGGCAGGGCTACGTAAAGGATGCAGAAACTCGTGCCCAGTATGTGTTCAGATATTCAAACGAGCAGGAGCTGGTTGATAAATGCCATTATGCACTTGCATGGATTTACTGGCACGAAAAGCAGTACGAAAAAGGTCGTGTTCATCTTAATGCTCTTCCTTCAATCAGTAATAATATGATTCAGGAGACAATTAATTCTTATTATGTTTATGTCGAAAAGGGACTTGATGGATGGCGTGAATCTGTACGCGATAATACTCAGAACTTTGTGCGTGCCCTGAACAAGCAGTTTGTTTATACGGCTGAATCTTCAATGTGGGATTGTCCGCTCGAAGAAACTGTGAGTCACTGTAAATGGGCTTTAACTGTTATTGATGAAATTATCCAGAATGAAAAAATGAAGGCGCATTGTCAGGGCTTTTATCGTGATATCGTAAAATATCTTGTTGGGGCATATCTTCGTAACGGAATGGCAAAAGAAGCTGCTGTAGAGTGGAAAAAAATGATTACAAAGATTGATGAATATCTTCCTCTCTGCGACAAGATTCGGAGTATGAATAAGGATGATGTTCTTAGCGCATATGGTGAAAAAGCATTCACAAATATGACAAAATACACCCCCGACTTTGTTCAGGAGAAAAAAGCCTTTATGCTCGGCCAACTTAAATCCTGGTCCGACGAAAAAGTCTTTTCCGAGTTTGAAAAATTGATTTCATAATTTTACATCCCAAATTACAACTTTTTACATCTTGTTTTTATGAGTTTGCAGGTAGATAATTAAGATGTTCGAAGGCAAGCCGGCAGCCTTACATAGGAGAATTAAATGATTATCGAATTTCTTTTATCTTTACTTGTACTCTGTATAACTGCGACAATGTGTAGTTTTACCAGCGGTGGTTTTGTGTGGTCATTAATTGAACCGGCTTTATTGCCTGGCGTTATTCTGATTCTCTGCATGATGATTTTTCTTTCGGGTTATGGAAAATCTTTTTTATTGATTTTCTTCCCACCCAGAAAAATTAAAAATGCAGAACTATCGGAACTTAAAAAAACAGAACAGGCTCTTGGTTTTGCTTTTAAATCTCTTAGTATAATCTGTTGTTTTTTTATGCTTGTAAGTTCAATATATTTTTATCTGAATTTAGAAGAACGTCAGACACTGGGGCCTAATCTTGCAACGTTAATCTGTTCAATTTATTATCTTGCTTTTTTTGGAATGATTTTCATAACTCTAAAAAGTAAACTTCGAAGGGAAATTATCAATTATATGAATGAAGATTCAGAAGAAGAAACGAAAAGTATATCACTTACAAAAAAAGAGATTTGTTTGCGTATTATTAAAATCTTGTTTTCAGTAGCATTAATTATTGTACTTTATATATTGATAATCAGCATGAGTACTTCAAATCTTACTGATGTAGAACCTTTGAGTTTTATTTATATGCGTGATATTCCTGGACTAGTTTATATCTTAATTCCAACTTTTTTGTTGCTTAAAATTTCTGGAAACTTTAAGAACTTTTTTGTTGTACTTAAGATTATCATAAAAAATAAAAAAGTATCTGTATCTCAAAAGGCATTATTTTTGAATGCACTCATTACCTTACGACATCTTTTGATTCTGGAAGGTATTATGGTTACACTTGGTGGTTTTATGGGGATTCTTTGTAATCTTGAAGATCGTTCGGTGTTGGGAATAAATTTCACCGTTGCCTGTGTTCCTATGATTTATGCTCTCCTTATAAATCTGATTTTGCTTCCCGTGGAAAGTAAAATTTCTCTGCTTTGTGATTCGGAATAATATATGCTTATAGATTTTATTCTTGTGATTGCAGGAATTGTAGTTTTTATGATTCCTGCAATTCTTCAAAAAGAAAGACGTTCTCAATTTAAAAATGATTTTTCAAGGTATTTTTCAAGACTGGCGGTTTTAAGTGGATTGTTTGTTTCTGTTGTAGAACTTGTCATTTTGATTTCTGATTTTGAAGACCGTATTCAGAAAGCTGATGTAAAATCAATAATTTCATCTTCTACAGAATTATTTTTATTGATATTTGTTAGATTACGACCAGCTCTTGTTGGAATCCTTTTAAAACTGATTATGATTCCATTTACAAAAAAGAAAAATGATAATCCTAAAAATCAAAACAGTCAGGAAGATTTATTTGCAATTCTGTCTCCCCGTGAAAAAGAGGTTGCCCGCCTTGCTGCCCGTGGTTATTCAAATGCTCAGATAGCAGAAGAGTTATTTATCAGTGTAGAAACCGTAAAACGTCATATGGCTACAATCTTCGAAAAGCTTGGAATTGAATCTCGTACGCAACTGCACTAAATTATCAGGCGAGCGTAGAGATCCATCTTCAAAAATTAATAAATCTGGCCACAACAGAATAATATTTTCTCCCAAACATTCATTTTTGTATTATAATCAATGTATGAAAACAATCAGATTGGTAATCACTTTAATTCTTGCAGCTTTTTTAATTTCTGGCTGTGCTTCGGATTCAGGCGTGGGAAAATCTGGGGGTGGGGAAACAATTGCAGCTCCAGATAAAAAAACATTACCCGAACTTTCATCAACAAAAAGCCTTCCTCTTCCGCCAAAAAAACTTTCGGGGATTAATCATAGCGCGTCACTATCAACGAGTCCGGCTCTTACAGAAACAAAAGGCATATACACACTTTCTCCTTCGGTGTACACATGGAAACCATCTGAAAATTTAATCGATGTTTATGTTTACGAAAAAGCTTCTGGAAAATATATTGCCTGCATAAAGGATTGTTATCAGGATGCATTCTGGAAAGGGCAGTGGGGAAATCTTACAAATGTCTCTTCTGTCTGGGCAAAAAACGATGCCATCTATTTATTTTCTTCATCATTATACATCCTTGTTACAAAAGACGCTGATGAAATTATGATGGGTTATCTTGCTAAAACTGAATTTAATAATATCTATAGAAATCTTGATAAACTTCGATGGCAGCCTAAAGGAGAAACAACTGATTATTATATTTATTCCAAAAAAGAAAAAAAATTTGTTACTTATGTAAAAGACTGCTGGAGACAGAGTTTTGCTACAGGTCTTAAAGGCTGGAATAGAACTATAAAAGATTCCTACAGGCTTATCAATACAAAAGGCCAGGAATTCCTTTTTGAAGCTTCTGATTATCTTATCTGTAATGCTCAGGGCTATGTTTATGCAGACGGCTGGGGTGTTAAAGGTGATTTTGATAATGCTTCTGTTTTTGGAAAACCACTTGTTAAAAAATATGATGGCGTTAGTGTTACCTTACATCCGTTCAGAGATCTTGTTCATATCTGTGTGAATCTTACAGACTGTCCTTCTATAGTAAGAACGTATGCAGATACTAGAGAATATAATGATGAATTAAATACATATTTTGGCGAATATAAAAATCATAAAGCCGTGCAGTATATAAAAAATCATCTTAAGTCCTTTGAAAAAGACCGGCTCGATATAGACAGAAGATTATATGCAATGATAAATGATAATTGTGCTTATATGGAAACAGAAATCCTTAAGTGCGGTGAAAGCTTTAATTTTTTTGAGTTTTATAATCTTTTAAAAGACTTTGCAGAACAGACTGGTTTTATAAAATTCTTTGAAGCTCACAAAGACTACTATATAAATAATGTTTTAAAATGCGGAAAAGATTCCATCGAGAATGTCCAGAAATGGAGTAAATCATATTTAAAGATGAAATCAGGGTATTCGTACACAATAAATATGCAGTGGAGCGAATGGTGTGATGTATCTGTAGACAATAAAAAAATAACAATAAACCTTTGCTTTACAAAACAACCGAACGACGTAGGTCTTGCCCATGAAATCTCTCATATTGCCGGAAACTCTGTAATCATGAAGCTTTATGAATCTGATTTAAAACCTCGTTTTGATATTGTTTATGAGCAGAATAAAAATACCGAGGCAGCATACACTTATATCGATACGCTTTCTTATTTTTGTGATTCTTTTGTACGCGCTACTGCCGGTTCCTATATGTATTGGGCAAAACAGGATCCAAAAGGGTATTTAAAATCACAGAAGGATATTGGTTTTGTTCCGGTCCCGGAGCTTTACGAAAAATGTAACGAGTTTTATTCCAGAAGTTATAATTCTCTTGATGACTGGTATAATGAACTTTACAGATTTTTTGATTCCTATCTTCCAAAAAAATGATGATGAACTATAAATTAATTGCAGGACCAATGGCGACTCTGAGTCATCCGGCTTTCAGGATTCTTCTTGAAAAATTCGGTGGCTGTGATGAATACTTTACCGAGATGATAAATGCAGGCTCACTTTGCACCAGAGGTCCTTTCGAAAAATTTTATATAGATCCTCAGCCGTGCCCACAGAAAATTGTCTGGCAGCTTACGGGCTTTGATTCTTCCAAGCTTGAACAGGCAGCAGGTATACTCTGTGAACTTCCGGGGCTTGGAATTGATTTGAATATGGGCTGTTCTGCTCCCGATGTTTATAAAGTGGGGGCGGGTATTTCCTGGATGATAAAACCAATTGAAGAAACAAAAGAGATGGTCCGGAGGGTTTATTCTGTAATAAAAAATCATAACGACGGGACTGGTGAAAAACTCAGGTTCAGCGTAAAACTCCGTCTTGGGGATGATGATTTTACCGACGAAAAATTTTTTGCTTTTACAGATATGCTTGTTTCGGAAGGTGTTGAACTTTTAACTCTTCATCCGCGCACAAAAAAAGAAAAACTTATCCGCCCTCCACGCTACGAATACTGCGAGCGACTTTGTGAGCGTTATAAAAATCAGGGGATTAAAATCTATCTGAACGGGAATGTAAAGGATGAACCAAGCCTCAAAAATGCAGTTACACGCTGTCCGAATGTATCGGGAGTGATGATTGCACGCGCCTGTGCCCAAAAACCGTGGATTTTTTCCGAGCTCAAAGGAAATCACGGGCATGTAGATATGAAAGAAATCGCTTTTGATTTTATTTTCGATGTAGAAAAGTTTCAGCCCCGTGAGTTCTGGAAGACAAGGCTTCAGAGGTTTTTTACGTATTATTCTATGAATTTTAAATTTGCCCACTATGCTCAGACACAGTTTTTGAACGCAAAAGATAACGAGGATTTAAAAGCCCGCCTGGAAGAATTTTTCCAAAAGTGCCCCGAAGAACAATTTATAAATTATTGATATATTGCTTTTTTGAACTTTTAATATTTTAAATCTATGATAAAATATTAGAATATGGAACGGCGAGATTTTCCGGTTCTTGGAAGAAAAGTCTTTTTTATAAATCCTCCGCTTGCAATCAGCACCTATGTCTTTGATGCCCTTAAAGAAGACCAGTTCGAAGCATACTGTATAGATAATTACAAGGTTGCAAAGAGCCTTTTAAAAAATTATCCTGATTCCATCTGTTTTATTTTTATTGATGATCAGCTTACGCTCCGCGAATGGTACAATTTTATAAAATCCTTTGAATACGACGAAGACTTAAAATCAATATTTTTAGGTGTAATTTCTTCAAGAATTCGTGCTACCGACCGCGATAAATTTATGCTCGAACTTAAGCTCCCGGGCGGATTTGTAATGCTTGGTGGACCTGTTGCAGGAGTTTATAACACCATAAAGGGAATCCTCACTGTAAACGGGGCAAAGGGCAGGCGAAAATTTATCCGCTATAACTGCTCGGATAACAAGGATATTTCGGGCTACATCACACACAATATGAAGATTTATCCTTTTAAAACAAACATCATAAGTACTTCGGGGATTGTCAGTGTTTTCGATAAGGATACGGCAAGGCTTTTGCAAAAGGGTGTGAGAATCCAGAATCTTTTTTTGAATGTAAAGCGAAAGAATATCAACTTGAGCGGCCATGTTTATGATATAAAACCGGGTACTAAGGTTTCCTATGTAATCATCCTTTTTGACGGCGATATGGATGCAAATGTAAAAAGTTCAATCTTAGGTTTTATTTATGATAATCTTAAGTTAAAGATGGATTTTGAAATATACCGTGCTCCAGGCGATACAAATGATTACACTGTAGATAAACCTCCAAAGCAGGGTAGTGGCGAAGTTCCTTCAGAAAGCTTTGAATCACCCGAAGCAAACGAAATTCTTAAAGAAATCGGTGAGCTTGAAGAAGTGCCTCAGTAAGCATTTGCAAACATTCCTTTTTTATGATAATCTCAACCTTACAACTCAATTAAAACGTAGAGAAAGGCACATTCCCTGTGAACTGACTCTGCGGAAAATCACAAAACGGCCCACGCCAGAGTCGTAAGGAGATAAAAATGGCAAATACTAATAATGATCCACACGCATGTACACTGGATAAAATCATCAGTTTGTGTAAGAGACGAGGCTTTGTTTATCAGGCTTCTGAAATTTATGGAGGCCAGGCAGGTGCATGGGACTATGGTCCACTCGGTGTAGAATTCAAAAGAAATATTCAGAATGAATGGTGGCACTACATGACTCAGCTTCATGATGATGTAGTTGGTCTTGATTCTGCTATCTTCCAGCATCACACAACATGGAAGGCTTCCGGTCACGTTGATCACTTCTCGGATCCAATGGTTGACTGTATTGAATGTAACGCACGCCACCGCGCAGATAAATTAATCGAAGACTTTATTGCAGCAAATCCGGATGTAAACCCAGGAAAACCTGTAGACACAATGACACACGACGAAATGAAAGCTTTCATCGATGCAAACATCAACTGTCCAACTTGTGGAAGCAAAAACAGAAAATATACTGCTGTCCGCGAATTCAACCTTATGTTCAAGACATATCAGGGACCAATCGCAGATGACTCACACCTTATTTATCTTCGCCCTGAAACCTGTCAGGGTATCTTTACAGATTTTAAGAACATCGTTCAGTCTAACCGCATGAAGGTTCCTTTTGGTGTAGCTCAGGTTGGTAAATCTTTCCGTAACGAAATCATCTTTAAGAACTTTATTTTCCGTACCTGTGAATTTGAACAGATGGAAATGGAATATTTCTGTAAACCAGGAACAGAAGATGAAACATTCGATCGCTGGAGAAAAGACCGCTGGCAGTTCTACTTAAAGTACGGTATCCCTGAAAAGCAGCTCAAGTGGCACCACCACGATAAATTGGCTCACTATGCAAAAGATGCATACGATATCACATACAACTTCCCGATCGGATTTGAAGAAATCGAAGGTATTCACAGCCGTACAGACTTTGACCTTTCACAGCATCAGACATACTCAAAGAAAGATATGTCTTATATCGATCAGGAAGACGGAAACAAGAAGTATGTTCCATACGTAATCGAAACTTCTGCCGGTTTGAACAGAAACTTCTTGATGTTCCTTTGCGAAGGCTATGAAGAACAGAACGTTGCAAAAGAAGGTGAACCGGAAGACTACAGAACAGTTCTTCACCTTGACCCACGCTTAGCACCAATCACAGTTGCAGTTCTTCCTTTGATGAAGAAAGACGGTCTTGCAGAAAAAGCAAAAGAAATCCAGCACCTTCTTAAAGAAGACTTTGTAACTGATTACGATACTTCAGGAACAGTAGGAAAACGCTACCGCCGCCAGGACGAAGTTGGTACTCCATTCTGCGTAACAGTAGACTACGACACAATCCAGGAAAAGAAAGAAGACGGTACACCAAACGAACTTTTCAACACCGTAACCGTCCGCTTCCGCGACAGCATGGAACAGGAACGCGTTAGCCTTGATGACCTCGTATTCTTTATCCAAAAAGCGATTAAGAATTACAAGCCTGTTTTACGGGCATAATTAATATATTGATAAAAAAATGTCTTGCGGGGTATTCACGAAAGTGGAATTATAGTCCACTGCATCTAATACCGATTATGTTTTCCGGACTGGAAATATAATAGATTAGAAAAGCAATTTACGGAGTGAAAAATGACACAAGACAACGTGTTTTAGTTGTCTAGTGGCATTTTCCACGGGAGTAAATTGATTTTCTGAAAGATTTATCCGGAAAACATATCAGGTGTTAAAATGCGGCAGGAGAATATAGATGGAATATATACGATTAGGAAAAACAGACTTATTAATTTCGCGTGTTGCTTTTGGCGCAATGAGACTTACCGACAGTGTGGGCGAGGATAATGCTGCTCTCATCGTGCGTAAGGCTTACGACGCAGGAATTAATTTTTTTGATACCTCACGAAAATATCCCGAAAGCGAAAAGCTTCTTGGCGATGCGCTCTACGATATCCGTAAAAATATTTTCCTTTCTACAACAACTGCCGCTAAAAACTGGGCAGAGCTCACAGAAAATCTTGAAACAAGCCTTATGACCCTTCACTGCGACTCTGTAGATTTATATCAGTTCGAAACAGAAGATTTTGTTCCGCTCAAAGACGGCGACGATAAAATTTACGAAACCCTTTTAGACTTAAAACGTCAGAGTAAAATAAAACATATTGGAATTGTAACAACAAACTTCGAAACTGCAAAAAAAGCGGTAGAATCAGATCTGTACGAAACACTTCAGTTTCCGTTCAGTATGTTGAGTCCCGAAAATGTAGTTGAGCTTGTAAAATTATGCGAAGAGCACGATGTAGGATTTATTGCAATGCAGCCTCTTGGTGGAGGTCTTTTAGAAAATATTCCGCTTGCATTCGGTTTCCTTCATCAGTATGAAAGTGTAATTCCTATCTGGGGTGTTCAGACTCTGGAAGAAATGGAACAGATTCTGTATTTTTATGAACATCCGCCTGTAATCGACGAAAAATTTAATCAGGATGTAGCAAAAATCCGTAATTTCTTTAACTAAACATACTGATATCAACTTCTTCCATCTGAGCTGGAGGAATAGATGCCTGATCGCCCGCTGGTTTTGCCGGACGTGGAGGAAGAGGGTTTGCCTGAAGAAGTGCCAGATTTTCCTGTGCAATTCTCTGTGCTTCTTCAATAGCCTTATATCTTTCCTGCATCAGCTTTATGATATCATCCTGTTCGCGCTTTGTAAGAATTCGCGCAATATTAATTCCATTCTGTCCTGTCTGAATAATCTTTGGAGAACCATCAGCTTCTCTTTCAGAAATACTCTGAACAATCGGGAATTTTGGATTATCGGGATTAGTATCTACAACGACTGCAATCTTTCTGTTTGTAAGATAAACATAAGCACCAATAGGGTAGAGCGAAACGCTGTATAAAAGTGCCTTGATTACTGTATCATCATACTGATGATCTGCATTCTTTAAAACTTCAATCATTGCTTCGAACTGTGAACGTTCATTTTTGTAAGTACGAGGTGCAGTGATTGCTTCGTATGAACAGGCTACAGAAATAATTTTTGCATTTATAGAAATCTTATCGCCAGGAAGACGGCGAGGATATCCTGTTCCATTTTCCTTTTCGTGATGTTCAAGAATTCCAAGCTGAATAGAAAGCGGAAAGTTTAATGCTTTTGCAATTGTATAACCGTATAAAGGATGTTTTAAAATCTGTGCCCTTTCTCCAAGAGTAAGCTGCTTGTCTGTCATATAAACAGAAGGAGGAAGACAGAGCATACCGATTTCGTGAATAATGCAGGAAACTCCAAGTTCAATCATTTTAGAAAGAGGCATTCTGAGCTGAAGTCCGATTACCAGTGCAAGTACAGTTGAACGCATTGAATGTCTTACAAGGAAGTTTTTATCTGAATATTCTTTTGTAGAATCAACTCGGAGAATAAAACGCTTGTTTTCTTTAATAAAGATACACAGTTCTTTTACAGTTTCGGAAAGTTCCTGCTGATTAATCTGCTTGTGTGTAGCATAATAACGGAAAACACCTTCTATATAGTTCATGTATTCATCATAAACTTTATGAACCATTTCCATTCTTGAAAAATCGCTGTTGTTCTGTCCGTCTGTTTTAGAATCTTCAAGTGCCTTTTTAAGGGATTCACCGATTTTTACAGCATCGGCGCCGTTAGCAAAAATACCAGTCTGATTCTGAGAGAATTTATCTGCCTGAGCGTCTGCTGCTTCGGAAGGTGCACTCTGAACTTCAGAAACTGATGTTTGACTAGAAGGGTTGGCCCCGTTGCCCGCATTTGCAGCTGGTTCTGGAGGCGCAGAAGGTCCAACATCATTTGTGAGTGGAAGATCTGTATTAATGGAAGTGAATTCCCATTCGCGAAGCGCTGTTAAAAGCTCTTTTGTTACAGGACAGGAGTGTGGGAGAAGAATAAAATTTTCATCTATGAGTAAATCATCTTTAAAGGTCTGTTCTTCGCGCAATGATTCTAAAGTAATAGTTTCCATTCCATTAATCTCCTTTTACTAAATTAATCTTTATTACCATATGAAGGTTTTAAAAGCTCAGTGATTTCCGCAGGTCTCTTCCATCTTACTGCAATAGTGTATGGAGTTTCGCCCGAAACATTCTGAACGTTTTTGTCAATTCCATAAGAAAGCAGAATCTTAACAACATCGAGGGAACTTGTTTTAGCCGCATAGTGAAGGATTGTATTACCCTGAATGTCTGTCATAGAGTTTGCATACTTAACAATATTAGTAATAATCTGAGTATTATTATGCTCTAATGCTATTGTAACACCATTTGTACCTTTTTTGTCTATTGTCTGGAACGGATTTGCGCCATTTTCCAGTAAAATTACCGAAATTTGTACATTATCTGCCTCAATTGCGATGTTTAACGGGGTATATCCGTCGGCATTTCGTGTATCAATAGGGTATCCGTCTGCAATAAGAGTCTTTAAAATCTCCGGATTAGAGTTGTTTTTAACAAGGATGTGTATTGGAGAATTACCGTCTGAATCTGTTATATTATATGATTTTCCAAGAACAGCCTTAATTGTCTTAATGTCTTTATTCAATACAATTGATAAAGGTGTGTTACCCTGTTTGTCGCGTGAAAGAGGATTTACGCCAGCTTCGCGGATAAGGTTGATGATTTTGATGTCGCCTGTTTCTGCAGCTTCGTGATAAGCGTTTCTTCCGTTTATTTCCTGGAGGTTTGGATTTGCATCGTATTTAAGAAGAAGCTTTACAAGGTCTGCATTCTTTCCGCGGATTGTATCCATGAGAATTGTAACACCGTTTCTGTCGCTTGAGTTTACATCAGCACCGTGTTCTAAAAGATATTTTGCAACATCATATTTTCCGGCTAAAACGGCTTCTGCCAAGGGTGATTTTCCTGCGCTGTTCTGTGCGTTTACAGGAACACCAAGCTTAATCAATTTTTCTATAGATTTAATTGCATCCCATCTTACGGCTGTGTGTAAAGGTGTACTTCCAAGATTGTCTCTGTCTTTTACAGAAGCACCTCCATCAACAACAAGCTGAATGATTTCGGGATTGTTAGTCTTAACTGCACTGAATAAACAGGTTTCGCCGTTTGCATTCTTAGCATTGATGTCTGCACCCTTTGTTAATAAAGAAGTAATTGCCTGTGGATATTCCCATTCAGCGGCATAGTGTAAAACTGTGTTTCCGCTACCATCTGTAGATTTAATTGTCTTAGAAGTGATGAGCCAGTCCTGAACAGAACCACCGTGTTTTAATGCGAGTCTTAAAGGAGAATTGTTGTTTGTATTTGTAGAGAAAATATCAGCATTTTTTGTAAGAAGCATTTCTCCAACCTTCTGTCTGTTTTTTAAGATTGCATAGTAGAGGGCAGAGTTACCATCACGGTTACGGATATTTACATCCTTTGTAAGACTTACTATATACTGGATTTTTGCTAAAGGAGCATCGTTCATGATTGCAAGATGAAGTGGTGTGTTTCCTTCCGAATCCTGAGTTTCTACGTTCATCTCGTTTACAGTTGCTTCGAATATTTCGTTTGAACTTGTTAATGCAACTAAAAGAGGAGAGCTTCCGTTTGTATCTTTAGTATGGATGTTTGCTCCGTGAGTTGTAAAGAGCTTTGTTGTTGCAACATCTTCCTGTTTGATTGTGATTTCGAGCGGTGTAACACCTTCCTTATTTCTTGCGTTGATGTCGGCACCGTGAGCAGTTAAGTTTTCGAGTATGCTTACATTAACTTTGAGCATTGCAGCAGTATGGAGGATTGTGTCTCCGTACATGTCCTTTGCATTTAAGTCTGCATTATTTTTAATCAAAAGATCATAAGTTTGAGCAATTTTATCCTGTGGGATGATGAGGAGGATTGGAGTTTTTCCAAGGTTATCCTTTGCGTTTACGTTTGCACCTGCGTCTAAAAGCATTTTTGCAATTTCGAGGTTTCCGTAACGGATTGCTTCGTGTAAAGGTGTAGCTCCGGAACTATCCTGACTCTGTGTATTAGCACCATTTAATAGAAGATATTTAGTAATTGCTACGTGTCCGTTTATAGAGCTCAAGTGTAAAGGAGTCTGTCCGTCATCAAAACGTACGTTGATGTTTCTTGAAGTAAGTGCATCCTGGAAGTATGAGAATTCAGTTTCTACTTCTTCGGCACCGCCTAAAATCAATTCTGCAGCAATTTCTACAGAGCTGTAATCATCAATATTAGAAAAAGCATAGTCTAAAGGAGTTTTTCCCTTGTAATCCTTAATCGAATTAGGGATTCCTTTTTTAGCGCAGAGCTTAATTGCCTGAATGTTTTTCTGTTCTACAAAATAATGAACTATTGTTTTTCCGCTTTTATCTATGAGGCTGCCTGTTTCTGCACAGATGAATAAATCATAAAAAGCGGGATCTGTTTTAAGACCTTCTTCGAGGGCACTTCTTCCCTGGATATTTTCATCAAAAAGGCAGGTATCTTTTACGCATAATACCTTTGCCGCATTGAATGAGCGGTTTTTAATTGCAACATGAAGAGGGCTGTCCCCGTCGCGGTTTCTTAAATGAACGTCTGCACCCTTGATTATAAAATAAGTAACAAGATCTGCGTCGTCAATCATTGCAGCAAGATGTAAAACAGTGTTACCGTCTTCATCAATCTCGTTTATATCACTTCTAATCTGGAAAAGGCTTTTAGCTTTATCAATTTCGCCGTTTTTGATTAATTCCTGGGCGGTTGGTTCTTTACCAAGGTTCATTGTTTCGCAGGATATTAAGATTAAACCTGCTGTTAAACTTAAAAAGAGAGCTTTTAAAGAATTTTTAGTAATCATATTTCCCCTCACATGAGATTTTAAAAAATCCCCATTTCTATATAAACTTTATCGGGAGAAAAAGATTACGAATTTAGTGAATTTTTATGATTTTTTTTGTGAACAGTCCGAGCATAAACCCCATAAATTTATCTGCATTTTTGAGGTTTTAAAGCCTTTTGGAAGTATAAAATCCTTGTATTCAGAAGTAGATGGAATATCGAATATCTTCTGACATTTCATGCACTTAAAATGGAGGTGTTCGCTCATATCGGCATCAAAGCGAAGCTTATCATCTTCTATTTTTAATGACTGAACGATTTTATTTTCTTCAAAGAGTTTAAGGGTATTGTAAACAGTAGTTTTAGAGAGGGTAGGATAGACAGGATAGAGGTCGTTATAAACTGTTTCTACATCAGGATGAACGGGATGTTCGCACATATAAGCATAAATTGCTATGCGCTGAAGAGATGGTCTTATTCCTGCATTCTGTAAAATTTCATGATACTTGTTTGTCATAAAATACCCTTTGTTATTTTGTGTGATTATATTTTTATATTTCAGATTGAAAATATATCAAGTTTAATTTTATTATAAAATTGTAATAAGTTCAATATGTTTAAGAAAATTTGAATTTCTGATTAAGTTTCATTATATTTTAAAGCATGGCTAACAAAAGAGATCCGGAAGAAATTTCAATCCTTCCTTCAGAACAATTATTACCTAATAAACTCGTTTTAATACCACTTCAGGGACGCCCTATTTTCCCCGGCATTTTTACGCCTTTAATGATTTCGAGCCCTGATGATGTAAAGGTTATAGAAAAAGCATACGAAGAAGACGGATTTATTGGAATTGTAATGCTTAAAAACGATTCAGAAACTCCATCTGTTGCAGATTTACATAAGGTAGGAACTGCCGCACGCATTTTAAAAAAAGTGATTTTACCGGACGGCGGAATAAATGTATTTATTTCTACTATTAAAAGGTTCCGTATAAGAAAGACACTTCATTCAACTTCTCCAATGGCTGTTGCCGTAGATTATCTGGAAGATGAAGAAGCCGATACCTTCGAAGTAAAAGCATTAACACGTGCCCTTATAAGCGAGATGAAGGAAGTTAGCGAAAACAATCCTTTATTCTCCGAAGAAATGCGCCTTAATATGGTAAATATTGATAACCCCGGTAAGGTTGCAGATTTTATTTCTTCTATATTAAACGTAGATAAAAATGAGCAGCAGAAGATTCTGGAAACCGTAAACGTAAGGCAAAGAATGGAGCAGGTTCTTGTTTTTATTAAAAAGGAACAGGAGCTTTTAAAAGTTCAGAAGAAAATCCAGAATGAAATTAACGACCGTGTAGAAAAAAGCCAGAGGGAATATTTCCTTCGAGAAGAGATGAAGTCCATTCAGGAAGAGCTCGGAGAAAACGCAGAAGGAAATGCCACAGACTATCAGAAGTTTAAAAAGACAATTGCAGAATTTAATTTTACAGGCGAGATAAAAGAAACACTCGAAAGCGAGCTCAGTAAATTTTCTTTGATGGATCCAAACTCGGGAGAATACATCGGCACAAGAAATTTCTTAGAGCTTGTTTGTAAGCTTCCGTGGAAGGATGAGCCGGTAGAAGATTACGATATAGAAAACGCCAGAAAAATCCTCGAAAAAGATCACTTTGGCCTTGATGAAGTAAAAAAGAGAATCATAGAATACCTTGCCGTAAGAAAGATGCGTAAGGATTCAAAAGGTTCCATCATCATCCTTGTTGGCCCTCCGGGAGTAGGAAAGACTTCTGTCGGAAAATCGATTGCAAATGCAATGAATAAAAAATTCTACCGCTTTTCTGTCGGAGGAATGAGGGACGAAGCAGAAATTAAAGGTCACAGAAGAACGTACATCGGAGCTATGCCGGGTAAAATCATTCAGGGCTTAAAGATAACAGGAACTTCTTCACCTGTCTTTTTAATAGACGAAGTAGATAAGATGGGAGCAAGCCATAACGGAGATCCTGCTTCTGCACTCCTCGAAGTATTGGACCCTGAACAGAATGTAAACTTCCGCGATAATTATCTTGATTTACCTTTTGATGTTTCGAACGTATTTTTTATCCTTACGGCAAACACTCTTGATACGATTCCGCTCCCTCTTTTGGACAGGGCAGAAATCATTGAGCTTTCGGGATACATCGATCAGGAAAAGCTTGAGATTGCAAAGAAATATCTTATTCCAAGGAACCTTGAAAAAAACGGCTTAAAGAAAAATCAGATAAAATATACAAAGGCTGCGCTCTACAGAATTGCAGAAGAATATGCTCGTGAATCAGGGGTTCGTAATTACGAAAAATGCCTGGACAAAATCAACCGTAAGATTGTTACAAGGATGATGGAAGGAGAAAAACTTGAAGAGCCTGTGACTGTGGATGCGGTAGATTTAGATAAATATCTTGGAAAGCCTGTATTCGACGAAAGCCAGATTAAAACTGCAAAGATTCCCGGAACTGCAATCGGACTTGCATGGACAAGCATGGGCGGCGATACCCTTTTAATAGAATCAACCTCTTTCCCAGGAAAAGCAGGTCTTGTTCTTACGGGGCAGATGGGAGATGTAATGAAGGAATCAAGCCAGATTGCATTCGACTGGGCCAAAAAATATGTACTAGAAAAAGGCGTAAAAAAGAGCAAATGGTTCGAAGAAAACATTGTTCATCTTCATATTCCCGAGGGAGCTACACCAAAGGATGGACCGAGTGCCGGAATCACAATGGCTACAACTTTTGTTTCTTTGTTTACAGGAAAAAAATTAAAACCGAATCTTGCTATGACAGGTGAATTGAGTCTTACGGGGCAGGTTTTACCGATCGGCGGATTACGCGAAAAGACAGTTGCGGCCAAGAGGAATAAGATTAAGACAATCATCATTCCTAAGGCCAATGAACGCGACCTGGAAGAAATCCCCGAAAACGTAAAAGCAGGAATTAAGTTTATTCCGGTAACAGACGTTATGGAAGTTATCAACCAGGCGCTTAAATAAGTTTTGCTTAAATAAGTATTTACAAAAATTAAGTTTTATAATTCAGACTCTTAGTTACGTACGTAAATTTCGAAGGTAACTTTTTTACCCTTTGGAGTAACCTGCTGCATTACAAAGCCAAGATTTTTTGATTTTGCAAATTCCTGAACTTCGAATACGCGGTCACATTCTTCGGGCTTTAATTTCTGGAATGCTGCTTTTGTAATCTTTCCGTCGTCATTAAACTTAATGTAGAGGGTACCCTTATTTAAATCCTTAGAAGCAACATATTCGATATAGCCTTTGTGTTCAACACCTTTTTCTACATAAGTAACGGTTTTGTTTTTGCCATATTCAATTATGATGTCTTCTTTGAACTTAAGGATAAATATTTTTCCTTTTTGTGCAGGATCGTGAATAGTTTTCTGAAACTCTTCTACAGCCATCTGATGAACAGTTTTGTTATCCTGAGGATTTAATATTTCTCCGGATTTAGTGTCGCGGAATTCAAATGCTACTCTTCCACCCTTTGTGTTTGGAGTAATTGTATAAGCTTTTCCTGCCTCGAAATTTAATTCAAGAAGAGTAGGATCTTTTGTAAGAAAATCTTCGGACTCATAGCGTACGTTGATTTTATGCTTTCCGGGTTTGATTAAGATTATGCGGTTTGTGTTGAAAGTTTCAAGGCTTTCATCAAGATAAACAGTTCCTGCAGGATCTTTTTTCTCTTTAGCAGTTTTGCTTTCTTTTTTGTTATATACTCCGTCAATAGAGACAATAACAAGGGCTCTGTTAAGAGTAACAGTTGCAAGCTTTTCTGCTGGAGTTCCTTCAGCGATGTTTCCAACTTTTACAGGTTCTTTTGGTTTTGCATTGAGCAAAGTGAGTGCAGAAGTGAGTAATAATGCAGTTAAAATAGATTTTTTGAATTTTTTCATTTTTGTTCTCCTTAATAATATGGTAAAATAGGAAAGTAGTAGAGTCAAGTTTTTTTTAATTCTAATCAGGCTTTTTCTGACAGATAAAAATTAATATGTTATAATAATTTTAAAATCAAAATGGAGGTGATTTTATGCCAAAACCGCTTGCAGATATTTACAATACATTAACCCTAGCTGCTCAGCAGGAAGTTTATGATTTTATGATGTATCTCTTGCAAAAACAGCAGAATGAACAAGAAACTCTCCAGACTGATGAAAGAAAACAGAAACGCCTGGCTGCCCTCACGGAATCTGTAGGAAGCATGAAGAAAACCTGGGAAAATGTGGATGCCCTTGATTATCAGAAAAGTTTAAGAGAGGAACGCGTAATTGATTAAAAGAGTTTTTATAGATACGAATCCTCTGATTTATCTCCTTGGACAGAAGGAACCCTTTTGTTCAAAAGTTCTAAAATTTATGTCAGATTGTATTGCCGATGGTTCTGAATTTTATACTTCAACAATTACCGACGTGGAATACCTTGTAAAACCTCTGGAAAATAATGATTTAGATCAAATTGAAAAATATAGAGATTATCTTAAAAAGCTTGAATTTGTAAAATGTTTTATAAGTGAGCAGATTGCAGAACGAGCTGCTAAAATTAGAGCAAAATATACAGATATAAAACTTGCTGATGCATTACAAATTGCTGCCAGTCTTGATTGTAATTGTGATGTATTTCTTACAAATGATAAACAATTAAAACAAATTACTGAAGTTGATGTAGTCTATTTGGGCGATTTATAAAAAAATCATTTTATTTGAAGAAACAAATATTAAATAAAAGGGAGATTTATCAATGAAAAAGAATATATTTTTATTTATTTTAATCACTTTTACATGTTTTTTAATTTCTTCAACAAACACAGTTACTTTGATAAATGTTAATTTAGATGGTTCTGAAAATTTATTAACTTATCCAGCAGATACAAAGGAATTTATATTTTATAATGCTGACTCTAAACCTTATAAAACTACAAAACTAAAAGGATTAGAAAAACTTAAAGAATTAGAGGTTTTGCGATTTTATATGCTTCCTTTTGTAGAAGATTATAGTTTTTTAAAAGATGTAAGTATAACCTGTAAGGAATTAACTCTTGAAGGCTGTCAATTTTATGGATTTGAAAATATTTCTCATCTAACTAATTTGGAGGAAATTTTCATTAGTGGTAGTCATTGGACAAAAGAACAGTATAATGCGCTTGTGAAAACCGGAATAGATCTTTCCTGTTTTCCAAAACTAAAGAGCTTTTCCATTGAAGTTAGTGTAGGAGATGATCCACGTGCGTGTTATTGTTCAGCAATAGAAATAAAACACACAAAAAAAATGAAAAGAGAATTTGGTAAAGTTACTTTTTATGATGAATAACGGAGTGTGTAAATGAAAAAGTTTATTGTAATTTTAATTTTATGTTATTTATCATCGTCTCTTTTTGCAATGGATATCCAGAAAATTTTGGGAGTAAAGAGTAATGAAATTACTTATGCAATGGATCCAGTTGAGTTTTTTTATTTTAATGAAAATAAGGAATTGGAAATTTATTCTGAAGATAGTTTACGTAAAGAAATAAATGAATTGCATGGAACATATTTATATGATTTTAAGAGGGAAGGTAAGTTTTTTTATTTGGAAATAAAAAATGAAAAAGTAAAAGAAAAATTTCTTGTTTTAGTAAATGAAGAATTTTTATTTTTATTTAAAAAGGGAAGCAAAAAAGTTTTTTGGGAAGGACATCGAAGTATTTATAAGAATAATATAGATGGGCTATATTTTTTTTATGAAGAAGAATGGATAAAAAATAAAGAACTTAAAGCTTCCAGTGAACTGAAAGAAAATGAAAAAAAATACGCAGTAAATAATCTTGGAACTTTGGAATGTGGTAAACCATGGATTGAAGGAGTTACAGGAAACGGAAAAGGAGAGTATATAAAATATAGAATTAAAGGTGGGAAAATTTTTATTTTTTCTGGGTATGTTGATGTCGATAAGCCGGAACTATATATTCAAAATTCCAGACCTAAAAAACTTTTAATTGAGACTGATGATAAAAAATTTTATGTAGAATTAAAAGATACACCTAATCCTCAGGAAATAATCATTTATGAAAAGATAGACAGAGAAAAAGAATATAATATCAAAATTACTATAGATGAAGTGTATCCCGGTACAAAATATCAGGACACATGTATCAATGCTATGGCCGGAGATTTTCTTTTTGGAACAGACAAATTATTGTATTGAAACGGAACAATTATGATTACTTATATCCTATCTCTCAATAATACAGATAAATAAAGATAGGTAAAATCACCTATGGGGGGGCGTTCAAAACATGATATAATGGATTTGAACTGACATTCTAGAATACGAATGACAGCCTTTGAGAGTAATACAAGAGAGAAAAGTCAGAAACAATTTATAAAAAGAAGGTAGAAAAATGAATTTATTTACAGGCAGAAATTTAAACAATGATGAATGTATTTTTGATGTTCATTCGTTTGCAAGAGAGCTTGATGAAGATACATTAAGAACAGAAATTAACGGCGGTAGCTGTGGTGGGGATGCACCGAGTGCTCCTTCTCCGTCTGGTGGAGGTAATCCTCCGTCGGCTCCGGCTGTAACTGCTACAACTCCGACGACAAACCCTGGAACATCTCCGACAACAAATACACCAAATCCTTCAGATCCATCTAATCCAGGTTCTGGTTATACTGGTGGTGGTTACGAGCCTCCTCCAGAGGTAATGAGTAATCCACAGGCATACGGTTATTGGAAAGCATTACAGGCCTTAGCAGAACAACAGGGGGATCCTGATAGGTATAAGGATTATAATGTGCTGGGAACAAAGTTTAAAACTTCATTTAATAAAACGCAGACACAAAAGAATCAAGTAGAAGATAAAAAAGAAATTATCATGGGTGAAAATGTTTATAATAAGGATTTTATTAAAAAAAATGTTCCTTTACAGTATCAGCATCAAGCTTTAGATGCATTGGAGAGAGAAGAAAAAGCTGGAAAATATGGAGCACCAACCGATAGTAAACGAATTACAGGATTGATAGGAGAAGGAACTGCATTGCAATCTTCTCATACAGGTGTAGATATTGGTGCTCTTACTCCTGGCGTAAAAGGTGATCCGATCTATGCGACTGCCGATGGTGTTGTAAAAAGAAATACAAGAACTGCAAATTCTGGAAGTACTTTAGTAGAATTATCATTACCCTATACAAATGATACAGCTATATATCAGCATGCAGAATTTATTGTTGAACAAGGTGATACAGTAAAAAGAGGTCAAGTTATTGGTTATATGAGTGATGAGGGAACAGAAGGTCAAGTACATTTGCATTATGAGATTAGAAAAGATGGGTTATATGCTGGTGATGGAGGAGCCGGTCAGTTAGTAGATCCATTAACACGTATGCCAGGATTGTACTATTATGAAAAACATTAAAATGATGAATAATAAATTGATAGATCTTTTTTTAATGTTTCTTATAATGTTTTCTTTTCTTTTTTGTAAAATACCAGAAAAAGGAAATTCACAAAACACAGAAAATAGAAAACCAGAAACAGTTAGTGATGATTTTCCTTCGACAGAAAGTCTTATAAAGGATAATGATAGATATTTTATTATGGAAGACTGGCATCCTCTTGTTCAATCTGAAGAAATTCAGAAAATCAAGCAGATGGTAAAAGAAGAAGATATTATTCATGAGGATGATTCTTTATTTGATGATAATTTTTCGAATGAATTTTCATTGATTGATGAAGAAGGGAATATGTATTGCCTTTTTCATGATATAAGAAAACTTTCCTCCTTCAAGGTTCAGGAATATGAAATTTACAAATTCTGGAGAAAAGATTTTTTTTGGGTCTTTAAAGAAACTGATGAAATTTCTGTTTTATGGAATTACTATAATGGTTCAATTTTGATTCTAGGGACGGACAATTCCAGATACATTACATCAAGAGGAATTAAAGTAGGAGATACTGCGGATAAAGTAATTCAGGTTTATGCAAAGGATTGTGAAGTTTCAGAATATAATTATGAGAAGAAGAGGTTTGAGGTAGTTTCTAAACATAATGCACCATTTATGGCTTTATATAAATCTGATGATTGTATTTCCATAAATAGCGGTAATGCAAAATCAGAAGAAATGAGGACAATTTCTTTTTTGCTTCAAAATAATATTGTTTCAAAAATTGTAATTAAAGGAGTAGAGTAAAAGGGAGAAGGAAGTAAAATGAATTTATTTATAGGCAGAAATTTAAACAATGATGAATGTATTTTCGATGTTCATTCATTTGCAAGAGAGCTTGACGAAGATACATTAAGAACAGAAATTAACGGCGGTAGCTGTGGTGGGGATGCACCGAGTGCTCCTTCTCCGTCTGGTGGAGGTAATCCTCCGTCGGCTCCGGCTGTAACTACTACAAATCAGACAACAAATCCGGGAACAACACCACAAACAAATTCTGGCACACAAAATCCATCAAATTCATCTAATCCAGGTCCTGGTTATACAGGCGGTGGAAACGAGCCATCACCGGAGATAATGAGTAATCCTCAGGCCTATGGCTATTGGAAAGCATTACAGGATTTAGCAAAGCAGCAGGGGGATCCTGATAGGTATAAGGATTATAATGTTGTTCCTGATTACAAACAGAATATTGTTGATAAAAATTCAAGTACAACTCAAAAAGAACAAAAATCATTAAAACAAATTGGCTATGGGGGTAGAGTTGCACTTATTGGAGGATTTAGTTTTTATGCAGGGTTAGTATATAATCCAAATGATCCGATGGATTCGGGAATTAGAATACAATTTGGTGTTGGTACTGGAGTAGAAACCGGAGTTGTGACATCTGCTTCTAATTCAATAAAATCTGTTGTAGAAGAATCTGTAAAGAAAAGTACTTCTGAATTAATGGTTGATAATGTTTCTGAAAATATTAATTCAGAAATATTTGATAAACCTACAAAATCTTCTGACCTAGAAGGAGTTAACACAAATCTTTATGCATCGGCATTAGTTGGAGTGGTATGTGATTGTGAGAAAAAGCAAATCACAGGAATAGAGTTTGGTAGTGTTGGAGGAGGTGTATATAGAGAACGTTCAACAGTTATTACTATGCGTGAAATTGTGGATGGATTTAATACAGTTGTTGACGGTATAAATAATGCTGTAACTACAGTAACAGGATGGTTAGGGTGGTAAATGAAAGGGCAACATAAAGTAAATATAATTATTGCAATTTTACAGATACTCATCATTGTTGAATTATTTATAGGTAATAAGTTTGATATATCAATAAAAGATTTTACTATATTTTCACTTATGTCCTTTCTTTTTTATCTACTTGTTTTCTTTCTGCTGCCTAAAAAAATATTAAAGTATTCTTATTGGTATATTCTTGGTTTAAATGCTGTTGTAATAATTCTTTTATCAATCTACCATCTCTCTCATCAATACAATAAATTTTCGAATGAAGATTATATTTTTGGTCTAACATTAGCTTATTATTTTTGTGAATTTATACGTTTTAAAAAACAAGCAAAAACAGATGAAAAACAAAAGGTGTCAGAAGAAACGGATGATTCTCTTATTCGTAAGAGATTTTATGCTTTTTTCATAGATTTTATTATTTCAGCATTTTTATTTCTTGTTCCATATGAGTTTTTTGTTTTAGAACCAGTATTTAAAAAAAGTCAGGTGTTACAGTCAAACGTTTTTATTACAACTTTATTGTGTAGTATCCCTGCGGCTATTTATTTAGTCTTTAGAGATTGTCCTTTTAAGGGAAGCATAGGAAAAAGGATATTAAAATTAGATTTGTTGACAGAAGACGGCAGTAAAAATGTATCTGTCAAACAAAGTATCCTGCGAAATATAACTATGTTAATACTGTTTGTAGAGATATTTTATTTTCTAAAAAATAAAAAAAGGTTAGGTGATAAACTGGCTCATACCAAAATAGAGGAAAAAAAGAAATTATAATAAATATTTATTGAGAGTACCCCATGACAACATCACAAAAAGTTGAAAGTGTTAAAAAAGTATTAAAGGACAATTCTCGGTTTTATGTTTTCGAAACAAAAGAAAACAAATGGATATATGACTCTGTAAAATTTCAGCTCTATTCAATAAGCAATTCTCTTTTTAATGAACTGAATAATGCCCAGCATGATTTATCTAGTATGGATTTTTCTGAGCTTCTGGAGTTTCAGATTTTTCTTAAAGAGATTCAAGAAGATGCTAAAGAAGATACAAACTACAAGCTTGAATCTAACATGTGTGTAGCTATGATAAGCCTTGGTAATAACTGTAACTTAAACTGTTCTTATTGCTACAGAAAGAAAACCGAAAACCAGACTGTAAATATAGAGCATGTAAGAAATGCTATAAAATTTATACTTACGGGTTATAAAAAAAATCCTTCTAATTTTATTTTTACTTTTTCCATGAATTCTGAATCATCCAGAGATTTACCTCTTTTAAAACAGATTCTGGACGATTATAAAAACTATGAACCATATTATTATACGCTTAACGAAATTCCTGATAATACTGCTTTGTTTTCTAAAAAGATAAATGAAGTTCTTCTTAAAAACAGAATCATAAATGCACCTGTACAGGAAAATATAACAAAAGAACAGATAGTTTCTCTTTTAAATAAAGTCATTTCAATCCCGGTTCTTCCATATATTCTTGGTTTTACAAGAGCAATGTATGAAGAAAAAGACCGTCCGGAATTCGATAAATACAGGATCCTTGCTGATTATAGAAAAATCAGATTAAATAGGTGGACGCTGGATATTCTTTTTGATCCTTTTATTAAACGAAAATCAGTTCCCTTTGTTTCCTTTTCTGTTATGACTAATGGCACCTGCGCTTCTAAAGAATATATGGATTTTCTTAAATCAGTAGATATTAATTTTATATGTGTGAGTATTGATGGACCCGAAGAAGTTCATAATCATTCAAGATTTTATAAAGATAATACAGGTAGTTATAAGGATATTGTAAATAATCTAAAAATCTTTAAGGAAAATGGTTTTACCTTCAGAGCTTCTACTGTTTTAACGGCATTTTATCCTAAACCTCTAGAAGTTGCACAGCATTTAAAAAGTCTTGGATTTGTAAATGTCAGTATGCTTCCGGTTCGTTCTAATCAGAAAGATAGTTTTACAAAAGAAAATATAAACGCTTTATTAACAGGATATGATGAGCTTTTTGAACAGCTTAAAAAAAGATTTGCTGGATGGAAATTTTGAATTATTTTCTTTTTTAAGACGCGACATGAGTCTTAGTGCGCTTTATTATTTTCTTGAAAGAAAGAAGAATGTTCGTCGTTGTCCGTTTGATGATCAGCTTGTAATTAATTCAGATGGTAGTATAACAAGCTGTCTTTACATGGAAGGTATTGATGATTACTGTATTGGAAATATTAAGGACGGAATAACAAAAGAAATTACTCATAATATTACTACAAATTATAGGAAACCATGTGTAGATTGTTGGGCAAAGCATCTGTGTGGAGGAACATGTTTTTATAATTCATATCTTAGTAATAATGACATCCTTCCTGCTGATGAAATTGAATGTATTATAAAAAAACATCTTATAAAACACTGTCTTTCTTTACTAGCTTTTGCATTCGAAAATAACATTTCTATTCAAAGTTTAAGACAGGTGTAAAAAAAGTTTTCTAGACGGAAGAGAATATGAGACTAAAGTGTATTTTACAGCATGATGAAACTGACTGTGGTGCTGCCTGCCTCAGCATGGTACTTGATTACTATGGAAAAAGCGTGCCTATACGAAAAATAAGGGAAGAAGCCTGTACAGACACTAAAGGAACATCCGGTTTTGGTATGGTAAAAGCAGCGCAGAAATATGGATTAAGCTGTAAAGCTTTTATTGCAGACGAAAAAGAAAAAATCAAGAAACTTCCATGTGCTACTGTCCTCCATATTAAACATAAAGGGATGGAACATTATGTAGTATTAAAAAAGGTAAATAGGAATAAGGTTTACCTGTGTGATCCCGGAGTGGGGAATACGGTTGTTTCTTTCGAAGATTTTTTTCAACAGTGGACCGGGGTCTTTTTTATTCTTACTCCAGATACTTCGTTCGAAAAATCCAGTCACGAAAATGTATTATTCAGATTTCTTACACTTTTAAAACAATATAAAAAAAATGTTGCTCAAATTCTTACAGCAAGTTTATTTCTTTCGGCTTTTGGAATATTTGTTTCGTTTTATTTCAGGTTTTTAATAGATGAAGTTTTATATATTCAGATTAAATCTACACTTAATTTATGTTCTCTCTGTTATCTGATTGTTATTGTCTTTCAGGCAATTATAGGATTTTGCAGAAACGAGATTATTCTTTTTATGGGAACAAAGATAGATGTAATGCTTTCTTCGGATTTCTTTTATCATCTTTTACGCTTACCAATGAAATTTTTTACTTCACGAAAAACGGGCGAAGTACTTTCCAGACTTAATGATGTACATGTAATCAAAAATGCAATATCTTCTGCAACATTATCTGTTGTTATTGATTCAATAATGATAGTAACAGGAGCTGCTTTCCTTATTAAGATGGGCGGACGTTTGCTACTTGTAGCTATTGTTCCAATAATTATTTCTTCTATTATTGTTTATTTGTTTAAGGACCATTTTAAAAGGCAGATAAGAAATCAGGCAATTATAACTGCCGAAAAAAATGCTTTTATGTACGAAAGTTTGAATGGTATTGCAACTGTAAAAGGTCTTTCTACAGAACAGAAAGCTTTTGATAAATGTGAAAATTTAATTGTAGAAACAGGAGAAAGAACCCTTGATTTAGGAAAACTTGGAAACAGGCAGAGGGCAATCCTCGAAATTATTTCTTCTTTAGGAACACTGGCCATTTACTGGTATGGAAGTTTTTTAATTTTTGACGGAACTATAACACTCGGACAGCTTATCTCTTTTACAATGCTTTCGGGCTTCTTCTTAAGTCCTTTGTCGCGTCTTTTAACTATGCAGTCTTACTGGCAGGAAGTATTTGTAAGTTCTGAACGTCTTTTAGATATTATAGACCTTGAAGAAGAAGCAAAAGATGAAGATTCAAAAATGGATGCAGAATCACTGGCAGGCGATATAGAATTCTGTGACGTTTCGTTTGCATATGGAAATCGCGGAAAGACAATAAAGAATATGAGTTTTTTAATTCCCGGTGGAAAAAAGGTTGCTTTTGTTGGTCAGTCTGGAAGTGGTAAAACAACTTTATTAAAGCTTTTAATGCGTTTTTATGATTTGAATGAAGGTAAAATTTTAATAAATGGTGTAGATATAAATGATTATAAGACTAAAGAGTATAGAAAATGCATAGGATATGTACCACAGGAAAGTCTCTTATTTAGTGGAACTATATTACAAAATATTACCTGGGCAGCGGTAAACTATACAAAAGAAGATATCATTGCCTGTACAAAGAAAGCACAAGCTTTTGAGTTTATCCAAAACCTTCCTGAAAAATTTGCAACTATTGTTGGTGAACAGGGTGCAACTCTATCCGGAGGTGAACGCCAGAGAATAGCCCTTGCAAGAATTTTATTATGTAATCCGGAATTGATTATTCTTGATGAAGCAACCGCCAGCCTTGACAGTATAAGTGAAACAAAAATTATGGATGCTGTTTTTTCTTCTGGCGAAGGTAAGACAACAATCATTGTAGCACACAGACTTTCTACAATTAAAGATTGTGATTTAATTTATGTTTTTGATAAGGGTGAACTTGTTGAGCAGGGAAATCATAAAGAATTATTAGAAAAAAATGGAAAATATTCCAGCTTATGGAGAGCACAAAATGAAAAAAGTTTTAGTTCTTAAACATATAGATACACTAAAAAATTCCAGAGAATTCTTTTTTACAAAAATCCCGGGAAGCGTAAATATTCTCTTTTATTCCGTTGTAATATTTTTTCTGCTAGGTCTAGGTATTTTATTCTTCGGTAAAGTTGATGAAGTTATAAAAGTTTATGGTGTAGTCAGAACAAGTGAAAATGTTTCGAGTGTAAGAAATGTTATCTCTGGAAAAATAATTAAGATAAATTATGAGCCCGGTATTTTTGTTCATAAAGGGGATCTTTTATATAGTCTTGACCCTGTAAGCTATGAAGCACAAAAAAATGACCTCGAAAAAAATATAACTGACCTTGAAGAAAAAATCGAAGGTAATGAGTTATTGATAAAAAGTTATAAGGCAAAAAAGAATCTTGTTCCAAAAGGTAATGAACTATATTACACAAAGTTTGAAGTTTTTCGTTTACAGGAAAAAGAACTGACTGTAAGAAAGCAGGTTGCAAAACTTCTTTATGACGAAGAACTACAGAATCCCGCAGCAATCAGTAATAAGAAAAATATTGAACTTAAAAAAAATGATTATGAACTTGCTTCAAATAATCTTGATCTTTATGCGGAAAGCTTTATTCAGTCTTTATATACAGAAAAAAATAATCTGGAATTATCTTATTCAAGAGCTTTGTCTGATTATAAGACTCTCATCACCTCATATGATTTTTTAAATATTTATTCACCTGTAGACGGTTATGTCCAGGAAGTCTCAAGCATCAATGTAAATGATTTTGTTCAGGCAAATACTAATATTGTAAACATTATTCCAGACGATTTAAAAAATTTCAGAGTAGAACTAAAGGTATCCCCTAAAGATATTGGAAAAATAAAAGAGGGTATGAAGGTAAAATATCGTCTTTCGGCCTTTCCATTTTTTGAATATAAGGGGGCAACCGGAATAATTAAATCTATGGATGCTGATATAAGAACAAATCCTGCTAATGGTGCCTTATATTATGTCTTATATGCAGATATTGATAAAACAAGATTTTCTAATTCCAAGGGTGAATCTTATCCCATTAAAGCAGGGCTTGAAACAGATGCCAGAATAATCCTTCAGAAAAACAGGATTATTTATTACCTTTTGAAAAAAATAGATTTTATAAATTAAGTGTGTATGAGAAAGATTTCATTATCGCTGTTACTAATTTTTTTATTCTTTGAATTATCCTCTCAAACTTATCTGGAAGTTTTATGGAAACAAAGTGAAACTTACAGCAAAGAACTAAAAATTAATCTGCTAGATTACGAAAATACACTTTTAGAATACAACTCTAGATATTCGCTTTTTTATCCATCTTTCTATATTTCTACTAACTATGATTATATAAGACTTGAAACTCCAAAAGATTTGAATAAATATCCGCTTAAGTATTATACGTCATTCGGATTTGACTGGGATTCAATGGGAGGAACTTCGCTTCAAACTTCAATCAGTTATGAAATGAATAGATATATATTAGATTCTCTTGAAGAACTATCTGTAGATAATTCAGGATATAACCAGAATCCTGTTTTATCTTTGAGTATTAATCAAAGTCTTTTACCGTATTATCTTCAAGGGAAAGCCAAAAATCCGTTTCTTCTAAGTTATGATAATCAGTTTAAAAGTGCTCAGAATTCAATACTAACGGTTATGGCAGGTATAAAAACCAATATCACTGATTATTTTATTCAGTTAAGAAAGTTACTGCGGAATCAGATTATATTAACTAATCAGATAGAGATGCAGACTATTTTATGTGATGCAGCTTTTATAAAACTTGAACAGGGCTCTATTACGCAGCTTGATTACTGGAATTATGAATCTTCATTAAATGAGTATCAGAATAATTTGTGTGAAGTAACACTGCAGATAGATAATATTAAAAGGGAACTTGAACTGCTTTGTGGAAATATAAATTATGCAGAAATAAATAACGAATTGCCAGCTAGTTCAATCAGACTTCTTGAAAAAGATTATACTCTGGAAACATTTGAAATCCAAAAAGATGAGCTTGATAATAACCTTATAATCAGCCGTCAGAACAATGCCCCCTCGTTATCTATAACAGGTTCTTATTCGTATGACCTTGATGCCGTAAAATTAGAAAAAACAAAAGAAGCCTGGTCTTCCTCGGGAGAGAAGAAGTGGACGGTTTCTGTAGGGTTTTCAATATCTCCTAAAAATGTAAATCAGATTAATAAAGAAAAAGCAGCTTATAGAAATAATATCCAAAGCCTTGAAGAACAGAAAACAATCTATCTTGAAAATAAAACCGAAGAAATTTCTACATATAAAAAACTCATAACGTATTATACCGATGTTCAGTCACAAAAGAAAAAGAACGTAGAAAAACAGAATGCATATTACGAAGCCATGCAGGATAAGTATAACAGAGGTTTGTGTTCAGAGTTGGATTTGCTTCAGGCGAAATTAATTTATGATAATTCAAAATTTGATCTGGAAAACATTAATGATTCTCTCTGGTATTATAATTTTCTGCTTTATCAACTGGAGGTGGAAAAATGAAAAAGTTAATCATCTTTATGTTTATTACTCTTTTATGCTCATGTTCATTTAACAAAACAGAAAATCATAGTGATGACTATTTACAAAAATGTGAAGAACTTGGAATACAGGAAATAACTGTAGTTCAAAAGGATAAAATAGAATCAGTTTCTTTTGATGATGATACTTTCTGGAAAAAATATATAAAAGGAGACATTATCTTATTTTCAAGTGTATTTCAAAAAGACAGAAAATTAAAATTGTATCCTTATGTTATGAGTAAGAATGTTGTCTCGTATGAATTATATAGTCTTATAATGGAAAATAAATCAGCTTCTTCGGGTGTGAAAGAATTTCCAAGAACTATGAGCTGGTATGATGCTATTGTATTTTGTAATGAACTTACAAAAATGGTCTTTAGCGAAAAGCATTGTGTTTATTATTCAGATAAAAAATTAAAAACTGTTTATACAAAAGATGATGCAAAAGACAAAAAAGAAGTTTTTATTGCCTATGATATGTCTAAAAAAATGTTTACAAAAAAAGGTTATAGATTACCTACTGAGCTTGAATGGGAATTTGCCGCAAGAGGAGGGAATCCAGAATGCCCGGAATGGAATTATACATATAGTGGAACTAATTGCGGGGGAGAAATATATAATCCTTCAAATAAGAGCAATAATCATCTGGAACCTATTTTCAGGAAGGGAAATGAATACTGGGTTGAAGGTCTTTTGTATATAGATCCCAGGATAAAAGAATATTCTAATTGTGCATATGAAATTCTTGATGATTATATAATGCAGAAAATTGGAAAGAAAAAATCGAATAGCCTTGGAATAAATGATATGAGTGGTACAATTTATGAATGGACATGGGATGGTGCAGAAAAAGATGGAATGTATCCTGTAGATGCTTCTGATATATTATACAAGACAGAAGGTTGGATACAAAATCCTCTGGGACCAGAGCTTCAGGAAGCGCATATTATTAAAGGTGGAAGTTATAATTCCGGGGCATATGAATGTTGTGTCTTTTTTAGAAAATATGAAAAGTCCCAGACAAGTGGAATTGCCGGTATAAGATTATGCCGTTCAATTCAGGGTGAAAAAATTAAAGAATCTGAATATAAACATAATAAGGAGTAAAAATTTATGAACTTATTGAAAGGCAAAAACTATCAGTCAGACGAATGTATTTTTGATGTACACTCATTTGCAACCGAACTCGACGAAGATACCTTAAGAACAAAAGTTAATGGTGGCTGTTGTGATGCGAGTGCTCCTAATGCACCACCATCACCTCCATCAGGAAATAATACTCCAACAGCTCCGGCTGTAACTGCTACAACTCCGACGACAAACCCTGGAACATCGCCGACAACAAATACACCAAATCCTTCTGATCCATCTAATCCAGGTTCTGGTTATACTGGTGGTGGATACGAGCCTCCTCCAGAGGTAATGAGTAATCCGCAAGCCTATGGCTATTGGAAAGCATTACAGGCCTTAGCAGAACAGCAGGGGGATCCTGATAGGTATAAGAATTATAATGTGCTGGGGGATCATAGTAAAAAACAGGTAAAACTCAAAGGGGCAAATACAAATGTAGATACTATATCTTTGGATTCTAGAGATCAATATCGTATTTCGAAAATGTTAATGAAGGGAGAAAGAAACGCCATTGATATAGTCTTAACAGAAAAGAAACAAAAAACTGCTTCTAAGGAAAATAGAAACGATTGTTATTTTAAAATTTGTGTCGATCAACCAGGAAATGGTAATAATAGAAATACTTATGTTTTTAATAATATGGATGATATAGATACTGGACATGTTTTTCTTGAAATCGGTAATTCTAAAACAGGTGAAGTGATAACTAGAGGTTTATATCCTGACTTAGGAGATACTCGTAGAAAAAAATTAGTAGAAGGAATAATCACTGAAGGAAAAGTGTATGATGATTCTTCATATAACAAAGATAAAGTTGATGTTGAAAAAGTATTCTTTATTTCTGAATATGATTATTACACCACAAAGAGTTCAATATTACAAGATGAAAGCAATCCTCCGTTATATCAATTATCTGATTATAATTGTACAAATTGGGTTGTCGATAAAGCCAATAAAATCGGATTAAATATACCACAAACAATAGGTAGCTGGCCTTTTGGTGAAGGATTAAATCCTGGAGATTTAGGAGAGGATTTAAGATGAAAAGGATTTGTATTTTTCTTTTTGTCGCTTTTATTTTTTTTGGTTGTTCTAACAAAATTATAAGAAATCGCTCTGTTGGAAATATTGTATTGGGCACCAGGGTTTCTGATTTTTTAATTAAGCAATATTTGTTAAAAAAAATAATTATAAAGACAACTGATGATAAGATAATAACAGATATAATTCTACTTGATGATAGTTATAAACTAGAAAATGGAATTTCTGTAAATAGCACAGTAGAAGAATTAAAAGAAAAATATCACTTGGATTTTTATGAATCTAAAGAAGATAGTTCATTTTTTAAGCCACTACATTTTTCCGGAACTTTGGCAGGACCTCCTGGTTCTAAAGATTATGATGATATTCAAGTCGGTGATATAGGAGGAATGTCTTTTTTTATTTCTGATGGTCGAGTGATAGCTATAAGATTATATGATGAAGATTTTTATTTTTGATTTATTATAGAATATAGAGTTATTACATTAAGAGAAAAGAAAAAAAATTATTTTTATTTATCTTATTAATAAGTATTATTTATGAATAAAATACAAAAGGAGTTATTAATTGGGATTATATAAAAGGAGAAATGTGGAAATGAAACCTAATAAAACTTTTTATATCTTAATTCTCTCCTGTATTTTGTTTATTTCAGCAAGCAGTAATATTACAGCTTCTGGGAAAAAGGTAAATCAAGGTGTGGAGAAAAAAGCAATCTTTTCCGAGCTAAATTTGTCAAATTATAAAAAGAAAGCGTATTCATATACAGGTGGTGAATCTTATTACAAATCTTTTAATATTTATTATCAGAGTTATGAGTATGATGAACGGGAATATATAAAAGATTATTATTTTACAGGGCAAAAGGAAGCTGAGGAAGAAATCATCTTACATGCAGCTTTTGAAATTTCTAAGAAAAAACTTTTGTGTGTAGTTCGTGATGTATATGGGGAAATAATTTTGGATGAACCTTGCGCGGGAGATGTTTATTTTATGGATAAAAAAATGTTTGAGAATCACGATGTAACTTTTTTGGGATTTAGCACTTCAGTTCTTAAAAAGCCAGTAAGACCAAAAGTTGTTTATGAAACTTCTGATAGAGATGAACCTGTGGAAGAATTCCTATGGCCTGTCAGTTATGATTACAAAACTAATGTGATTAAATCATTTTCACCGGAGTAAAAATTTATGAACTTATTGAAAGGCAAAAACTATCAGTCAGATGATTGTATTTTTGATGTACATTCATTTGCAACCGAACTCGACGAAGACACCTTAAGAACAAAAGTTAATGGCGGCTGTTGTGATGCAAGTGCCCCTAGTGCACCACCATCACCTCCATCAGGAAATAATACTCCAACAGCTCCGGCTATAATAGGAACATCTCCAACGACGAACTCTGGAACATCGCCTACAACAAATACACCAAATCCTTCAGATCCATCTAATCCAGGTTCTGGTTATACTGGTGGTGGATATGAGCCTCCTCCAGAGGTAATGAGTAATCCGCAAGCCTATGGCTACTGGAAAGCATTACAGGCACTGGCCGAACAGCAGGGGGATCCTGATAGGTATAAAGATTATAATGTGCTGGGGGATCACAGTAAAAAATTACCTGTGATGATTAAAAGTACAACAGAAGCATTAAATCATTACTTTAATAATGATGGAAGCCCTGTTGAGATTGGAGGTGAAGCTTTTAAAAATGTTATAAAGAAAAATAACCAGATTTTTGAAAAAAGAATTAAATCAGGTGAAACTACCGCAGCTAGTGGAAATTATTCTTTGGATATGACTTTTACAGAATTTTTTATAGGGAAAACAAGAATTGATTATGTAATTGAAACCGGCACTGAAACTTCTACCGTAACTTTTACTGCATTTAATGGAGATGGATTTTGGGATGCTAATATTTTGGCTCCTAAAAGTACAGAAGATGGACCGGGACCTAATAATGAATTTCCAGGTGGAGTTGTATATCCATTCATACCGAAATCGTGGTCAGAAACATTTGATAATCCTTCACAAATGAATTGGATGAAAGAGAATTAGTATGAAAGCAAGTCTAAAACAAATTCTAAAGTTATTTTTCTTATTAGAATTTTTTATGCTATTAAATGTATTTGCATTAAAGACTTATGAGCATATACGTTTTTATCAGTTTGATTTAGATAACGACAGAATTTTTTCTGAATCAGAAAGTTCTCTTGAAACTTTTGAAACCTGGGAATTGAAGTATTATAGTGATATTGGAGAAAATTTTGCTATTCTTATTTCACCATTAGTTTCAGTTTTGTCTGCATTTTTTTGTTTTGTAATTACAAATATCTTACAACATTATGGTATTCTTCAAGTACTTGATAAGAGAAGAATTGAATCTTTAAATATAAAAAAAATGATAATATCAGCCTTTATATTTATTATAATAGGAATTATATTTTTCTTATGTTATAGCTTTACTTCTTTATCTGAAAATTCTATTTTGAGAATAAAAGATTATTTGATTTTGATTTTATTGTCTCTTGTCGTTTTTTTTATCACAATAAGTGTAGATATTATTTTGGACAGATTTTTTAAATATACTATTTTTATAAATATCTTTTGGATTTTTATTGATTTAAAAACCTTTTTTACAATTCTTTATGATATTGTGGATTTAAAAACAGATTCTTTTTTATATCTTTGGATTCCAATTTCCGGCCTTGTTCCAATTATTATTAAAATGACTGGAATAAAAAAGAAATAGAAAAGTTTATATGAAGATTTTGGAAACTTTAATTATGGTGCTACAGGTTCTGCCGCCGGTTTTTCTCCGGAAGTTTTAAAAAGAGCAGCTGGTTTTGCGCTATGGAGAGCTGGTAATGATAAGTATAAACATGAATAATAGTAGTAAAAAACAATCCGTTAAAAAAATCATCAAATACTTTTTAATCAGTCTGGCTGGTATTACGGGAATTTTTGTTATAATCGGATTCATATTTTTTAAAAAATTTCCTGTTATTGAACAATCTGTATATCAGGAAGTTGCTTCTCCGAATAATGTTTATAAGGCTGTTGAATTCAGCAGGGACGGTGGAGCGACAACAGGTTTTAATACACAGGTTAGTATAATTAAAATGGGAAAAAAACTTCCCGATAAGCCTGGGAATATTTATATTTCAGATGGGCGTGCGTTTATAACGTTCATGTGGATAAGTGATACTGAATTGCATATAAAAATACGTGGAGAAGGTTACCGTTCAATTAAAAGTGAAACATCATATAAAGGCATAAATATTGTTTATGAATAAAAAAATCCCCCTTCTGCGAAATTCAATCTGAACTTACAGAAGGGGGATGATTATTTAACGGCTTATGGCCGATTTATGCTTCTTCTTTAGAAAGCATTACGTTTGTAAGGATTCCAAGGATTAAAGCACATGCAACTGTTGTGATTGTTACTTTTCCGAACGAGATTGTAAATCCGCCTACACCTGTAATAAAGATTACCGATGCTACAAAGAGGTTTCTGTTTTTGTTCAAATCTACGCTCTGGAACATCTTGAATCCTGATACAGCAATAAAGCCGTAAAGTGCAATACAAACACCACCCATTACACAAGAAGGAATTGTTTCAAGGAAGGCTACAATCGGAGTAATCATAGAAAGAATAAGACATCCGAATGCACATCCCCAGATAGAAACTACCGAAGCGTTTCTTGTGATTGCTACACATCCGATTGATTCACCATAAGTAGTGTTTGGACATCCGCCGAATAAAGCTCCTGCCATAGAACCAATACCATCACCTAAAAGTGTGCGGTTAAGACCTGGTTCTTTAAGAAGATCTTTTCCGACAATTGTAGAAAGGTTCTTGTGGTCTGCAATGTGTTCTGCAAATACAACGAATGCTACAGGAACATACGCTGTAAAGAGGGTAAGAAGATAAGTTCCCGAGATTCCTTTTAATCCTTCTGCTCCTCCGAGCATGAATGTAAAGGTTGGGAAAGAGAAGTATGAGCTGAATTTTGACCAGTCAAGTGATGTAAGTGCTGAATAGTTTATAACGATTAAGTTTGCGTTTCCGCTGAGCTTTCCGATTAATGCAAAGATTGAAGCACAGATGTATCCGGCTAAAATACCAAGGATGAAAGGAATGAGTTTTCCCATTTTTTTTCCGTATGTTGCGAAAAGCATTGTAACTGCGAGTGTTACGAGTGCACAGAAAATTGCTATATAATAAGCTGCAGTGTGTCCTCCGTCTGCACCGATTACAGAAGCAACGTTAGACTTCATTGCATCTCCTACAGCGTTTCCTGCAAGAGAAAGTCCGATGATTGCAACTGTTGGTCCGATGATTACAGGTGGCATTAATTTATTAATCCAGTCTACACCGCATGCCTTAACGATAATGGAAATGATTACATATACGAGACCTGCCATTACAGCACCGATTATAAGTCCCCAGTATCCTATAACCATAGAAGCGGCTCCTGCGAATGCTGTACACATTGAACCGATGAACGCAAAAGAGCTTCCTAAAAAAACAGGGCTGGAACTCTTTGTAAACAATAAGTAAACAATAGATCCAACCCCTGCGCCGAATAATGCTGCCGATGCTGAAAGTTCACATCCGCATGCTCCGTTGATAATAGCCGGTACTGCAATTGTAGCCGCCATTATAGCCAAAAGCTGCTGTATAGCAAACAGAACAACTTTTCCAAACTTTGGTTTGTCTTTGATTGAGTAAATCAAATCCATTTTGGTTCTCCTTTTTTCTTTTAGTTTCTACTATTATATATCCCGAGTCCTAATCTAAACAAGTTTTTTTATTTTGAATTTGAAATTTTTTTAAAGATTAATAAATTCTCCCTATCCCCAGTCGTTGATATTTGAAAGAGTTTTCATTAATATAGTAAACTGAATAAAAATTTTTTTGTTTTTAAAATTTGTGGAGGATATATGACTGGAATGTCAATAAACGAGATGCTTGGTCAAAGTGGATTGCTTACTTTGCTTGGTATGTGTGTCGTTTTCGGCTTTATCATTATTCTTATTGCCTGCATGAAGTTACTTCAGGTAATTGTTCATGCCTTTAAACTTGATAGAGAAAAACCAGAACAGACAAATGGAACGGGAGCAGCCCCTGTTTCGAATAATGATGGTGCTGTAGTTGCAGCCATTGCCGCTGCCATTAAAACTAAGGAAGGTAAATAATTATGTCTAAAAAAGTTGGAATTTCTGAACTTGTAATCCGTGATGCTCATCAGAGTCTTCACGCAACACGTATGACAACAGCTGATATGCTGCCTGCTTGTCCTATGCTCGATAAAATCGGTTATAAATTTGTAGAAGGATGGGGTGGTGCAACATACGATTCATGTATCCGCTTTTTGAATGAAGATCCATGGGATCGCCTTCGAAAACTCCACGCAGCAATGCCTAACACAAAAATCATGATGCTCCTTCGCGCACAGAACCTCCTTGGCTACCGTCACTATGCAGACGATGTAGTACAGAAGTTCGTAGAAGCAGCTGCTAAAAACGGTATTGACTGTTTCCGTATTTTTGATGCTTGTAACGACCCTCGTAATATGGAATGTGCTACTAAAGCTGCTAAAAAATCAGGCAAGCACGTTCAGATGGCAATTTCTTATGCCGTAACTCCATATCATACTATAGAAAAATATGCAGAACTTGCAAAAACATATGCAGACTTCGGTGCAGATTCTATCTGTATTAAAGATATGTCTGGTCTTTTAAAACCTTATGCCGCTTATGACCTTGTAAAGGCAATCAAGGCTAAGGTTGATCTTCCTGTAGAAATCCATACCCACGCAACAACAGGTCTTTCTGTTGCAACATTGCTCAAGGGGGCAGAAGCCGGAGCTGACTGGCTCGACACTGCAATTTCTTCTATGTCTATGGGAACTTCTCATTCTCCAACAGAAACTGTCGTAGAAATGCTTAAAGGTACAGACATGGATACAGGTCTTGATACTTCTGCGTTGCTCGAAATCGCTGCTTACTTCCGCGAAGTACGCAAGCATTATTCTTCACTTGAATCATCATTCCTTGGTGCAGATACACGTATTCTTCTTTCTCAGGTTCCGGGCGGTATGCTTTCTAACCTCGAAAGTCAGCTTAAACAGCAGAATGCGGGCGACAAGATGGACGAAGTTCTTGCTGAACTTCCACGCGTTCACAAAGACGCAGGTTATGTTCCACTTGTAACTCCAACATCACAGATTGTAGGAACTCAGGCAGTTATGAACGTTCTTATGGGACGCTACACAACAATGACTCAGGATTTCCGTAACCTTATTACAGGTAAGTTCGGTGCATTGCCAGCCGAAGCAAATGCTGACCTTGTAAAGAAGGCTCTTGAACAGAACGGAATGGAAAAGGTAATGACCTGTCGTCCTGCTGACGAAATCCCTAACGAATGGGACAAGATGGTAGAAGAAGCTAAAAAGGCAGGCGGTAACGGTTCTGATGAAGATGTTCTTACTTATGCAATGTTCCCTAACGTAGCACCAAAATTCTTTGCTGAACGTGCTAAAGGCCCTGTTGATGCAGCAAGCACATTTGCTAAGAAAGAAGCTCCTGCTTCTACAGGTTCTGCCAGTGGTTCTTACACAGTAAACGTAAACGGAACTTCTTATAACGTAACTGCAAACGGTGATAACATCACAGTAAACGGACAGTCTTACAATGTAACATTTGGTGCTGCTTCTGCTTCAGCTGCTCCTGCCGCTGTTGTAACAGGTGGTGCTGATGTTCCTTCTCCTGTAGCAGGAACTATCCTTAAACACGTAGTTTCAGACGGTGCTCAGGTTAAAAAAGGCGACACTGTAATCATGATTGAATCTATGAAGATGGAACTCGAAGTAAAAGCTCCTGAATCAGGAAAGATTTCTTTTGTATGTAAGACAGGCGACCAGGTACAGGCAGGACAGAAGCTTGCAACTTTGGGTGGTGTTGTTCAGGCCGCTCCAGCTGCTGCTCCATCGAACGCAGTTGCGTCAGCAACTGCAGCAACGGGCGGAACCAATGTTTCTTCTGGTAATGGCGGACAGTCCGTTGCCGCTCCTGTTGCAGGAACACTTCTCCGCTATGCAGTTAGCGAAGGTGCTGCCGTTCAGCCGGATACAACAATCATCATCATTGAATCTATGAAGATGGAACTCGAAATTAAAGCTGGTGCTGCCGGTAAGGTTCACTTTATTGCTCAGACAGGTGCACAGATTGCACAGGGACAGACTGTAGCTCAGATTCAGTAACACAGATTACGCAGGTCCCAGGGATCGCGTAAAAATGATACTGATAAGGAAAACAATATGGACACAGAATTAAATAAAATAAAAAAGAATAATTTTAAGATTTTCAGAACAACAGCAATTGTATGTTTGTTCGCACTTGCTCTTTCCTTTGCAGGATGCGGTAAAAAAGCAGGCGCTTCAACTGCTTCTTCTGCAACACAGACAGAAAGTATCGGCGACAAAATAATTGCTAATTCAGAAAATGTACCGCGTATTTCTATTGAACACTTCCTTACAAACTTATGGAAGAATACCGGTATCTATAAAATGATTCATAACGATACACCGGAAGAAGCACGTCTTGCAGAAGAAAGTGCAAAGGCAGTAGAAGCCGAAAAAGAACGCCAGGCTCAGCTTGCCCAGCAGCAGCTTATTGATAAGCCTGTAGAAGGATGGAAAAAACTTGTTATGCTTGCCATCGGATTCTTAATTGTATTCCTTGGTGCTGCAAAGGGCTTTGAACCTCTTCTTCTTATTCCAATCGGATTTGGTACAATTCTTGTAAATATTCCGGGTGCCGGAATGGGCAACGGTCCTGACGGTATGCTCCACATTATCTATAATGCCGGTGTAGGAAACGAATTCTTCCCTATGCTCATCTTTATGGGTATTGGTGCTATGACAGACTTTGGACCTCTTATTGCAAATCCAAAATCAGCATTGCTCGGTGGTGCTGCACAGTTTGGTGTATTCGCTACATTGTTCGGTGTTGCAGTTATGAACTTTATTGATGGAATTGATTATACAATGCTTCAGGCTTCTGCAATCGCTATCATCGGTGGTGCAGACGGTCCTACATCAATTTACGTTTCTGCAAAGCTTGCTCCTACAATGATGGCGGTAATCGCGGTTGCGGCCTATTCTTACATGGCTCTCGTACCTATGATTCAGCCTCCAATTATGAAGCTTTTGACAACTAAAAAAGAACGCCAGATTAAGATGAAGCAGCTTCGTCCTGTTTCTAAAGCAGAAAAGGTTTTATTCCCTCTCATGCTTTTAGTAATCACAACACTCCTTCTTCCACCTGCAGCTCCACTTATCGGTATGCTTGCATTCGGAAACTTTATTAAGGAAATCGGATGTGTTCAGCGTCTTTCTAAAACTGTAGAAAATGAATTGATGAACATCGTATCTATTCTCTTGTCTTTGGGCGTTGGTTCTCAGATGACACCTGAAAAGATTATGAACTTAAACTCTGCGGGAATCATCGTTCTTGGTCTTATTGCTTTCTGTATTGCAACTGCTGCCGGTCTTTTAATGGCAAAGCTTATGAATGTATTCTTAAAGGAAAAAATCAATCCTCTTATTGGTTCGGCTGGTGTTTCGGCTGTTCCAATGGCTGCCCGTGTAGCAAACAAAGTGGGAATGGCAGAGGATCCTACAAACTTCCTTTTGATGCACGCTATGGGACCAAATGTTTCGGGAGTTATCGGTACAGCAATTGCCGCCGGAGTTTTTATTGCAACTTACGGAATGTGATATATAATTAATATATAATGGGTGGGAAAATGGCAACTAAAACAACTTCTTCTAAAGCAGCAGCTAAACCAAAAACAACAAAGGCTGCTGTATATGACGAAAACAGTATTCAGCATCTCGAAGGGCTTGAACACATCAGACTTAGACCTGGTATGTACATCGGCTCTTTGGGGGACGGTTCCAACGAAAACGACGGTATCTACATCCTCTTTAAAGAAGGTATTGATAACTCTGTAGATGAATTTTCTCAGGGCTTTGGTAAAAAAATCGATATCGAAATTAAAGACGGTCGTGTAAAAATCCGTGACTACGGACGCGGTATTCCTCTTGGTAAACTCGAAGACTGTGTAAGTAACGTTAACACAGGTGCAAAATACAATAACTCTGTTTTTAAACAGGCCATTGGTATGAACGGTGTTGGTATTAAAGCTACCAATGCTCTTTCTTCTTATTTCCGTGCTGCTTCCATTCGCGACGGTAAAATGGCTGTTGTAGAATTTAAAAAGGGCGAAAAGATTTCTTCTAAAACAGGAAACGCTAAGCCTGGAACTCCAAACGGAACCTACCTTGAATTTGAACCGGATAAAGAACTTTTTGGAAAGTATTCCTTCAACATGGAATATGTAGAAAAAAGACTCTGGAATTATGCATACTTAAATCCGGGACTTCTTTTAAAATGTAACGGAAAAGAATATCTTAGTCAGAATGGTATACAGGACCTTCTTTTGAACGAGATGGGCGGGGTAGATAAGAGCCTCTACAATCTTTTCAACTATAAGGGACAGAATCTTGAGTATGTTTTGACTCACGGTGCTTCACTCGATAAATATGTTTATTCATTTGTAAACGGTCAGAGCACAGAAGATGGTGGTACGCATGTTACTGCATTCTTAGACGGTTTTACAAAGGGTGTAAACGATTTTTATAAAAAAGAATACGACATCAAGGATGTTACAAGCGGATTATATGTTGCCTTAAAAATCGGTCTTGATAATCCTATGTTTACTTCTCAGACAAAGAACAAGCTTGGAAACGTAGAAATCCGTGCTCCAATCATTAAGGAAGTACAGATTGCAGTTGATGACTGGCTCCGCCATAATCCTGATATTGCCGGCATCCTCGAAGAAAAGATAATCAAAAACCAGAAGGCAAGAGCTGAGATAAACAACGTTACAGACAAGCAGATTAAGGCTGCAGAAAAATCTGTAATGATGAAGATTCCAAAGCTCAAGGATTGCCGCTACCACCTTCAGGATGGAGAAAAGGGTGCAAACTCAATGATCTTCATTACCGAGGGTGATTCTGCGACTGGTTCAATGGTAGGAAGCCGCGATGTTTCTTATCAGGCAATCTTTAGTCTTCGCGGTAAACCGGAAAATATGTACGGACGCAAAAAGTCTGCACTCTTCGAAAACGAAGAATTAAAGAATCTTACATTCAGCCTTGGTGTTCAGAAAGACATAGAAGGCTTACGCTATAATAAGATTGTTATTGCAACCGATGCCGATAACGACGGATACCACATCAGAAACCTTGTAATGACATATCTTCTTCTGTATTTCGAAGAACTTGTTTTAACAGGACATGTTTATATTCTTGAAACTCCACTGTTCCGCGTAAGAAACAAGCAGAAGACTGTATACTGCTATTCGGAAGAAAGCCGCGACAAGGAACTTGAAAAAATGCGAGGGGCCGAAGTAACACGATTCAAGGGACTTGGAGAAATCAACCCTTCTGAATTCGGACAGTTTATCTTCCCTCGTAAAGAAGGTGAAAGCGAAGATAAGGGTATGCATCTTACTCCTGTTACAATCCAGACTCTTAAAAACGTTCCGGAAGTTTTAAAATTCTATATGGGAAAAAATACTCCTGAACGAAAAGACTTTATTGTTCATCACCTTGCAGCAGAGATAGATGCATAAGATAAAAAAAATCATTTCTTCGTGGTTTTTGTCTAAACCTCTTTTGTATTCTGTAATCACAACTCATGAGCTTGTCCCTAAGGATGGGCTCAGTGTTCCCTTGCGTACAGGCCGCCTCAGAATAGAATATTCACCCGAATTCCTAGAAAAATGTGATGATTCAGTTTTAGAAAAATATCTTGAAACAGAATGCTACAGAATCCTGTTAGGTCATCCTTACAAAAGACAGCCTTACAAGGCAGATAAAAAAATCCTTCTTCTTGCAAGCGATATAACAATCTATCAGTATCTTAAAAAAGAACTCGGCGGTATTGTTTTAGCCGGCGTGGAATATTTAAAAAACGAAGCCGTTCGTTTTGCCATGCTCACTCATCCTCTTGGCGAAAAATGGAGTGGGAGCGATGAATTAAAATTCTTTCAGAAAAATCTTGTTATTGATCGTAAAACTGGAGAATTAATATTATGCGATAAGCTTTCTTTTGAAGAGTGGTATAATAAGATTCATTTTTTAATAAAGGAAACTTCTATCGGTGGAGAAAATGCAGGAAGCGGGGAAGGGGCTTTTATAAATTCCGAAGCTTCTGATTTATGGGAAGAAAATGAGGAAGCGCTTTCTTTAGTAAAAGACGAAATCCAGAAGGTACAGGTTTCTGATTCCTGGGGCGAAAACGGAGGAGACATTGAGCGTGCGGTAAAAGAAGATGCAGATTTTTCTTTTGATTACAGGCATGCTTTAACAAAGTTTCGATCAAGTATCATAAGTAATTCAAGGCGTCTTACAAGGATGAAGCCGAGCCGCCGCTATGGTTTTAATGCCATGGGAAGCCGCTACGAAAGAAAAGCAGACATCCTTATTGCAGTTGATGTAAGCGGTTCTATTACAGACGAAAGCTTTAATCATTTTTGTCATGCCATAAAAAACTTTTTCTTTCTCGGAATTATCGAAAAAATAGATCTTATCTTTTTTGATGTAAATCTTAAAAATACGACCCCCCTTGAGTTTCGTAAAAACGTTGACTTAAATAAAATAAAGGGGAAGGGTGGAACAAACTTTCAGCCGCCTCTTGATTACTTTTTTGAACATAAAGATAAGTATAACGGAATGATTATCTTTACAGACGGCGAAGGTGACATTTCTCGCATAAAGACACCCGGCACAAAAAAATCAATCCTATGGATTTTAGACAGCTTTACCGCATATAATAAGTGCAGGCAGTGGATTACAAAAGAACTTGGGTGCGAAGTAACATACCTTCCTTTTTAACTTGAGTTTAACTGGAGTTTAACGGAGTAAAAATGAAAACCGATATAGAGGCAGATTTCTGGAAAGATGTATTTGTTCACATGCAGCATAAAAACATGGTAAGCACAACTTCCGGTCCTTTGAGCATTTCTGACTGCAATGCTGTTTTTAAAAGCTTTCAGGAAAAGCATAAAGATTTAAAAATCGAAATCACAAATGCCGCTTCTTACATCACCTGGGAAACTTTTATAAGTGACGAAATAAAACTTCGTCTTTTTATTCAGAACGGAATTAAGGCAACTCTCTTACAGAAAAATAACGGCGACTTAATAAAGATTGCAGATGCTAAATTTCCGTATAATCCTTTCCCGCAGATTGAAGAGCTTTTTGAAACCCGTGAAAAACTTTTACAAAAGCTCGAAGAAGAAAAAAAAGATTCAGTTTATAAAAACAGGCAGCTTTTGATTGCCATGGAATTTATAAAAGCCTATGCCGCACAGAAGTTTGATGCAATTCCTGACCTTTTATGGAAGCTCGACTTTGAAGCTTCTTCTATCATCCTTATCTTACAGCATGGCCGGGACGAAAAACGCATTCCTCTTACAATAAAGAATTTTAAGTCTGAAATTGACTCTATAAGCCTCTAAAAACCGTATTTTTCCTGTTGCAATTTTATGCAAAAAACTGTATATTTTTTGTATATTTATGCAATATTTGGTGGTTACGCGGTCCCTGAGCCTGTCGAAGGGTTAGTCGAAATCACCACAGGAGATATTTATGGCAAACGATAAAGTTATTTTGGCATATTCTGGTGGACTTGATACTACTGTTATCATTCCATGGCTTAAGGAAAATTACAATTACGATGTTATTGCAGTTTGTATTGATGTTGGTCAGGGTGATGACTGGGAAGCAATAAAGAGTCGTGCACTTAAAACTGGTGCAAGCGCATGTTATGTTGTAGATGCACGTCAGGAATATATCGAAGAATACATCTGGCCTGCACTCAAAGCAAATGCCGTTTACGAAGATGAATATTTACTTGGTACTTCTACAGCTCGTCCATTAATCGGAAAAATTCTGGTTGAATACGCACGTCAGGAAAAAGCTGTTGCAATCTGTCACGGTGCTACAGGTAAGGGTAACGATCAAGTTCGTTTTGAACTTGCAATCAAAGCTTTTGCACCGGACTTAAAGGTAATCGCTGCATGGCGTGATGATAAATGGAATATGGATAGCCGCGAAGCAGAAATTAAATTCCTTGAAGACCGCGGACTCGAAGTTCCAATGAAGAAAGATCAGTCTTATTCAAGAGACGAAAACATCTGGCACTTAAGCCACGAAGGTCTTGAACTTGAAAAGACAGAAAACGAACCAAACTACAAGCACATGCTCAAAAATACATGCGTTCCAGAAGAAGCTCCTGATGAAGGTGAATACGTTACAATCGACTTTGAAAAAGGTATTCCAGTCGGCTTAAACGGAAAGAAGATGAACGCACTTGATCTTTTGAACGAACTCAATGTAATCGGTGGAAGAAACGGTGTTGGTCTTGTAGATATCTGCGAAAACCGCTGCGTTGGTATGAAGAGCCGTGGTGTTTACGAAACTCCGGGTGGAGCAATCCTTTACTTTGCTCACAGAATGATGGATCACATCTGTCTTGACCGCGAAACTTATCACTATAAACAGCAGGTTTCTATCCGCATGGGAGAATTAATCTACGACGGAAAATGGTTTACAACACTGATGGATGCATGTATGGCATTCGTAGATAAGACAGAAGAAACTGTAACAGGATGGGCAAAAGTAAAATTGATTAAGGGTTCTATTCGCGGTGCAGGTTCTGGTTCTAAATACAGCCTTTACAACGAAAGCATTGCTTCATTCATAACCGGTGAACTTTACAACCACAAGGATGCTCAGGGCTTTATCACATTGTTCGGTCTTCCATTAAAGGTTAGGGCAATGATGGAACAGCAGGTTGGAGAAGGTCAGGCAATCACAGAAAGCAAGAGCTTAAAAAAGAGACCTACAGAGTAAGCTGGTTTTGTAAAATATGAACATATAATAAAGGCCTCAGGATTTTCCTGAGGCCTTTTGTTTGCACTCTTTATTTATTCTTACTGATAACTTCGGTGATTTCTTTTTTGATATCCAGAAAGACTTGTACTAAATCGGGGTCAAACTGAATACCTGCATCTTCTTCAATAACTTTAAAAGCTTCTTTTGGTGTGATTGCAGATTTATACCACCTTTGCGAAATGAGTGTGTCAAAAACATCGGCTATTGCCATGATTCTTGCACTAAGCGGAATACGCTGACCTTCGAGGTGCTGGGGGTATCCAGTCCCGTTCCACCATTCGTGATGACTCAATGCAACTTCGGCGGCAACTTTTGCAAAGCCGTTATCGTGCTTTTCTTTTGAGTTTCCGTCGAAAATCTTCTGGATGATTTTCTTTCCTTCTGTTGTATGAATCTTAACCTGTTCAAATTCATCCTTTGTGAGTTTGCCCGGTTTTTTAAGAATCTTATCTGCAATTACAATCTTTCCAACATCGTGGAACTGTGCTGCCCTTGAAACATTTTCTATGAATGCATTTGTGATTATATCTGAATAAAGTCCGTTATCTTTTGCCGCCTTTGCAATCAGCCTTGCGTATTCAGAAGTTCTTTTAATATGAGCATTGGTGATTATGTATCGGGTTTCAATCAGGTTCGATAAAGTCTGAAGTCCGTTTTCGTATACAGCGTTTAATGTCTTATCGCCACTTGCTTTTGGGAGAAGAACTTTTTCTTTGTAAAGGAGTGTCTGGAAGAAGAGGTTAGAGATGCTGTTTATAATTGCCAGCTCACTCGGCATGTATTCATCTTTGTTAACTTTAGGTCCAACGAATACACGACAGTAAAGTTCATCATTTTTATAAAGGGGAATATAAAATCCACCGTTGAAGAGTGAGTTAGTTCCAGATTCACTTTTTTTAGAATCAGCTTCGTAAATCAAATCATCTAAGGCCTTGCTCGAAAGTTCAAATTTATCGATATAAGGAACATATAAATCACTCTGCTCATTGATGCTCTGGAAAAAGATATATTGCGGGTTGATGATTTTTCTGATTTCTTCTGCGCATGTTTTACAGATGTTCGGAACATCAGAGAAGAGATTCATCTTATCTTTAAAATCTTTAATTGCCTGTGGATCATTTTTAGTATATACAATAAGTGTTTTGTTGATTGGAATATAAAGCAGCATAAAGAGGATTGGAGAGAAGACAACAGTAAAATAGAAAGCAAAAGAAATATTATGAACACTCTGCCCCATAAGAAGAACAATAAGGTAAAATGCGGTAATAATATAGATGTAAAGTGTGAGTGAGATGATTACGATTTTTGAAAGCTGTTTAAATTTAACCTGAAGGATAGACATAAAGAACGAGAAGGGCAGAACAGAGAAAGATACAATCGAAATCGTCTTAAGATAGCATTCAATCAGGATATTGTCGGTAAAGATGTCTCTTGTGTAATAGATGATGGAAGGAATTGTTGAAAGACAGATACCAATCATCAAAAAGCGAAAGAGATAAGTTGTCTGCGACGGAAGTTTTATAAAAGTGATTATCGTAAGAATTGCAATCGGAATACTTGTGATGCAGATTAAGGTTTGTGTAAGATAATCAAAAGGATTTGCAAGTACATCCCAGCGGAAAATCCAGATTAAAAGATATTTTAAAAAGCAGCATATTAGTATTGCATAACCAAAACCCGTGAGGATTTTCTGTACACGTTTATAAAGAGAATATTCTTTGAGTGATTCGCGTAAATAATATAAAAGGCAGACGAGGGTTAGACAGCTGCTTATATCGAATAAAACAAGGTTGATGATTTTAGATGTTTCTGACTGCCACAAAGAATTATATGCATTGAATAAACCTATTCCAGCGCAGTAAAGACAGTAGATTAAAGAATGATTTTTTTTGTCTTCGTTAAAAACAACGGTACAACTTATGCCGGTAAGAATGAGGAAAATAGAGATGATGAATTTTGCTTTTAAAAACGGCGGGAAAAATTTAAGCTGTTTTAAAACTGGCTGCTTCTGAAGATAAAAGGAAACATCAGAATCATCTTTAGAAAAGGTTATAGTCTGTTCAAACTTAAGATACGATTCAAGGCTTGTTTTATAAATGGTTCTATAGTTTTGATGGAATTCTCTCTTAAATTCGTCTACAGTCTGACCATTCAGTTTTGTGTATAAAGTCCCTTCTGTAAGACCTGCCTTATAAGCCGGAGAGTCTTTAAAGACTTTTTCTACATAAAAGCCTTTGTCGGTAATAGAGACTGTGCATCCTGTATTTACGAATGGCTGATTAATTAAAAAACTTACTTCAACAAAAATAAATAAAAATAAGATGACTCCGGCACAAATGGCGGGAGTTTTCCAAAGTTTTGATTTGTTCATAAGGTAAAATCTTCTTCCAATAATTAAAATATGCCGGTTTTTAATTAATTAATTTTACATTCAAACTGAATAAAACGCAAATTTTAATCTTTTATTCTATAATATGGGTATTATATTGAAAAATCCTTGTTAAAATGATATTTTTAATCAAAATATATATTATTTTAAGGATAACCTGAAAATTGCTTTTGCATTTTTCTTAACGGTTTTCTATATATCAGAGTCCGCCAGCGGGCTCACTTAGGAGCAAATCATGACATACACTGCAGAAGTGGAGCATATGTGTCCTTTAGCTAAAGGCGCATATCATGGACCTGCCCCAATTCCTGAAGAAGGAGAATGGGTAAAGGTTAAAAAGATTGAAGATGTTTCAGGATTCACACACGGTATTGGTTGGTGTGCACCTCAGCAGGGTGCCTGCAAACTTTCTTTGAACATTAAGAAAGGTATTATCGAAGAAGCACTCGTAGAGACAATCGGATGTTCCGGTATGACTCACTCAGCTGCTATGGCTTCTGAAATCCTTATTGGTAAAACAGTTCTCGAAGCTTTGAATACTGACTTAGTTTGTGATGCAATCAACACTGCTATGCGTGAACTCTTCCTTCAGATTGTATACGGTCGTTCACAGTCTGCTTACTCTAAAGACGGACTTAAAGTTGGTGCTTCTCTTGAAGACCTTGGAAAGAACCTCCGCTCTCAGGTTGGAACAATGTTTGCTACACGCAAAACTGGTCCTCGCTACCTCGAAATGACAGAAGGTTATGTAGAAACTTGTGCAGTTGATAAAGACAATCAGATTATCGGATACAACTGTATCAACTTTGGTAAATTGATGGATGCTCTTAAGGCTGGAACAGATCCTAAAGAAGCTATCGAAAAAGCACGCACACACTACGGTCGTGTAACTGCTGATCAGGGTATGGTAAAACTTATCGACCCACGTAAAGAATAGTCACAGGAGGAAATAGAATTATGGCATTATTTGAAGATTTTGAAGGCCGCATTCCTCAGGTGAATAAGGCTCTTAAAGAATACGGATTTAAAGAAGGCGAAGCTGGATTAAACGAAGCTCGTGACCTTTGTAAATCACGCGGATTTGACCCATACGAAATCTGTCAGTCAACACAGCAGATTTGTTTTGAAGATGCAAAATGGGCTTATGTACTTGGTTCTGCAATCGCAATTAAAGAAGCAGAAAAAACAGGAGACAAGACTGGTTCTACAGCCGCTGCAAACATCGGTAAAGGACTTCAGGCATTCTGTCTCCCAGGTTCTGTAGCTGATGACCGTAAAGTTGGTCTTGGACACGGAAACCTTGGTGCACGTCTTCTTTCTGAAGAAACACAGTGCTTCGCATTCCTCGCAGGACACGAATCATTCGCTGCTGCAGAAGGTGCTATTAAAATCGCAGCTAACGCTAACAAAGTTCGCAAGAACAAGCTCCGCGTTATCTTGAACGGTCTTGGAAAAGACGCTGCTCAGATTATTTCACGTATCAACGGATTCACATACGTTCAGACAGAATTTGATTACTTCAACGGTGAAGGAACAGACAAGGCTCTTAAGGTTGTAAAGGAAGTTCCATACGGATCTAACCCAGACCGCCTTATCGTAAAATGCTACGGTGCCGACGATGTTCGCGAAGGTGTTGCAATCATGTGGCACGAAGACGTTGATGTTTCAATCACTGGTAACTCAACAAACCCAACACGATTCCAGCACCCTGTTGCAGGTACTTACAAGAAGGAACGCCTCCTCGCTGGTAAGAATTACTTCTCTGTAGCATCTGGTGGTGGTACAGGTCGTACACTTCACCCTGATAACATGGCTGCTGGTCCGGCATCATACGGATTTACTGATACTTTGGGTCGTATGCACTCAGACGCTCAGTTTGCAGGCTCTTCATCAGTTCCAGCACACGTAGAAATGATGGGCTTCATGGGAATGGGAAATAACCCTATGGTTGGATGTACAGTTGCCTGCGCGGTAGCCGTTGCCGGTTCATTTTAATATAGGCTTTGCTTCGAGGTAGGATGCAGGCAACTGTACATCCTACGGCGGTCGATATAACGTTTTCCGACGGACGAGTGAAACTCGCCGTCAAAAACGTTTAAACCCGTGACACCTTCGGTGCACGGGAAATCAATTTCAAAGCCGACAGACTCGCAAAGCGAGTCTGCGATTTAAATCGTAGAGAAACAGTCCGTTCGGACTGTTTTTTTTGTGGTATGTTGGTTTGGAATTTCAAAGCGGCAGTTCGCTTTGCTTACTGCGCTTTAATTTCTTTAAAAAATCGATCAATGCTTTATTTTTTATGTGGTTTGATATTTTTCAAAGCGGCAGGTTCGCATAGCTCACCTGCGCTTTAATGTTTTTTTGCGGCAGTTCGCTTCGCTCTCTGCGCTTTATTTCTTCTTAAAATTCTTTTATCGTAATAAATCCTGCTTTTTCTTCATTCAGGGTCTTGTTCGAAAACTTCAATGGTACGGCACCTTCGACCGGGTTTGGAATTCCGAAAATCAATTTAGTACCTGTAGTGTCCTTGCCATCAAGCGAGAGAGTTCCTATAAACGATTTTGTTTCGCCTGGGAGGACGGTTCTTATATCCCAATTGTTGAATGGATTTTTCCAGGTTTTCAACGCAGTGCCGTTTTTTGACAAAATTACTTCCGGCTTTCAGTTGTAGTAGAATGGGGCAATGCCTGTGTTGGTGATATGAAGCTGGATTTTTATTTTATTTCCCTGAACGCCAGATCCAATATTACTGCAATATAAATCATAACCAAGTTTTTTAGAGGCTGTCCATACACGGTTTCTTTTTGTAGAATCATTTACATAAGTTGAATTGAATGCTTTATTAAAAATCAGATTTGAACAATGAGTTTTTTGGATACATAAATCATAATCCTGATAGTAATCTTCATATTTAGTTCCCTCTATAAAGGGTTTTTGATTTTCTGGTCTGAATTCACCACTGATAACAGCTGTCTTCCATCTATCTGTTACGTCTTGACTTTTAAGTCTTGAATAAAAATACCAGCTTATTGAATCATTAACAGTAGACTCGGTGAAAGAATCATCATGAAAGCCGATATTTGGATAATTCTGAAGGCAGGAAGAAGTTGGATAACGTGTCATAGTAATGGTTTTTGTAAAACTTTCTGCAAATGCTTTATAAAGTTGTCGTTGCTGAGTATCTGTAGGCATGTGATGATCTTCATCGCTTGTGTCATAATAATTGTGCCATTCACCCCAATGTCCAATAAATCCACAGAAAATAAAACCAACTCCAGGCTTGCCATCATATTCAGAGCCGAGTTTTCTGATTACTTTATCAAGGATGTTTATACATTTCTGGTCAGTGTAATCTGGAAAATAACACTGTGGTTTTGAAGTATTTCTGTCTGGATAATAATAAATTTTTTGTATACCTTTTGACCAGAAAAAATCAGGAGTTCCGGAAATATAATTATCGTTATCATTATATTCACCGGGTGTATCAAGAACAACACGGAATACAGCCTGGCGACCTCTGTTATTTATCTGTTGGATTTTTTTATTCAGTTCAGTAAAGTTGTATGAATTTTCGCCTGTCATGATATCTTTAAGGTCGATGTTGAAAAATTCCATGCTGCAGGGAATTAAAGGATTTGAAGTCATAATAGGGAAGAAGCCTTTAAGCGCGTTTGCTTCATCTACCTGGAAATAATCTTGGGGCTCAAAGGTTAATTCAATAGGTGGTTCAGTTGATGATACTGAGTTTTTGCAGGATATAATCAAAAGTGAAATAAATAAACAAAGGCATGCAATCTTTTTCATCCCATAATAATATATAATATAAGACTTTATAGCAACCGCATGAAAATTACGTATTTTACAAGGGGGACAACCCTCGATGAAACAATCGTTGCCGGCCCACAGCACAGATTTTCACATAAGGAACTATACTTATTTAACATCCGGCGAAAATTGTGGTATAATTATTTTATTGTAACTTTTAAAAATGGAGTCTATATGAAAAACATTCAGAACAAGTGGATCCGCGGTGCTATCCCGGCTTTACTTCTTCACTGCAGTATCGGTACTGTATACTGCTGGTCTATTTTCAGTCAGGAAATTGCTAACTACATCGGATTTTCAAAGGGTGCAGTAGAATGGGCGTTCAGCTTTGCAATTTTCTTCCTTGGTATGTCAGCTGCTTTCTTGGGTGGCCTTGTAGAAAAAAATATTCATAAGTCATCTTTAATTGCTTCCATAACATTTGCTCTTGGTATGGCAGGAACTGGTTTCTTCATCTGGTACGGTGGAAAATGTATGCAGGAAGGTCAGCCTAGTGTTCTTGCTTTAATCGGTATTTACGTTTCTTATGGATTTATAATGGGTATTGGACTTGGAACAGGTTATCTTTCACCTGTAAAAACTCTGATGCTCTGGTTCAAAGATAAAAAAGGTCTTGCAACAGGTCTTGCTGTAGCGGGATTTGGTGCTGCAAAGGCAATCGCTTCTCCAATCATGCAGGCAATGCTCGACAAGATGGGACCAACTGGAATCTTCAAGATGTTCTACATCCTCGCTGCAGTTTATTTTGTAATGATGATGCTCGGACACTTTATGCTTGCTAAACCTGAAGGCTGGGTTGAGCCACAGAAGAAAACAAAGGAAGAAGGAATCATCGCTTCGCTCAAAACAGAACCAATCGCTTCTTACATTGGTATCTGGCTTATGTTCTACATCAACATCACTTGTGGTCTTGCAATCATCTCTCAGGAAAAAATGATTGTAAAATGTATTGGTCTTGGTGGTGCAATCGGAATCATCTCTACAATTTCTGCTTTGTTCAACGCAGGCGGACGTCTTGGTTTCTCTGCATGGGCAGATAAGATGAAGGATCGTAACACTGTTTATAAAATGATCTTTACACTTTCAATTGTTTCTACATTAATCGTTCTTCTTTCTAAAGGAATTGCAAACGGATACGGAAACATTGCAGCAATCATCTTCGTACTTGCTTTAATCTTTATTGTAAACGCAGGATACGGTGGCGGATTCTCTAATGTTCCAACACTTCTTTCAGACCACTACGGTATGGGAAATATCTCTGCAATCCACGGAATTACACTTTCTGCGTGGGCTTTCGCAGGACTTACAGGAAACCAGATGGCAAGTGCAATCGTAAATCATACAGGTGAATTTATTGATATTGCAGGAGTAAAGGCAAATCCAGCAGGATATCAGAATGTGCTTATTGTAACTACAATCTTATATGCAGTTGCAATGGCTTTAAGCTGCTTCCTCGTTCGCCCTATGAAAAAGAAGAATGCCGAGTAAAAATCTCAGGCTTTCAAGCTTAATAGATAAAGCCGTCTTTGATTACAATCTGATTGAAGACGGCGACAAAATACTGATTGGTGCAAGCGGAGGAAAAGACTCTACTGCATTAATCCAGTATTTTGCAAACCGTTCTAAAAGACCCTCTTCGGGTTTTACATATAAAGCCTTAAACATACAAACCGATTTTGCTCCTCCTTTTCCTAAAAAAATTTTAGAATTATTTGAAGTGTGGGATGTTCCTTTTGAATCTCTTAAAATCGATGTAACAGGTCGCGTAAAAGAAGGGCAGAAGATGAGCTGTTACTGGTGTTCAACTCAGAGGCGTACAGAGCTCATAAATTACGCAATAAAAAACGGATACAATAAAATAGCCCTGGGACACCACATGGACGATATCCTCGAAACCTTTTTTATGAATATGGTAAACAAGGGTGAGCTTTCCACAATGATTCCAAAACTCAAGTATGATAATTATCCTGTTACGATTATCCGCCCGCTTTGCTATGCTGCCCAGGAGAGGATTATTGAGCATGCACAAAAAGAAGGTTTTATGGGTTTTGTGTGTACCTGTGACTTTCAGGATAATTCCGACAGAAAGGATGCGAGAAAGAAAATCGAAATGCTCACAGGCGGCGACATAAATACAAAAGAAAGAATCTTTAACGCATTAAAGAATGTAAATACAAATTATCTTCCGTAAAAAATTAAATCAGCCGGAGTTCGTAAAATTGCAAATCTTCGAAATAAATCTTTAATCTTCAAACCAGTAATCAGAAACAGGATAGTAACCGTTTTCCTGAAGAACCTTTACGGCATCATTATAACCATAATCGATGAGCATCTTAATTCTGTTCGAAGTAAAGTTAGTTGTTCCTTCCAGAATGTTTCCAAGCTCAATCGAAGGAATGATTCTTATGAGTTTGAAACTATCGTAGTCGATGTCTCTGTAAAGGCGCTCAGGATTTTTTTCCAGGAATACGATGAAAACTGTTTTTATATTAAGACCGTATTTTCCGTTATCTTTTGCAATCGGTTCAAGAGGAACGTTGTCTCCACCTGCCTGTTCAAATCCACCGTCGTAATATTCGTTTCCGTCTGCAAGTTTAATAGGATTACATGCAACAGGGAAGGCTGCAGTAGCAAGAAGCTTGTTTCTGATTTCTGTTACCTGTTTTTCTTCGTTCAGACAAAAGCGCGAAGCATAAGTTCCAGGCTTTTCCGAAAATGAATTTAAAAATGTTTTTGTAAGGATGAACTTATTCCGAACGGCTGTTACTGTAACACGCGGATACTGATTGTTCTGCAGTTTTGTGAGCCCTATCATCGAGATGATTCTTGAAAGACCGGCCTGCGAAATAAGTGCATCACCTTCTGTAAGATACTTTGGAACAAGATTTTTCCAGATATTTTCAATTGCGGCATAATCATCTACACAGGAAAAAAGTGCAGAATTTAGTCCGCCAACACTGGTTCCTGATATCGCGGTAACTCGTTTAGAAATACCGTATTCAATCATCGCTTTCCAGACACCTACCTCGTATGCGCCTTTTCCGCCCCCGCCAGCCAGAACAAGCCCCGTCTCCTGGGAAAAGGCGCGCGCTCCCCAAATTGTAGAAAATAAACATATAATTAAAAAAATCTTTTTCATATTACTTCCTCCCTCTAATCCTCAAGCGTATAAATTCTTTCGCCAATAAAACTGTTTGTAAACTTGTTGCTGTAATACCTGAATGTACCAGAAATTCTTAAATGCTTTTTATCGGGTGAAAGTGTAAAGTACGAAAGGTTTTTATCTGCAATTACTTCTGGAATCAAAGTTTCTAAAGTTGATTCAAAAATTCCGGTTTTATTTGTCGTTTTTCCTTTTAGCTTAACTTTAATTCCTTTTTCTGTTCCGTTTGCATCGCTTAAAGGGTAAGCAACTCCGTACACTTCTGCAATAGCCGCATAACGTTTTGCCCAAGCCTGATCTACAGTCAGGTTATATTTGGCAATATAGTTGTTCCATTTGTAAGAATCATCAGTCGGTTTTTCGATTATGTGGATGTAATCTTTTCCCTTAAGTGTTTTTGGAAAGATGATTGTATTAAAATCGCTCACCCATTTTCCTTTTAATTCATCAATGCTCTTGATTTCCTGCCACTTTACGTTTGCATAAGGATGATCCGGATCAAAACCATCTCCGACACAACCTGTGTTTACAAAAATAAGCAGCGAAGCTAAAACGAGCGATAAAGCTAAAAATGTTTTTTTCATAAAAAATCTCCAGCGTCTACAGTCTGCATATCCTTATCTGGATTATGAGGACGTTTATTGTATTTATATGTGAATCTGGCACCCGCATAGCCCGAAATAAAACGGCTCATAAAAGCGGAGAACTTCCATTTAGTTCTATATAAAGAAACGCGCCTACCTTTAAAAGCACGTTTAATGCATTGAGTTACAACTTTTTGAGGAGGAAATCCGCCTTTTACTTCTTTTCTGGCACCGTTCGAAGCAACATTTGCAAATTCAGTGCTTACAGAGCCAGGGCAGAGTGCACAAACTTTAATTCCTCTTTCTTTTAATTCTGCTGCAAGGGCGAGCGAAAAACTTAATACATAAGATTTAGATGCTGCATATGCTGCAAAGTTTCCAAGAGGAAGAAAGGCTGCAAGGCTTGCTGTGTTTATGAGTACTGCTCCCTTTTTCATATATGGAAGACAGGTTCCGCACATTCCTGTTAGCGAAGTGCAGTTTAAGTCAATCATATCCATTTCTCGGTCGGGCGAAGTTTCTGCAAAAGGTCCGTAGGTTCCAAAGCCTGCATTGTTTATAAGAAGTTTGATTTCTATTCCGCTTTCTATTTTTCTGAGCGCAGCATCTTCTTTTTCTATAAAAGTTTTGAATCTCTGTACTCCGTCTTTTCCGCTTATATCCATCGGGACAGGGCGAACGAGTTTAAAATTTTTTGATTCGTTGATTTTTTTACTGAGCTCTTCCAGTTTTTCTTTTCTGCGTGCAATAATCCAGATTTCATCATAATCAGATTTTAAAGAAATCTGCTTTGTAAATTCCTCTCCAAGACCTGAGCTTGCGCCTGTTATGATTGCGACGTTTTTCATAAGAATATTATATCAATTTAATAAGTCATATTTCAATACTGATTTTTTTTTGATATAATCATCAGTATATAGAAGAATTAAACTTGCCGGATGATCGATTTTTCCCGCTTAGAGGTTTGATTCTGTTTTTCTTATGGAAGTAAAAATGAAGTTTATTAATAAAATCTTTTTGTTCTCGCTTTTATCATTTATATTTTTAATCCTTACATCATGTGGCGAAAAAGGTCCTTCTAAAGCTGATTTATACGACCAGGCTATGAGGCAGAATGCGGCTAAAGTTTATGAATATGCATGGAAAGTAAAAAAACAGAAGGAAGAAGCATATAAAACTTTTATAAACACACTCACACTCGAAGAAAAAATCAGTCAGCTTTTTATTGTAAACTTAGATGGAAACAAAACCTTTTACCCTGTAGAAGAACTCGAAGAAACTTCTGTAGAAAATAAAGCTTTAATCCCAGGCGGCTATTTATTTTTTGGATTTAATCTTGCAGAGACTCCAAAAGAAATTATGGGCTTTACTTCATCAATCAATTCCTACTGCATTCAGAATAAAAAGATTCCGCCGTTTTTAGCAATCGATCACGAGGGTGGGGTAGTAAACAGATTAAAATCAATCAATGCGCGCTTAATTTCGTGCGAAGAAGTTTCAAAAAAGCTTACAGAAGAAGAGGCTTATAAACTTTATGAATTACAGGCAATCCAACTTTCCCAGCTTGGCTTTACAATGAACCTTGCCCCGGTAACAGAAGCTTCTACAAAAAATAATCAGGATTTTCTTGGCGACAGAAGTTTTGGAAATCTTGAAGATGTAATCAGGTTTTCAAGGCAGTGCATAAATGCATACGAGGATAATAAAATTGCTGCTGTTGCAAAACACTTTCCCGGTAACACAAATACAGACCCTCATACAGGGCTTCCTTTAATAAAAGCAGAAGGAGAAAATCTTACAGAACTTTTAGCTCCATTTAAAAGTCTTATTGCCCAAAATCCTGCCGGAATCCTTATGTCTCATGCAATTGTTGATTCTGTAGATAAGGGTGTTCCTTCGTGTCTTTCTAAAATATGGGTTACTCAAATTTTGCGTGGTGAGTTTGGGTATTCGGGCATTATTTTTTCTGATGATATTTTTATGGCAGCTTTGAGTAAAAACGGATATCCCGAAGAAAAGGCTGTTGTTCTTGCAATCGATGCGGGAATTGACTGCATCATGGTGAGCGATAAGCGAATTTTAAAAGCGGTTAAGATTTTAAAAAAGAAGGCAGAAGAAGATCCGGAATTTCTTAAAAAGATTGATGATTCTCTTAAACGCATAACTGATTATAAATTAAAGGCTGGCCTTCTTGAGTATAGAAAAACTGATGACGCTAAGATGATGATCATGCCGGTTGCTTTTAAAAAAGATGTTGCTCAGAGAGAGAAGGCATTTAATCAGGCAAAAGAAGAAAACGTTTTGTTTAATAAAGAGCATTTGTAATTTAAAAGGATTAGCGTGTGAAGAATAAAAAAAGCGGTCAGATGGGAAGAGAGGCCTTTGATGAATACTATACAGAAATTTTCGGGGCGCGATGGGAAGAATTAAAAAAATCATTCGGCGAAGAAAATCAGAGTGTAGAGTATAAAATAGAAGGCAGCCAGAAATCATATTTTCTTGATTCTGCGAGCGTTTATGCTGCATTAAATCTTCCGCTTAAAGGTGCAAAAAATATCCTTGATTTATGTGCAGCGCCGGGCGGAAAAACCCTTGTTCTTGCTTCCAGAATGGACGAAGATGCCACACTTTTTTCTAATGAACGCTCCCCCGAACGAAAGCACCGCCTTGATGTAGTTGTAGAAGAATGCCTTCCACAAAGCATAAGCGAAAGAATAAAAACTTCCTGTTCTGATGGCGCTACCTGGTGCACAAGACAATCAGAATGCTTTGACAGAATCTTACTCGACGCTCCATGCTCCTCTGAACGCCACGTATTTTTAGACCCAAAGTATCTGAATATCTGGACAAAATCCCGCATAAAAACTGTTGCAATGGAAGAATGGGCACTTTTGTCGGGTGCATACAGGCTTTTGGAAGTCGGCGGAATTCTTTTATATTCAACCTGTGCCTTAAGTCCCGTAGAAAACGACGAAATGATTGAGCGGCTCATAAAAAAATATAATCAGGGGGGACAGGCCTTTAAAATCCTTGAAGAATGTGCAGATATGGACGAAATAAAGGCATTTACAAGCTTTAAAAAGCCCGGAACAGAGAAAACTAAGTACGGATATCAGATTTTACCCGACAGACAGGACGGAGCGGGCCCGATTTTTTTTGCAATTATTCAAAAACAATCATCGTTTTTATCTTGATTTTTTCCGATAATAAAGTATATTAAAATATATATAAATAGTGTTTAAAAGGAATTGTTATGGAAGCTTCTACCAGAGATGATAAACTCCAGAAAATTATTGAGATAGAAAGACAATTAGGTGAAATTCAGGACGTTGATGTCCTTCTTGAACGCATTCTCACAGAAACAAGGCGTATTGTTAATGCAGATGCCGGTTCCATCTATGTTGCAGAAGGCGATAAATTAAAGATTAAGTACGGCCAGAATGATACTCATTTACGTGAACTTGCTCCCGGCGAAAAGCTTCCTTACACAGTTTTCACATTTCCAATCAACGAAAAACAGATCTGCGGCTATGTAGCAAAGCACGGAAAGCCTTTAAACATACAGGATTGTTACGAAATTCCTGAATCTTCTCCATATCAGTTCAATAAAAACACAGATATCACAACAGATTATAGAACAAAATCAATGTATACCCTGCCACTTAAAATGGCAAACGGTAAACTTCTTGGTGTTCTTCAGATAATCAACGCTCAGGATGAAAAGGGCAATGTCATTTCTTTTGACGAAGAAGCAGAACTTTTAATTGCACACTTTGCTTCGAGCGCAGTTCAGGCTTTACAGCATGCATATCTTACATCAAACATGGTAAAACGCATGCTCAAGATGGCAGAATTCCGTGATCCAAAGGAAACTTTCCCTCACGTAGAACGCGTTTCTTCTTTTGCCCTCGAAATTTATGACCGATGGGCATTCAATCACAATATTCCGCAGGAAGAAATGCACAAATACCGCGATACCTTAAAGATTGCCGCTAAATTCCACGACGTAGGAAAGGTTGGTATTTCGGATATCATTCTTAAAAAAGCATTCCCTCGTTTTACAGAGGAAGAAAGAAATATAATGAAGGGACACACCTGTATTGGTGCCCAGCTCTTTGATCCACCGGAAAGCTTCCTTGATCAGATGGCTCAGGACATTGCTCTTCATCACCACGACAGATGGGATGGAGGAGAATCCGGATATCCTGGAAATATTGATTTAAAACAGTTTTCAATTAAAGACGGGCTTCCAAAAACAACACCGCTTTCTGGAACAGACATCCCTCTTGCGGCACGAATTGTAGCTGTTGCCGATGTTTACGATGCTTTGAGCCATAAGAGATGTTATAAGGAGTCGTGGACAATCGAAGATTCATTTGCAGAAATCCAGAATAATTCCGGAAAGCATTTTGACCCCGAAATTGTTCTTGCATTCATGCAGGTGCGCGACCGAATCTGTTCTATTCAGATGGCATATCCTGATGATGATGAATAAATCGGAATAATTAATAAAAAGGTGGGCAGAAATGTCCGCCTTAATTTTTTAACAGCTGGTGAATAGCCTTATCAAAAGAGTTTGCAAAGCTTTCAAACTTTTTTTTATCGTAGCCTTCGTTAAAGTGTTTTGAAAGTCCCATCTGTGCAAGCTGCAAATCAAAATCGCGGTTCGAAAGAAGTGTTTTTATATTATCCTTGTTAAAAGTTGTTCCCCTGTCGTTTATGCAGACAATATTTTTTTCTACAAGCTTTGCGGCAAAAACAATGTCTCGCGTAATAACAAGGTCGTTTTGTTTTGCGTTTAAAAGTATGTAATTATCTGCGGCATCTTTTTCGTTTGAACATACAATCATATTAAAAGGGGAGTAGTCGCAGCCTATTTTTTTATTTGCAACAAAGCTTACGCCAATGTTTAATCTAGAGGCTTCCTTTACTGTATGATTTCGTACCATTAGCGGGCACGAGTCTGCGTCTATCCAGATGTGGGTTTCCAATTATAATACCTTACTGATTTTATCTATCATCTCTAAAGTGCGCTTTTTTACTTCTTCGTCACTTCTTGATTTTTCTTCGCTTTCGTCGTTGTTATTGCGGCCGGCATTTGATGAGTTTGCTTTTGCTAATTCTGCGGACTTAGTTTTTTCCTTGTACAATTCGTCACAGAGCATTATGCCTGAAAGAATTGATGTCTGGAGCGGAGTTTTTACAGAATTGATTTTACTTACGTCTTTTGTGATTCGCTCATAATAACCCAAAAGCTTTGTAAGATATTCTGTATCTTCGCTTGCCTGAATTGTAAATGATGTTCCTAAAAGATTGATGTGTAATTTACCCATTAGAAAATATCGAATCCTAAATCTTCATCCTGAGGATTATCTTCTTCTGCAAAAGGTTCTTCCATAGGTTCGTCTGTTGAATCGTCCATAGCTGTTGAATCTTCTGCCTGATTTTCGTTCTGATTATCGTCTTCGGAAGTTTCCTCAAGATTATCCATTGAATTAAAATCCTGAACTACCTGTACAGTAGGATTTGAATAGCTTTCGTTCTGATTAGAAATTGTCTGTGATTTTGTTTCTGGTTTTGATTCAGATTTTACTTCTGATTTTGCATCTGATTTATTGGAAGGAATCTGCACCTGACCTTCCGACTTCAAAATTGAATCTTCAATTGAATTCAGGCGGTCAAGTGCTTTTTGAATACCAGTCTCGATCCGGCTTGAATCTGTCTCAAAAGAAGAAAGCTGCTCCGACTTTGCCGAAAGCGCATTTGTGAGCTCGTCACACTTTTTGCGAAGAGCATCGTTTTCGGCTTGCAGCTGCTGAATCTTTTCAACAGCGCTTTCTACCTTCTGTTCAAGAAGTAAAACCTGATCGAGTGTATTCATAGGCTTATGCCTTTATTGCTTTTTTGGCAGCTTCTACAACAGCCTTAAAAGCAGCAGGATCTTCAATAGCCATATTAGAGAGAGCCTTGCGGTTCAATTTAATACCTGCTTTGTTAACCCCGTTGATAAACTGAGAATATGTGATTCCTTCTTCACGAACTGCTGCGTTAATACGAGAAATCCATAAAGTGCGGAATTCATGTTTCTTGTCGTGACGATCTACATAAGCGTGATTAAGTGCTTTTGTAACAGCGTCTTTTGCCGGTTTATAATTTGATTTTCTGTCGCCACGGAAACCCTTAGCGAGTTTTAAAATCTTAATACGGCGATTCTTTCTTTTTGTTCCGTCTATTGCTCTTGACATTTATCCACCTCATTAACCGTATGGAAGCATCTGCTTTCTGATTTTCTTTGCATCAGCTTCATCAACATAACCTGCTGCGCGCAAGTTTCTCTTTCTTTTTGGTGAACGCTTTGTCAAAATATGACGAAGGTTCTGCTTCTTGTGCTTAACTTTGCCAGTGCCAGTTAAAGAGTAACGTTTAGCAGCTGACTTTTTTGTCTTCATTTTAGGCATTTTTTAACCTCTTATTTTGCGGCTTTTGCTGAGATTGTCATCGACATGTTTCTTCCGTCCATAGCGGCAGGCTTATCGATGTTGTACGCCGAGGTAAGTCGCTTTAACACCTCATTCAGAACTTCAAAACCAAGGTCGGTATGTGCAAGTTCACGTCCGCGGAAACGGATGGTAACTTTTACCTTATCGCCTTCGTTAAGGAATTCCTGTATATGTTTGGCTTTAGTATCAAGGTCTCCAGATCCAATTTTAGGCTGCATGCGGATTTCCTTGAGCTTTAATACCTTCTGATTCTTCTTGGCGTCACGGAGCTTTTTTTCCTGTTCGAATCGGTATTTGCCATAATCAAGTATTTTACAAACCGGTGGGTTAGCATTCGGTGAAACTTCAACAAGGTCAAGATCCTTGTCTTTTGCCATGTTGAGGGCTTCCTGTGTAGCAACAATGCCTAACTGATTTCCCTCGTCATCAATAAGACGTACCTCGCGAACGCGAATCATTTCGTTGATTCTCTGTCCGTTTTTGTTGTTGATATTAGTATTCACGTATGCCAATTTTCCTCCTGGTGTTTTAAAAACACTCTTTAAACATATAGCGTGTATCTTTACATTATAATTAATTGTGTAAAATGTGTCTATATAATAGAAATCAAAAAAAACCTGCGGTAAATTTTGTTTACAGCTGGTTTGAATGCATGTTTTCTTATCTAAAAAGTCGATAATGCTGATTTTTACTTCTTAATCACTTCGTTCAGTTCGCGGGTCTTTTTCTTGTAGTACATTGTAAAGCAAAACCAGATGATGATGTAAACCACGATGAACACTGCAAACCAGATGACTGTGCTTTTAACTGTATGTGGAAACCAGCCGCAGAAAAATCCTGCAAAGAACATCACTACGGAATTGATTATAAAGTGAAGGGCTGTCTGGCCGACGATGCTCCAGCTGTCAATTTCGAAAATCACAGTTCCGGCTGCAAAGCTGATTCCGATGATTCCTGTAATAAAGTACTGTAAGATTACTGCCGCAATTTCGCTTCCTGTATGTGCTAAAAGATATTCAGAACAAGGGCTGAACATTCCGTTTCCCTGGAAAAGGGACTCAAGTATAAGAATTGTCTGTCCTATAAAAATACCGTAGATAAATCCCATCACTGCTCTTTTGATTATTTTATTTAACATAGTTTTCTCCTTAGAATAATTACTGTTTTTCCAGAGTCTTATTAAACTCTGCTTACTTTCGGACCATCAGAAGCTGGTCTTTTATTTTTGACATATACCGTCTTGAAACCATTGCATTACTTCCATCGGTAAAATTTACCCGGACAATCCCTGTAATAGACATGTCGAGCGCCTTCACTTTAGAAAAGTTTGCAATATCCGTATTAGAAATCCTTATAAAATCTATCCAGCCGCAATCCCGGGCCATTTCTTCAAACTCATAAAGCCGCATTTTAAGGAGCAGGGTTTCTTTTTGAGTCTGCACGTAGACCTTTTTATCCTGACTGTAGATTCTTAAAATCTCGTCCCGCGGAATCTGCACACAGTAATCCTTATCCCATCCAGAGATGATTACAGTCTTTCCGCTTTCGTCCATCCGCATGATTTTTTCTGCCACTTCTTCAATGCCTCGTGTTTTTTCCGCAGTATGAATCACGCAGAATGGTTTTTCGCATTTTTCAATCTTGATTTCTGTTTTCACCAAAATCTCCTTAAGAAATAATTAATCATTTCATGGTTGTGAGTATATTATGAATAGTTTAGCCTGTGATAATTTCTGCGACAAGTGGCATTTTTTAAGGATAAGTGGTGATTTTTCTGTGTGATTCTGGTGATTATGATGATTATGATGATTATGGTTTTCGTAGTGATTATTTTTTACTTGCGGATTGTGATTAATTATTTTAGAGTATAATCAGTATGGCAGAAATTTTAATCGGCACAAGCGGTTATGATTACCCCGAATGGAAGGGCGTGTTCTATCCTGATGACCTTAAAAGAAAAGATTTTCTTTCGTATTATGCAGGCGTTTTTAATGCCCTTGAATTGAATAACACATTTTACAACATGCCCACAGCCGACCGCCTTATGTCTTTTTATGAGCGTAGTGATGGTCGTCTTAAGTTCAGCATAAAAGCAAACAGAATGCTCACCCACGAAATAAGAGGGGAGTGGAAGACAGATTCAAAAACTTTTATAGATGCCGTTTCCCCGCTGGCTCAAAAAGATAGCCTCTGCTCGATTTTATTCCAGTTTCCGCAAAGCTTTCATTATACAAAAGAAAACAGGATTTATCTTTCTGATTTGATTAACGAGTTCAAAGGCTTTCCGGTTGTGATAGAGTTCCGCCATGTGGAATGGATAAGGGAATCGGTTTTAGAAGGCCTTGAATCTCGTGGTGTCTCCCTCTGTTACTGCGACATGCCCGAGTTGAAGTATCTTCCAAATAATGCATTAAAGTCGATTGAGGTGGTTGAGCCCGTCGAAACCACCTTAAAAAATGCATCTTGCACCGTGGTTTCGACAAACTCAACCACCCTGGGAACGAGCTCAACCACCCCGTCCATCTTCTATCTTCGCCTGCACGGAAGGAATGGAGAGAACTGGTACAGTAATAATACATCGGCACCCCGAACCCCTCCTGTCTTAGATTCATCCCCATCCGCCCGCTACACATACAACTACACCGACTCCGAACTCAGTGAGTTTACCCCCATCATCACCCAAGCCGTCATCACCGGAAAAAAGCCAATCGTGTTTTTTAATAATCACCCCAATGGAAGCGGCGCCCGGAATGCGGTCAAGCTCAAGGAGATGCTTTTGAAAGGGAATTGAATTATTCTTTTACAATAAGATTTATAATGATATAATATATTTGTTATTGGGAATTAGTATGAGTAAAAACATTACGAATGATAAAATTGAATATACAATTTCTCTTGTAAGCGACTTTTCCAAAAAATATTCTATTTCGACAACCCAGGCTTTTAATTATTTTGATAAGTTCAAAGCTTTAGATTTTATAAATACACATTATAATATTGCACATACATTACCATTTTCAGACATGGTAGAAAATCTTGCTTTATATTGTAGAAAAAATGGAGGAACAATCTAGTGTATTTATATCACGGTTCAAATGTAGAGATAAAATCAATAGATTTAAAACTCTCTAAACCAAATAAAGATTTTGGAAAAGGATTTTATCTTTCTGACAATTATAAGCAGGCATATGAGATGGCAATTTTTAAGACAGAACTTTTTGGTGGGACGGCCATTGTAACAAAATTTGAGTTCGATGAAAAAAAATTAACAGATGATTCTTTTAAGATTTTGCGTTTTACAGAATATTCAAAAGAATGGGCTGAATTTGTTTTTAAGAATCGTAATCAAAAAAATGATATGTCCTCTCAAGATTATGATATTATAATTGGTCCAATAGCAAATGACCGAGTTGGTATCCAGATAAGACGTTATATGGAAAATGAAATTGATTTAGATACGTTTATTGAAAAGATTAAATTTATGAAAGGAATTACTATTCAATTTTTTTTTGGAACTCAAAAAGCAGTTGATTTGTTAAAAAACAGGGGAATATGTAATGAGTGATTCAGAATATCAGATCGAATGTACAACCAGAGACCTCGCTGAATATGTAACAAAAGATTTCAATTATGATTGGGAAGAAGCTTTACGTAAAGTTTACAATTCCGAAACTTACAAAAAATTATGTAATACTAAAACTGGCTTATTTTTTCAAAGCCCCTTATATGTTTATGATTTTTTAAAGAATGAGATTATAAACGGGAAAATGGAATAAAATAGTTTCTGTAATTTTTTTTAAACTCCCTTGGAAAAGTGTATAAATTCATCAAAAACTCCCTGGGAAAAGTGCGGAAATTCCTTGAAAAGTCGCTGGAAAAAGTGTATTTGGGGAAAAAGTGAAATAAAAAGACTTTTTTAATTATAATGACGGAGTTTTAATCTCATGATATAATAATTGTGTTGAGGATAACCAATATGAAATATCCATTTTTAACTCTAGATGACGAAATAAAAAAGTATCAGGATATAATTGAATCTACAGCACATTTGATTTTAGATTTTGCCCAATAATGAGTTTCCTCTTGAAGACGATATAAATAAATTTACAGGCCCTAAGACTATTCCACCATTTGAAGTATTATTTCTTGAAAACGTAAGGAATCTAACTGATGATGTGGATAAAAGGAGGCATTATGAAAAAAGTTATTTTGGGGATGTTGTTTTTTTGTGGCATAGTTTCTAATTTGTTTGGATGGGTACTGCCTACAGGGGATTATATTGATGATGATTATATAGAAAGTTCTGATGCTTATATGGAAGAAGGAAGAATTGTATATCAAATCAAATTAATGGAAGATCAGTCTGTTACACTCACAACTCCTTTGGGGAAAGTCAACGTATATCAAGGTACTTCAATCAGTTTTTATGACTCCGGTGCATTAATGTGTTTTTGTCCGGCAGAGGATAACGAAGCTTTAGATACTCCGGTTGGGACAATAAACCTGTATGGTGGGTATGATACCGAGGGGTGTGGTTTAGAAAAATGTTATTTTTATGAATCAGGATGTCCTGAGTTTCTACAGGTGGAGGGAACACACTGTTTAACTGTTGGAAAAAAAGAATACACAACAATAAGTGATCGCTCAGACATACGTTTTTATGATAGCGGAGATAAAAATCAATGGCCTATAAAAGAAATCTATCCAACGTATTATCCTGCTCGCTGGAGAGAGCCGTATGTTCCTGAATTGAAAGTGTCTTATGTAAACAAAATCGGTTCTTTTGAAATCCTTTCGTATGATGTGGAATTTTTTGAAAATGGTTTTGTAAAAAGAGCCTATGTACAGCAGGGGCCAAAAAAGCCCGTTTTTATCAAGGGTAAAAAAATCGTTGTAAAAGAACCTCCAAAAATGCCGGAAAGTTCATACGATTCATATAATTTTTTAAGTAACCGGATTGAATTTTATGAAAATGAAAGTATAAAATCTCTGGCACTTAATGAAGGTGTTAAAATAATTCAGGATGGACTTGAACTTTTGATTCCTGCAAAATCAAGGGTGGATCTTTATAAAAACGGTACAATAAAAAAATGCAGATCAGAGGATCAAAGCATAATAAAAATCGGGAAAAAAGAATATACAGTTTGGGACGGATTTTACGTGTTCAACCAGAACGGTTCATTAAAAGCTTTTTCCATTCAGGATAATTTTGGAAAGAATAATTTTGAAAATGATTTTCTTGCAGATTCTTTTTATGAAGATGGAACACTCAAACGGATTATATTAGACCATAACCAGCGTTACGAACAAGGGGATATAGAGCTTCAACCCAAAAATACTTACATCCTTTACGGTAACACCAAATACTATTTTCAAAAATCCGATTCACCCTATGACATTTCCATGATTTATTTTGATCAGAAAGGAAAGCCAGCTTTTTATACAACATTCAAGACCGATCCCACCTATGGTTATATTCTCTTTGATGAAGATGGATACCCCGTAGAAAATCCCGACAAAAAGAAGTTTGAAAAATAAGGAAGGGAGGTAGAACTGCTTCTTATTCGCTAATCAGCACATTCTTTACAAAAAAAGTTTCATCCGTGTAGGCGGTTGCTCCAT
>JAEEGJ010002853.1_pt1 | contig 75972 bp, 67 predicted proteins | sample 8958761 | NCBI WGS metagenome assembly JAEEGJ01 (sample SAMN16246546, study PRJNA631951) | gut metagenome | biome: gut microbiome; feature: rumen; material: RS-attached | host: Bos | place: Iran: Karaj | collected 2018-10 | reverse complement strand
GCTCTCCTCGACAAAGATGGGGTAGAGGTCTTCGGGTTTCAAAGGCTGACGTGTTCCAGGGTGCAGGAAAGGCAGAGGTTTGTTGGGCATAATAGCCTGGATGTTGAACCAAGCTGTCGGAATTTCATTCTCAGGGAGCAAATACTTTTTCTGTCTCATAGTAAGTAATTTAATATTGAAGGTTATTATTGAGGTTTATTAATTTCCAAGTTTGGTTATGTTAGCGTCAATCCAGTCCCAGCGCTTTCTGAATGCCGTTTTCATGGCATCGACAGCCTGCTGGAATGAGAGGTTGTAGTCACCGTTCTGCTTGTAGTTGGTCAGGTTGCGGTTTTCGGCCCATATGGTGTTGTTGGATGACTCTGACAGGCGGATGTATTCGGCCATCTGGTCAATGTAGATGGGCAGACTGTCTCTCCAAACATACTTATACTCGTTCCAGCGTGCAACCAGACTGTCTCTGAATTCTTTGTCATATTTGGCCAGATCAGCAAAGTAATACTTGTTATTTCCCTTGTTGTCCATCTTTAGGAGCTCCCACTGCCTGATTCGGCTGTTCTCACTGCTGCCGGCGCTGCCGTACGCTGCGTCATTGTACAGGGTGAAGGTGTGGTAGTCAAAGTCCCATACAGGGCCGTAGCAGAGTTTGCCACCGGCATCCTTGTACATGTATGCGCTGTGAGGTCCGGCATTAGGCCATGTGTTGTATGAGTCGTGGTTCATGGTTATCTCCATGATAAGCACATAGTCTATGGCTCTGTCATAATCCAGATACTGCTTTATTTTTGTGTTGCTGTTGGGATTGTACTTCATTTCGTTGTAAATGGCATCCTCCATGTTCTTGACGTAACTCTGAAGGTACTTGAACGTGGGAGATGCTGATGTCAGCAGATTGCCGTTCTCATCCTCATCAGGATCTTTAAGTACGTAGGGCACCTTGTAGCGGCTGTTTGAACCGGTGCTGCGGAATCCAACCATGGGACTCTTGTCATAACGGTCACTGGAGTTGTAACCAAGGAAGTCATCAATGACTATCAGCATTCCGCCGTTTGCGGGATCCTGCAGGTTAGGCGCTGCAATGTCAACGCGGTGGTTGTCAATCCTGATCTGCTCGCAGAGGTAGTAGTTACCCATATGCTTGCCGTTCCATACCAGCTCCACGAACTTGCCTTCAACGGTGTAGGGCATATGTGTGTGACGTGAAATCCAGAATGCGGCATCATTACGCAGCAGGGTGCGGTCCTTGTAGTTTGCCAGCAGGCACCAGCGCTTCTGCTTGTGCATGCCCAGGATCTTGGCTTTCTCATCCAGCCTAAGCGCGTAAGGCTTCTTGTTGGTCTCGGTCCAAGTACCGTTTCCGCGACCCTTAAGACTGAGCGTACCCTCATAATCAACAGTACCGTCGGGCAGTTCAATGCGCATTGTAGAACCCTCAACCCAGGTATCACGACGGGTCACAGACTTACCGTTGGTATTGATCCTGACTACGGGCAGATGAGAGTTATACATGCTCATCTTGTAATCCTTGTGAGCTCCGTATTTCCATACCGTCACGGTTACAGGTGAGTTGTTCATGTTTATTGTGTTGAACTGACCCTCAACAAGTACGCTGTCGCCAAGAGTGATCTTGTCACCGTCATGGTTGAACAGGAACTTCTGGTCTGAGAAATCCGTAACTGTAGGCAGGCAGTAGAAGAATGTCTCAACCTGATCAGCATACCTCATGGCCACATTGTTGCCCATCATGACGGAATTCAATGTGATTGTAATCTTACGGATATATACGGGCGTTGACGTGATTGTGGTGTCAGGCGTAATCATCTTGAGCAGGATATAGCCCTCGGTAGGCTCCTCCTCAAGCAGGTTGATTCGTGCGGCCCATGTGCTGTCAGCGGGCTGGAATGTCAGATCCTGCAGAGTATATTTCTTGCGGAGCGAGTGCTCCAGTGAGTCTGTTATGAAAATTGATGCGCTGTCACCAAAGAACAGGTCGTACGGATTGGTGCGCAGATATACCGTGATATCCCTGTCGCCCTCAAGAAATGCGGCAATAGAGTCCTTGTTCATGATTTTCAGGTATGTGCCTATGGGCTGCTCGCGCGGAATCATGTTCAGGACGGTCTCATCAGAGTAGATGACGGTGTCTTCATCGGCCACCATGAGAGAGATTATGTCACCGGATTTCATTCCGTACTTCATGTTCATGACAATGTTCCAGATGCTGTCCTTGCCCATTTTGTAAGACTTTATCTCGGCATACTGGTACTTGGCGCCGGCGGTGTCACTTATCTGAACGGTTACATCCTGCCTTGACAGGAGGTTTACGGGAATGGTGCGTACGCGGAATATGGTTGAATCACCCTCATTGAAGGTAAGGGTATCCTGAGTAATGGTCTCGACGTGTTTGAATTCCTTCTGCGGAATCACGGGATCAGGAAAGTGAATCTCCGGTTTTTCGTCCTGACAGGACCAGAGAGCGCCTGCCGTAAGTGCTGCTATCAACAGCGTTTTAACTGGTGTCAGTAATGATTTCTTCATAGCGGCCCCAAATTTACAACTTTTAAGGCATACCCCACACCTTATTTAGTTAAATATGCGCCTGTGCATAAAAAACCGCGTTCTATTATAGTTTGAATGGACCGAATTGTTTACTTTTGTAAAAATTTTCTTAACAGTTCGTTCTAACTTGATATAAATGAAAGGATTCATCAAGAATATTACCGAATGGTATTTCACTAAAAAGGCTATACCTTACTGGTGCATTCTCCTGCTTGACTGTTTTCTGGTCCTCATAAACGGATACATCGCCTTATTCCTGACTCGAGAGTTCGCTTTCCATTCAGATGCAGCCTTCAAGGCAAACAGTTGGGGAATACTCATAACGGTATTCATCTACGCCATTTCATTCAAGTTGTTCCACACATACCACGGCATAGTACGTTACTCAACGTTCCATGACCTGGCCAACATATCATCATCCACCACCTCAGCCGCAATTGTATCCTACGGCCTGTCAAGACTGCTCAGGAACATCCAGGTGACTGCAGTCGCAATGCCCAACTTCTACGGACAGTTCATAATGTTGGTAGGCGTAACGCTGGCCATGTTTGTGGTCCGAGTAGCAGTAAAGTTCATGTTCGAACTCTCCAGGACCGATGCCCGCACCACCAATGTGTTCATCTACGGCGTGCTTGAGGGCGGTGTCAGCCTGGCCAAGAGTGTGTTCAACCAGGATGTCAAGAAATATACCCTGAAAGGTTTTGTGAGTCCCTCAGGTGACTTTGTGGGCCAGCGTCTGCTTGGCGTACGCGTTTACCCCGAGAACTTGAACCTGGCCAACATAATGGTAGAGAATGATATCCACGCCATAATGGTCAGCCCGTTGCAGACAGACCACTTCCGCGAGAAACAGGAACTCATTACCGCCCTGACCGATGCCGGCATCAAGATAATGGTCATGAACCAGAGTGAGGAGTGGGACGGCAAATCCCCCCTGAGCCACGAGCGAATGCGTGACATCGAGATCGAGGACCTTCTGCCGCGTGACAAGATTGATGTTGATATGGATGCAATCGGTCAGAACCTGCGCCGCAAGCGCATTCTGATAACAGGTGCTGCAGGCTCAATAGGCAGTGAGATGGTTCGCCAGATTGCCAAGTACAATCCCGCCGAGATGGTGCTGATTGACCAGGCTGAGACTCCAATGCATGATGTCCGTCTGTTTATGGCAGAGCGTTATCCCAAGATAAAGTGCTATACCATTGTGGGCAGCATCACCAACAAGAAGTTCATGGAGACAATCTTTGAGAGCCATAAGCCTGATTATGTTCTCCATGCAGCTGCGTACAAGCATGTTCCTATGATGGAGGATAACCCGGCAATGGCTGTGCAGAATAACATTGCAGGTACACGTGTTATTGCTGACCTGGCTGTCAAGTACAGGACCGCAAAGTTTGTTATGATTTCAACGGATAAGGCTGTGAACCCTACCAACGTGATGGGCTGCTCAAAGCGTATCTGTGAGATATACTGTCAGTCATTGAACCAGGCCATTGTGGATGGCAAGGTTGACGGTATAACACAGTTTGTCACAACTCGTTTTGGTAACGTTTTGGGCTCCAATGGTAGCGTTATTCCTATCTTCCGTGAGCAGATCAAGAACGGCGGTCCCATTACTGTTACTGACCCGGAGATGGTGCGCTTCTTTATGCTTATCCCTGAGGCTTGTAAACTGGTTCTGGAGGCTGGTACAATGGGCAAGGGTGGTGAGATTTATGTCTTTGATATGGGTAAGCCTGTCAAGATTGTAAATCTGGCCAAGCGTATGATCAAGCTTAGCGGTGCCAAGAATATTGACATTGTATTCACGGGTCTGCGTGACGGTGAGAAGCTGTATGAGGAGGTTCTTGCATCAGCTGAGAATACCCTGCCTACAGACCATCCAAAGATCCTTAGAGCTAAGGTTCGCGAGTATGACTATGAGACAGCTGTTGAGAATGAGGAGCGTCTGCTCAAGCAGTCATACACGTTTGATGATATGGAGATTGTTCGTATAATGAAGGAGATTGTCCCTGAGTTTAAGAGTAATAATTCAAAGTACGAAGTATTGGATTTGAAAGAAGTTGAAGCATGAAGCGTTCAATTATCATAACCGGCGGAGCAGGCTTTATAGGTAGCCATGTGGTCCGCCTTTTTGTTAATAAATACCCGGATTACAAAGTAATAAATCTTGACAAACTGACTTATGCCGGAAACCTTGATAATCTTAAGGATATTGAGGATAAACCCAATTACAAGTTTGTCAAGATGGATATCTGTGATTTTGACGGCGTACTCAAACTGATGCAGGATGAAAAGGTGGATGGAATTATACATCTGGCTGCAGAGAGTCATGTAGACCGCTCAATCAAGGACCCGTTTACTTTTGCACAGACCAATGTAATGGGTACTTTGAGTCTGCTCCAGGCTGTCAAGTGCTATTGGGAAGGAAACTGGGAAGGAAAGCGCTTCTATCATATTTCTACTGATGAGGTATATGGTGCTCTGGAGATGACCAATCCGGAGGGTGTCAAGCCTCCGTTTACTACTAAAGCTAGTTCTGGTGAGCATCATCTGGCTTATGGCTCCAAATTCTTTACTGAGGATTTGAAGTATCAGCCTCACAGTCCGTACAGCGCTTCTAAGGCTAGTTCCGATCACTTTGTACGTGCATTCCACGATACTTACGGAATGCCTACAATCGTGACCAACTGCTCAAATAACTACGGACCTTATCAGTTCCCCGAGAAGCTGATTCCGCTGTTCATTAACAATATCTGTCACCGCAAGCCTCTGCCCGTTTACGGCAAGGGTGAGAACGTTCGTGACTGGCTGTTTGTTGAGGATCACGCCCGTGCAATTGACTTGATTTTCCATCAGGGCAAGATCGCTGAGACCTACAATATTGGCGGCTTTAATGAGTGGAAAAATATTGACATTATTAAGGTCTTGATCAATACGGTTGACCGTCTGCTTGGACGTGCTCCCGGCGAAGACATGGACCTGATTACATACGTTACTGACCGTGCCGGTCATGACCTCCGTTACGCAATAGATTCCACCAAGTTGCAGCGTGAATTAGGGTGGGAACCGAGCCTCCAATTCGAGGAGGGAATAGAGAAAACCGTACGCTGGTACCTGGACCATCAGGACTGGGTAGACAACGTAACCAGCGGCGAGTATCAGAAGTATTACGACTCCATGTACAAGAACCGCTGATGGATGACCTAAGGTGGTATGCCCTTCGTGCGTTCCGCAATAAGATGCAACCCCTGATGCGTGATGCTCAGGAGGCCGGTCATCGTGTATACTACGCCAATTGTCTGTCAACCATATTCTTTATTCACTGTCCATTAGAGTGGCTCACCGAATTCAAGAAGAGTCACTTAACCGATTTCATGATTTACACCGATCCGTCCGGTAAGCCAGCGCCCATCCGTGATCGCGAGATGGAATCATTCATAATGGTCACATCCGTTAGTTACGACCAAGATATAGAAATCCTGGAACCCAAGCTCCAATATGCTCAAGGTGACCTAGTACGAGTTACTGACGGTATCTACAAGGGGGCCACGGGAGTGGTAAAGCGCATCAAAAAAGACCGCAAACTCCTAGTAGCCATAAACGGTGTAGCAGTAGTGGCAATCAGCCACATCCCCATGCAATACCTTGAAAAAGTCTGACAACCGTCATACTGTTAATAAGTTCCCTACCAACTTTCTGAACGAGCGTTAATATTATTTAATAATATTATCGTAACTTTGTAGTTATATACAATAACCATACTTTGTATGGTCAAACGGTCTACAGGGCACTCTTGGATAGGAGCCGCCCCGTAACGGCAACCAGGACACTGCCGCGCAAGCCCGTAAATCCACCCCGCACACCCGTGCAGGGGAGTCCTACAATTATCTATAAATCAACAAGTTTTAACATGAAGGGAATCGTTTTAGCAGGAGGATCAGGTACTCGTTTGTACCCAATTACCAAAGGCGTGAGCAAACAAATGCTCCCCATCTATGACAAGCCAATGGTATATTATCCCATCAGCGTACTTATGCTAGCGGGGATACGTGAGATACTGATAATTTCCACACCGCATGATCTGCCCGGTTTCAAGCGCCTGTTAGGCGACGGCTCTGACTATGGTGTACATTTTGAGTATGCTGAGCAGCCCAGTCCGGACGGTCTGGCGCAGGCTTTCATCATTGGCGAGAAGTTCATAGGCAATGATTGCGCCTGTCTTGTACTTGGTGACAATATTTTCTACGGCAATGGTTTTACATCAATGCTCAAGAACGCTGTCCGTGAGGCCGAGGAGAACCAGAAGGCAACAGTATTCGGTTACTGGGTATCTGATCCTGAACGATACGGAGTTGCCGAGTTTGACAAGAATGGTAACTGCCTGAGCATTGAGGAGAAGCCCGCACAGCCCAAGAGCAACTACGCTGTAGTAGGACTCTATTTCTATCCCAACAAGGTTGTTGAGGTTGCCAAACATATCAAACCATCTGCCCGTGGAGAACTTGAGATTACCACAGTAAACCAGGAGTTCCTAAAAGACGGAGAACTGAAAGTTCAGACACTGAGTCGCGGATTTGCCTGGCTTGATACCGGTACACATGACTCTCTCAGTGAGGCGAGCACCTTTGTTGAAGTTATTGAAAAACGTACCGGACTCAAGATAGCATGCCTTGAAGGAATAGCCTACAGCCGTGGTTGGATAACCGAGGAGCGTATGCGTGAGCTGGCCAAGCCCATGCTAAAGAACCAGTACGGCCAGTATCTGCTCAAAGTAATTGAGGACGAAAAGAACAAGCTCAAATGAACATACTAGTAACAGGAGCAAACGGACAGCTGGGCAACGAGATGCGCATTGTAACCCGTAGCTCCAAAGACAGATACATATTCACAGACGTTGTTCCAGTTGAAGGCCTGGAGACTACAATCCTTGACATTACTGACATTGAGGCCATTCGTGCTATTGTTCGTGAGAATGACGTCAAGGCTATAGTAAACTGCGCCGCATACACCAATGTAGATGCTGCTGAGACCAACCAGGAACTTGCAGAACTGCTGAACGCCAAAGCTCCGGAGAACCTGGCCATAGCCATGAAAGAGGTTGGGGGACTGCTGGTACACATAAGCACTGACTACGTATTTGGCAAAGAGCCCTACAATACACCATGCCGTGAGGATCAGAAAGGGACACCAACTGGAGTTTATGGCCTAACCAAACTCCACGGTGAACAGAATATACTGGAATCTGGTTGTGACTATATCATAATCCGCACAGCCTGGCTCTACAGTGAATTCGGTAAGAACTTTGTCAAGACCATGCTGAACCTGACAGCAACCAAAACTGAGTTGAAGGTAGTTTTTGATCAGGTTGGCACTCCGACATATGCTTATGACTTGGCCCAGGCTATTGTAACAATACTTGCAGATCCTAAGACAGGAATCTATCATTACAGCAATGAAGGAGTATGTTCATGGTTTGATTTTACCAAGTTGATAGCCGAATATAGCGGTCAGACAAACTGTAACATTCAGCCTTGCCTCAGCGAAGAATTCCCTTCACCCGTAAAAAGGCCATCTTTCTCAGTCCTGGACAAGACTAAGATCAAAGAGACATTCAAGTTAGAGATACCATACTGGACAGATTCACTCAAGAAGTGCATCAAAAACCTTTCGCAAAACAAATGATAAACGTAATCAAAACAGATATAGAGGGAGTTGTAATCATCGAACCCAAGGTATTTGGTGACAAAAGAGGCTACTTCTTTGAATCATTCTCTCAAAGAGAGTTTGATGAGAAGATTGCCCCAATTCTTGGGCATAGCATCAACTTTGTCCAGGACAACGAAAGTATGTCTTCTTATGGAGTGATGAGAGGCCTCCATTTTCAAAGACCGCCATATACTCAGAGTAAGTTGGTTCGTTGTGTGAAGGGTGCAGTACTCGATGTGGCCGTTGATATCCGTAAAGGTAGCCCTACATACGGTCAGCATGTTGCTGTTGAATTGACTGAGGATAACCACCGTCAATTCTTTGTTCCAAGAGGCTTCGCACATGGATTTGCCGTGTTGAGTGAGACTGCCATATTCCAGTATAAGTGTGATGAATTCTATCATCCGGAGGTTGATGGAGGAATCAGCATTTTGGATAGTAGCTTAGGTATTGATTGGCGCATACCTACAGAAAGAGCTAATCTTAGTGAGAAAGATACAAAGCACGCTCTTTTGAAAGACTTTGATTCTCCATTTGATATTACAATAAATCTATACAAATGAAAGGAATAGTTTTAGCCGGAGGCTCCGGCACCAGACTTTACCCAATCACCAAGGGTGTTAGCAAACAGCTTCTCCCTATCTATGATAAACCGATGGTTTATTATCCTATTAGCGTGCTTATGCTCGCTGGTATTAAGGATATTCTGATTATTTCAACACCATACGACCTCCCTGGTTTTAAACGTCTGTTAGGTGACGGTTCTGATTATGGCGTGAACTTCCAGTATGCTGAGCAACCTTCACCTGATGGTCTTGCTCAGGCGTTCATCATTGGTGAGAAGTTCATTGGTGATGACTCTGCCTGCTTAGTGCTAGGCGACAATATTTTTCATGGAGCAGGCTTTAGTGCACTGCTGAAAGAATCTGTACGTACAGCTGAGGAAGATAAGAAGGCCACCGTATTTGGCTACTGGGTGAATGATCCTGAACGCTATGGTGTAGCAGAGTTCGATAAGGATGGCAATTGCCTTAGTATAGAAGAAAAACCCAAGGAACCAAAGAGCAATTATGCAGTGGTTGGTCTCTACTTCTATCCCAATAAAGTGGTAGATGTAGCTAAGCACATCAAACCCTCTGCTCGTGGCGAACTGGAAATCACTACTGTCAACCAAGAATTCCTGAAGGATGGGGAATTGAAGGTTCAGACCCTTGGACGTGGCTTTGCATGGTTGGATACCGGCACTCACGATAGCCTCACAGAGGCAAGCAACTATGTGGAGACCATCGAGAAGCGACAGGGGCTTAAGGTCGCATGCTTGGAAGGTATTGCACTCCGTAAAGGTTGGATTACAACCGAAAAGATGCGCGAACTTGCTAAGCCAATGCTTAAGAATCAGTACGGACAGTATCTCATGAAGATGGCAGAAGAGTTTGAGAAGAATGGTGCTGGCAAAATTGACGAATTTTAGTATATGAATATTCTTGTAACAGGAGCTAATGGGCAATTAGGCAATGAGATGCGCATTGTATCAAAAAACAGTGCGGATAAGTACATCTTTACGGATGTGATGGAAGCCTCCGAGGAATCTATTGCCATGCTAAAGAAGTTGGGCGGTGATAATATAAAGACAGACACAGAATTTCTGGATATTACAGACCTAACCGACGTACGCCTGATAGTTCGCAAATATGATGTGAAAGTCATTGTGAATTGTGCGGCTTATACAAATGTAGATGCCGCTGAAAGCAATGAGGCCTTGGCAGAGAAACTGAATGCGGATGCTCCTAAGAACCTGGCCATTGCTATGAAGGAGGTCAATGGTCTGTTGATACATATTTCCACAGACTATGTTTTTGGTGGTGATCCATACAATACCCCTTGCAAGGAGGATCAGAAGGGGACTCCGACTGGTGTATATGGTCTAACTAAGCTCCACGGTGAACAGGGAATAATTGCTACGAACTGCAATTATGTGATACTTCGCACAGCTTGGTTATATAGTGAGTTCGGCAAGAACTTCGTGAAGACTATGTTGAATCTTACAGCAACAAAGCCTCAGTTGAAGGTGGTCTTTGACCAAGTAGGTACGCCAACTTATGCATACGATCTTGCAAAAGCAATCATAGTTATCTTTGACGATTACAAAAAAGAATCATCAAGTTTTAATCAGTGGTCAGCTTATTCCAAGGCTGGAATCTATCATTACAGCAACGAAGGCGTTTGCTCTTGGTTTGATTTCACAAAGATGATAGCTGATATAGCAGGAAATAAGGAGTGTGATATCCAGCCTTGTCATAGTGACGAGTTTCCTAGCCCAGTAAAAAGGCCTTCTTATTCCGTCCTAGATAAGACTAAATTAAAGAACGCTTTTGAGATAAATGTTCCCTATTGGATAGATTCTTTAAATCGATGTAATGACAATATAAACGATAAATGCAATTAATATGTTAAACGGTAAAGTAGTTCTAATTACTGGCGGAACTGGTTCCTTCGGTAACAAGTTTGTGGAGACGATTCTCCGTGATTATCCTAATGTGAAGAAAATCGTTATTTATTCACGCGGTGAGTTAAAACAGTATAATATGAAGCAGAAGTATCCTGAGAAGGATTACCCTATGCTCCGTTATCTGATTGGCGATGTTCGCGATGGGGAGCGTTTGAAGATGGCTTGTGAAGGTGTAGATGTTATTATCCATGCTGCTGCCATCAAGCAGGTGGACACTGCTGAGTACAACCCTCGTGAATGTATCAAGACGAATGTTGATGGTGCTGTTAATGTTATAAATGCAGCTCTGGCCTGCGGAGTGAAAGATGTTGTCGCGCTCTCCACAGATAAGGCTTGTGCTCCTATTAATCTTTATGGCGCAACAAAATTGACCAGCGATAAACTCTTCACCGCTGCCAATAATATCAAGGGCTCCAAGGATATCCGTTTCTCAGTAGTCCGCTACGGTAATGTTATGGGCTCTCGTGGTTCTGTGATTCCTTTTTTTATCAAACTCCGTGATGAAGGTGCCAAGGAACTCCCTATTACAGATATGCGTATGACTCGCTTCAACATCTCTCTTCAGGAGGGTGTTGACTTGGTGATGTGGGCTTTAGGACATCATCTTGGAGGTGAAATCTTCATTCCTAAGATTCCTTCATATAAAATTACTGATGTGGCAAAGGCTATTGCACCTAATCTTCCAATGAAAGAAGTAGGTATACGCCCTGGAGAGAAGCTCCATGAAGAGATGATAACAGCAACAGATTCTCTCAGTACCATTGATATTGGTAAGTATTATGCAATATTGCCTTCAGTCTCATTCTGCTGGACAACAGACGATTATTTAAAGCATTATAATGCAAAGTTTGTTGAACAAGGTTTCTATTTCGCTTCTGATAATAACAAGGATTGGGATACAGTAGAAACTCTTCGTGAGAAGTTTGCAAAGGTAATCCCAGGTTTTGAGGTTAAATAAGTTTGTATATGATTGATCATATTATTCCTTACGGCCACCAGCATATCAATGATGATGATGTGCAGGCCGTTATTGCAGCCCTGAAGTCCGACTATATGACCCAAGGTCCGCTGATTGGACAGTTTGAAAAGGACTTTGCAAACTATCTTGGTGTTAAATATGCTTGTGTTGTCAGCAACGGTACGGCAGCACTGCACCTTTGCGCTATGGCTCTTGATATTAAGCCTGGCGATAAGATTATAACAACTCCTATCACTTTTGTGGCTTCTGCTAATGGTTTCCGCTATCAAGGTGCTGAAGTGGTATTCTGCGATATTGACCCTAAGACCTTCTTGATGGATTTGGATAAACTGGAGCAAATTCTGAAAGCATCACCTAAGGGAACTTATAAAGCTGTTGTACCTGTTGACTTTGCCGGTTATCCTATTGACGAGGAACGTCTTCGCAAACTGTCAGATGAATATGGCTTTGCCATTGTGGTGGATGCTTGTCATGCTCCTGGTGGTAGTTTTTTGGATAGCAAGGGTGAGAAGCAGATGATTGGCAACTGCAAATATGCTGACCTTACAGTATTCTCTTTCCATCCTGTTAAGCATATCGCTACTGGTGAAGGTGGTGCTGTTACCACCAATAATAAAGAGTTGTATGAGAAAGTTGCTCTTTACCGTACTCATGGTATCACTAAAGACCCTACTCGTTTGGAAAAGAACGATGGTGGCTGGTATTATGAGATGCAGGAACTTGGTTACAACTACCGCATCACTGAAATGCAGGCCGCTCTTGGAATTAGCCAGTTGAAACGCCTTAATTGGAGCATTGAGCGTAGAAATGAAATTGCCAAGAAGTATGATGAGGCTTTCAAAGGTACAGCCGTAAAGACTCCGTTCCGTGCAGAAGGTTTGGTTCATGCTTTCCACCTCTACATTATCCAGGTTGATCCTGCTAAGCGTAAAGGTTTGTATGACTTCCTGAGAGCAAACAATGTCTATTCTCAGGTGCTTTATATTCCTGCTCACCTGATGCCTTACTATCGCCAGTTTGGTTGGAAGGCAGGTGATATGCCGGTAGCTGAGGATTACTATAGCAAATGCCTTGCATTGCCTATGTTCCCGACATTGACCGATGAGGAGCAGAATTGGATTATTGAGAAGGTAAAAGAATTCATGAAGTAATAATCAATGAAGAATCTTTGTATTATACCAGCAAGAGGCGGTAGTAAACGCATTCCGCGCAAGAACATAAAGCCCTTTATGGGCAAGCCTATTATTGCATATAGCATTGAGGCTGCTTTGAAGAGTGGGCTGTTTGATGAGGTTATGGTATCAACCGATGACGAGGAGTTTGCGGAGGTAGCACGTGACTTTGGAGCATCTGTACCATTTCTTCGTTCTGAGGCAACTTCCAATGACTTTGCTGGAACAGAGGATGTAATGAAAGAAGTATTAGATGAGTACAAGAAATTAGGAAAGGTGTTTGATAATTTCTGTTGCCTGTATTCTACTGCTCCTTTTGTTACATCAGAGCGTTTGAGAGAAGCTTATAATATGCTCTCTGATACGGTGGATGCTGCTTTTACAGTAGTTGAGTATTCATACCCCATTCAGCGTAGCTTAAAGAGAAATGAGAACGGTTATGTTGAAATGAACTTTCCTCAGTATTCTGATGCGCGAACACAAGATTTAGAAAAGATTTATCATGATGCCGGCCAGTTCTATTTTGTAAAGGTAAAGGCTTTTGAAGATGAGTTTACGCTATGGTGTAAACGAACAGCACCACTTGTTCTTTCAGAATTAGAGGTTCAAGACCTTGATACTATGACTGATTGGCAGTTGGCTGAAATGAAGTATAAACTTACACGAGAATAATGCAGAAGGTCTTTCTCCGTGCTGATGCTGGTTTAGAGATAGGGTACGGTCATTTTATCCGTACCCTGGCTCTGGCTGATATGCTTAAGGATGTATATGACTGTACTTTCTTTACTCAGGATCCTTCAGAATACCAGCGACAGGAGGTGGCCAAGGTTTGTGAAATAGTCAGCCTTCCTGCTGACGATTCCAAGTTTCCCCGGTTTCTAGAATATCTGTCTGGTGAAGAAATAGTTGTTCTTGATAACTACTTCTTTTCAACAGAATATCAAAAAGCGATAAAGGGAAAAGGATGTAAGTTGGTCTGTATAGATGATATACACGACAAACACTTTGTGGCCGATGCGATTATAAATCACGCTCCCGGGTCAGAACCAGCACAGTACAGTCGTGAGGATTATACACGCCTATATTTGGGGCCTGAATATCTACTTCTTCGCAAGGAGTTTAGAGAAGCCACACGTAGTTATACCTCCTTTAAAGAGAAAAAGAATTTATATGTGTGCTTTGGAGGGAGTGATGAACTCAACTTTACACAAAAGGCCTGTGAGATAATTCTCAATCATGCTCCAAAGCATATAGATGTTGTTGTTGGTGGTGGTTATTCCTATTACGACAAGTTGAAAGAATTTGCGAAAGATAAAGATATCTCTATTTATCGCAATGCTTCACCTTCAAAAATGGTTGGGCTATTACAAGAATCATGTCTGGCAGTTGTTCCTGACAGTATGGTTTTTTTTGAAGCATGTTGTTTGAGACGCCCCATTATCAGTGGATATGATTGTGATAACCAGCGCTTCATATCTCAATACAACCAGAAGAATAACCTTTCATGTGATATAGGCGATTTGCTAGATGACTTTGAAAATAAGTTTAAGACAGCTTATCAACAGATGAATGTAACGGTAGCTGTTGACTACATTCATAATCAGCTGGCGCTTATTAATGACAGTTCAGACAAGCTTATCAATATATTAAAAACATTATGAGCGGGAAGAAATATGATTTCGTATCAGGCGATAGGGAAACCATTCTTAACAACCTGATAGATATATTAGGTTTGAAAAAGAATCCTTTTCATCCATTAGTATTCATCAATGGACCCGAATGCGCTGAAATAGCAGAGGATGTCTACATCGGTTACCTGTCAGAGATTAATGCTAGAGGTTCCAAAGTTATTATCAAAAAAGGCTGTGATATAGCCAGTTTTGTGGATATTAACGTTGCAGACAGTCATAAAATGAGTATTGGTATTTCTGACAAGATAGAAAGAGGTCCAATTACGCTTGATGAGAACGTATTTGTGGGTAGCCATTCCTTTATTGGAGGAGGTACTCATATTGGCCATCATTCAGTTGTTGCTGCGGGAACTATATTGGTTAAAGGTGGTGAAATACCTCCATATTCCCTTATAAAGGGCAACCCGGCAGTGGTATATCCTGGCTATTATAGGAAAGATGATACAGCACAATAAACCTTTATTTGACCAAGACGATCAAGTCGCAGTTGCTGCTGCCTTAAACCGAGGATATGTGGCACAAGGGCGTGAAGTGGAATTGTTTGAACAGGAATTGGCTGTTTATACAGGTATTCCTTATTCAATATTAGTCAATAGTGGTACTACAGCTATCTATTTGGCACTATATGCGCTTCATGTTGGGAATAATGATGAGGTAATCCTTCCAACCTATGTCTGTTCCGCACTGCTGAATGCTATTCACATGATTGGAGCTAAACCAATTCTTGTTGATGTCAAAGAACAAGATTTCAATATTGACTGGGACAAGGTTGGTGATAAGATTACTCCTAAAACAAAGGCAATTTTAGTGCCTCATATTCATGGCATGCCCTCATATGTTCCTGGAAGTGAATATAGTAATACCCCCATTATAGAAGATTGTGCAACAGCGATCGGGTCATATGTTAAAAATGACCAAGGTGCTTATGAGCACGTGGGCAATAAAGCAGAATTGAGCATAACGTCTTTCTATGCCACTAAGTTTTGTGCAATGGGATATGGCGGTTTCGTGTTGTCAAAGAGAAAAGAACTTGCAAATTCTGTTTTGAACTATCGCGAGTTCGATTGTGTAGAAGAATATCAACCAAGATTCAATTTTCAGGTTTCTGATTTGAATGCAGCACTTGGTAGAAGTCAATTAAAGAAAGCAAATACATTTTTGGCGAGACGTGAATTCATAAGGAAGCAATATGATGAGGTTTTTGACGCAAAAGGTGTGAATAGACAGACACCAATCGTTGATTGCAAATATAATAATTACAGGTATATTCTAAGATTACCCCCTGAAGAGAGGGAAAAGTTTTCTTCCTATTTGTTAGAAAAAGGAATTAAGACAATCATTCCTATTGAGCAATATGAACTCTTGCACAATTATATTAGTATCTCAAAGAGTGATTTTGCAGTAGCAGAAAAAATTGCTCAAACCACTTTGTCAATCCCGGTTTATCCAGCATTAACGGATAGTGAAGTGGATCAAATTATCAAGGCAATAAAATCATATTAAGTTTATTATATCTATGGCAGGCAAATTAAGTTTTGAAGAGGAGTTAAGAAGGCATAAGATAGTTCTTATAGCATTGGAGCATTATAACCCATTGGGCATTATCCGTTCTTTTGGTGAGCTGGGTATTTATATTGATTTTGTAGGAATCAATTATAAAGTGCCGGTGGCATCCGCCAGTATGTATGTTGGTGAGCGTCATCAAGTTAATTCTATACCAGAAGCTTATGAGGCAGTGTTAAAATACTACGGTAATATATATAAAGAAACAGGTGTAAAGCCAATACTCCTTTTTAGTGACGATGATGTCTATAGTATTTTTGACGAACATATAGAAGACTTGCAAAAAGACTTTATTACCGCCAATGCCGGGAGAAATGGCCGTGTAATAGAGTTTATGGATAAAGATAAAATACAAGAGTGTGCAAAACGTCACGGACTGCCTGTCATTAGTTCTTATGTCGTAAAACCTGGTGAAGTCCCAGAAGGCCTTAAGTACCCTGTTATTACTAAGGCAATATCACCTCTGGCTGGTGCCTGGAAAGGAGATTTTCATATCTGTGAGAATGAGAAAGAACTCCGTGATAACATGGCGACTATCAATGCGGAAAAATGTATGATTCAGCCATATATTGAAAAGAAAACAGAGATCCAATACGAGGGCTTTAGTTATAACCATGGGAAGGGGATGTTTACGGGTATTCAGATTGCCAACAACTACCCCATTAGGGGCTATTATGGTCCATATATGAATATCTTCCCTCCAAAGCATCCTGATTTCTTGGAGAAATTGAACGCAATGTTGGAGGAAATAGGTTTTGAGGGCCTGTGGGAGATAGAGTTCCTTGTCGATACTGACGGTAATTACTGGTTCCTTGAGATTAATTTCCGCAGTTCACCATGGCACCGGGCCGCAACTATAGCAGGTATGCCACTGGCTTATTATTGGATTCAGACCACGCTAACAGGGGAGTGCCCCAAGCCGGTGGAGTTTAAACCTTTTGATGCAATGGTGGAAACTGTCGATTATAGTAAGCGCGTAGAACAAGGCCGTTGTACTCTGGCTGAATGGCTGTCTGATTTTAAGAACGCAAAATGCACATATTATTATGATGCTATTGACCAAGAACCATGGAACCTTGTGGTAAAAAACTGGGATCGATTAAAATAAAAAGCAATTATTATCATGATAGATTTTTGGAATTCAGATAAAACTGTCATAATCGCAGAACTGTCCTGCAATCATATTCAGCATTATGACATAGCTGTCAAAACGATAGAGGCAATGGCTGCTAGTGGGGTTGATGTCGTAAAGGTACAGAATGATAATGCGGACGGAGGTATTACTATTAATTGCGATAATGAGTTTTTCCAAGTAAAAGGAGGTACACTTTGGGATGGTGAGACTCTATATAGTCTTTATAAAAAGACAGATACACCATGGGACTGGTTACCGAAATTACAAAAACTTGCACATTCTTTAGGGTTGGGTTTTTTCTCAACACCTTCAGATGAAGCAGGCGTTGATTTCTTGGAGAAATTGAACGTCCCTTGCTATAAAATATCCAGTTTTGAGATTACAGACCTTGGATTGATTGAGAAGGCTGCACGTACCGGTAAACCTATTATTATGTCAACCGGCATAGCAGAAGAAGAGGATATCCAACTGGCTGTAGAAACATGCCGCAAGGTGGGAAATAACAATATCCTATTAATGAAGTGTACTTCATCATATCCTGCACCCATTGAGGAGGCGAACCTTCTGACAATTCCTGATATGAAGAAACGGTTCGGAGTGCGCGCTGGTCTATCAGATCATTCAATGGGTAATGTGGTTGCTACAACTGCAGTAGCCCTCGGTGCAGAGATGGTCGAGAAACATTTCATCTTGGACAGAAGGTTGGGGGGACCGGATGCGGATTTCTCTATGGAGCCAGAAGAATTTAAGGAAATGGTCCTCCGGATACGAGAAGTTGAGAAGAGCATTGGACGTGTAAGATATGAACTTAGCGAAAAAGGAAAAAAGAACCGTCACTTTGCTAAATCTCTCTTCTTTGTAAAAGATATTAAAGCGGGCGAAATGATTACAAAGGAGAATATGAAGGCGATTCGTCCTGGAGATGGTCTTCACCCGAAGTACTACAATGAATTGATTGGTAAAAAGGTGGCAGTTGATATTAAACTGGGTACACCTGTTGACTGGACTTTAATCAAGTAATAATAATATGTTTAAGAATAAAAGAATAATGGTTGTAGCAGCCCATCCTGATGATGAACTGCTTGGATTGGGAGCAACTATGCACAAACTTATTAAAGAGCAAAGTGCAGTAGTGCATGTTGTTATTCTTGGCGAAGGTATAACCTCTCGTTCAGATACTCGTGATCCAGAGAAATGGAAAGAAGTACTTGAGGCACATCATGTGAATATGAATGCTGCCGGGGCTCATATTGGATTTGCCTCCATCCATAGTTATAACTTCTCAGATAATCGCTTTGACTCCCATGCTCTTCTCGACATTGTAAAGGTGGTAGAGAAAGAGAAGGAGGAATTCAAACCAGATATTATCTTTACTCACAACGCAGGAGATTTGAATGTTGACCATCGTTATACATTCCAAGCAGTTATGACAGCGACTCGTCCTATGGCTGACGAAATTGTTAAAGCCGTTATATGCTTCGAGACTAATTCTGCAACTGAGTGGCAATACAGTAATCATCCTGAAAACTTCCATCCTAACCTCTTTATGGAGATAGGAGAAGAAGATTTGCAGGCAAAAATAGACGCTTTAGGAGAGTATAAATTTGAGATTCGCGATTATCCACATCCGAGGTCTACAAAAGCTTTGAGAGTATTAGCCGAGTATCGTGGTTATGCTTCAGGTTATGAGATGGCTGAAGCATTTGAGATTGTGAGAATGAGGGGTTGGAGTTATTAGTATTATTTGACAATAGTAACCGCAAATGAATATTATTAAAGCGGTCGAGAACCGTAAGGATCTTATTTCATTCATCATACTTAATTATTTAGACAAGGGTCTTGCGTTCTTATTGCCTTTAATAGTTTTGTATATTTGCGATGATAAGACTGTATACAACAAAATAGAATATGTCTATTCAATTGCAGGCATTGCCATTGTTTTTTTTAACTTAAGCAATTTTGGGGGATTCTATTTTTATAAAGAGTCAAACGATAGGAAGCACTTTTTAAAGCTTTATCAAAAAGCTTGCAGTATCATGCTTCTGTTCATGGTGGCGGTCATGTTAGTTGCCGCTTTCGTCTGGAACGTCCTTGATGATAAAATAACTCTTTTACTTTGTTGTTGTGTTAGTGCAAGGTTGTCTTATTTGCTATTTATTAATAATGATAGTGTATATTATCGCCTTATAGATAAAGCGTATAAGATTCTTTTATTTTCAATCGTCATCAATATTATCTCAATATCGCTAGTATTTTTGTTTTTTTATTTCAACAAGGACATTATTGTTCCTTATTTTATAACAGGTCTTGTGATTCCGATTGTGTTGTCGATAAGATGCTTATTGAATGAGAAAACTATAAGCATTCATGAAGTGTTGTCGTACTATAAAGACACATTCTTCTATGCATGGCCTATTTTTATTACAACATTTCTTGGAATGTTTGTCAACAACTTTGGTAAGATATTCGCGTTTAATACAATGTCACCAGACGAGATGTATTCTTTTTCCTATACTTTGCGTATTTCGTTGATAATCCAATTGGCACATTCTTCGATTATGGCATATTTCAGTAAGCGAATTTTTCTATTGGGATATTCATTTAAATTGATAGTCGGTTATTTATTTTTTATAAGTTCCTGTGTTTTTGTTAGTTTTGCCGCCCTATTTTGTTTAAATCAACTAGAGGCTTTTCATATTAATATAACATGGTCCACTCTAGTGTTGTTTCTATATACATATGTTTTCTGCGCGGCCAGTTTCTTTGGAGATTTCTTTAGTCGTCGTAACTTAAACAGGTTAACATTATATGCTACATTAATAGCTACTGTTATCTATGCGCTAATGTTTATTCTAAATGATAATCGCACATTAGGTTATGTAGCAATTGCGATGTTGATGTATTCAATTGTAAGGATGGTAATGTATTTAACATTCCTTTGGGGGGTTAAGCGTAAAGAAAGATTATATGTTAAATAAGATAGTATGAAAATCAATTATTTTAAAATCAGAGAGAGTGTTAAGAATCTCCCGACGTCTGATATTTTGCAGGGAAAGAGGGTCCTATTCGTAACAATACGCTCTTTTTCCTTTATCTTTTATCAGGAATTGTTTTTTGCAAATGTTTATGCACGGCAGGGGGCCAAAGTAAAAGTATTGTTGGATGATGGCATTTTGCCTCATTGGGACACATATCAGCTGCCAGATGGTGATGTAGCTCTTAATCCATATAAAAAGTTTAGGATTAGGCTTGTCAAGGCTCTCCTTTTGCGTGCGTTTGCACATCCAAATATTTCTGTTGTATATCTATCTTCCCTTGTTGATAATCATTCATTGAATAAAGCTAGAACAGAAATTAATGAACAGGATAAAAAGGATTGTATCAGTTCTGTAAGACGTTATTTCCAAAATGGACGAGCTGATCTTTCTGATCCTGTTCAGAAGAAATACTATGACGCCTGTATTGAGAATTGTGTTATCATGAAGGCATCTATAAAAAATGTTATTGATAACTGGAAGCCAACCCTTGCTATCACTTCACATGGAATATACTCTTTATGGGGGCCAGGATACACAATTCTTAAGAATCATTCAATACCTACTTATGTATATGGACCTCATCCATATCAACCTGATTGTTTTGATATTACGGACACTTTAATTCAGACATTATGTAAGGATAGTGATTCTGTGGATTATATGAAAAATGGTGAGTTTACGGAGGAGAATAAGAGCCAGATACAAGAGTTTTTCGATAGAAGGCAGAACCATAAAACAATAGACACAGCTATTTATTATTCATGGATGGATAAAGAAAAGGCTGACACAAGTTATTTTGAAAAAAAGGATGATTCTGTTCTAACATTCTGTATGTTCCCTAATGTTATTTGGGATGGCGATGTAGCTCAGCGCGATAAAGTTTTTGATGGGAACCTGGATTATATTATTTCAACTATCAACCACTTTAGAAACTCCAAGAATTTCCTCTATGTTAGGTGTCATCCCTCAGAGGCTACTCTCTGTACGAATGACATAAAGTTGATCGATGTTCTGGAAAAAGAGATACCGGATTTATACGAGTTAAAGAATGTAAAGGTTATACGTTCTGAATGGAAAATAGATACTTATAATTTTATCAAAAATTATGTGGATGTAGGAATAGTGTACGATGGAATTATAGCTATGGAATTGACTTATTTAGGGAAGCCTGTTATTTCACCTTCAATGGCGAGATTCAATGGCGGTGATTTTCTAATTAATCCTGAAACTCGTGACGAGTATTTCGCACTTTTTAATGATACTGATTATTTGAAATCTTTTATGAATCCAACTAGAATTAATGCGATGCTTAAGTTTGCATATTGGTATATATATAAATTGGCTTATTATTTACCTATATACAGTACAAGAGTTTGGCTCACTTGCGATTTTAATAAAGACTTTAAAGCAGAATATAAATCAGAGAGGTTTTTGCGTTCAATCAATAAATTATTAACGATAGCTGAGTAGTAGAGACGTGCCCAATCACTTTTTTCTAGTATTTGACGGTATATGAAGGAAACTTTAGATTATGTGATAGTCTCATTTATTGATTCATTGGCATTCCCCATACGAGAAGCGACTCGTAAACAGATTTGGTGGATGGCTGAAAAGAAAAAGAATGAAGGCAGGAGTGTGACAGTTTTCATTATTAATAACAAAAATGAAAGGGATGTTAACGAGGGGATAGAAATTGTTTATACAGATTTGCGTTCTTTTATTCATAAAACAGGAGTCATTAACACACTCCATTGTATAAATGGTAGTGTAGTACCAGGTTTACTGAGTTTAAGGAAAATAAAGTCAAGTCGAAAGTGTTTGACACTAACGGATGGTTCGATGTATTGGTATGATAAAAAAGTGCTGAGGAAATGCATAGCTTTATTGCTCCCTTTTTATTATGGAGAAATACAAGTTTACAGCAAGTATCAGTATAACAGACTTCCCAATAAGAATAAAGTCTCAATCATAAAGCCGTTATTACCATTAATTAGAAAAGCGAATGTGGAAAGAACAATCAATCCCTCGGTTTTATATATGGGGCATATTAGTCGAATGAAGGGGTTTGACTCTATTTTGCCCGCAATGGATACATTGCTCCATGAGATACCGAATCTTCAGTTCATTATTTGTAATAATATGATTACTGTTGAGCAAAAGTATCTAAATGGTATTGAAAAGCTGAAAAACAAATATAGTAATCAGGTTATTATCAAAGGTATTGTTGATCCCATTGAAGAATTATCTAAGGCATGGGTGTATATTTATCCATTCATAGATGACGTTGGAACCATGGCTTTTCCTTTGTCCCTTTATGAAGCCCAATGCTGTGGAGTACCCTTTGTTGCTTGTGATGTTGCCGCAAATAAAGAGTTCTTTGATGTCAAATACTTGATAGAGCCAGGAAATCAAAAGCAGTTATACGACAAGATCAAACAATTTATTGATGAAAGAAAGAATTGGTAGGATTTATAGCCCAGAAAAAGCAACAGAGTATTTATCGGTACTTTGTGAACTGGATAAAAACAATATAAGTTATATATTGCTCAATGTATTAGTCGCTGACGATAATCCAGGCGACCTTGATATCCTATTGCTAAAAGGAAAAGCGAATGAATTGTCCTCATTGTTACAAGATCTTGGTTTTTCGTATTATGCAAAGTACGACACACAACAATATCTCTGGAACAAATATTTGAAAGGCGTAGGTTTTGTCCAAATACATCTTTATGAATCTATTTCATATCAAGGGAAGTTATTCTTCCCAAAATGCAAACTAGATATTCATTATCAAAAAGATGTAAGTTTTAATTATTATATTTTCCTCATAGAGTCCTTATATAAATTTAAGCTCCGCCCAGATCAGTATGCGGAGTATAAACAGCTTTTAGCCCCGGAAGACTTTAAACGTTTCTCTAAAGATTTGGTTGGAGAAAAATTGGCGGACTACATGGTCAGTGTATATGAAGGAAGAGAATCGTTGTCAAAAGTAGTTAGAAATAAATTTTTCAGAAACTGTAATTGGATAAACAGTGCCCTTATAGTATGCCGTAAAATCCTACTAAAACTATACCGTTTGTTCTTTAATCGAGATAAAGAGGTTTTATTCCTAGGAGTGGATGGCTCTGGAAAGACATCTGTGATTGATAGTGTAAGGGTAATTTCCGGCAAGGGCGGATTGTTCCCTTTGACCAGATATATGGGCTTAAGAGAGAGCAGATTCTCAAATAATAATGATAGTAATGATGTAGATAATAATGTAATGAGTGATAAGAGTTATCGCCGTCCGGTACTCCCCCTCACTTTACTCCGCATAGTTAAGTTGCTGCTTTATTGGCTTGAGTATAACTTAAAGTATTTGTTTCGAGTCCGTTTGAGCAAACAGAGTGCTGACACTTTGTTTCTTATTGACCGTTGTTATATAGACCTGTTGTATTATTACCCATACAAGATTGTTGAAAGATTTATTCTTAAATACTCTTTTCTTCCGTCCAAAATCGTATTCCTTACAGGAAATAAAGAGGAGTTGTATAATAGAAAGAAAGAAATGAGTAAAGAAAAATTTGATATTTTGTTTTCTTTCTACAAGGATATAGCAAATCTACTCTATAATTATAAGAAAAATGTTATTGTCATAAATACCACAGATAACGACATACGAAATACAACCATCAAAATTTGTGATTTCATTATGTTGAACTAGGATAATAGGGATGAAAACAATTACCAAATTGATGATAATCTTCCTTTTCTTGTTCGCTATATTGGGAGATTTTATAGTCGGTGTGTTCGGTATAGGTTCTATTAGGCTTATATCGTTAGTGGGGTTTGTGTTATTTTTTGGGGGATATTTGATTCTGAAGCAGGATAATAGATTGTATAAAATTCTATTTTCTGTTTTAACCTTAGTTGTTGTTTATATAGTTGTTAGAGGGGGCCTATTTAATGGTTTTACTGCCATATATTGTATTCCATTAGGGTATTTAATAGCAAAGGAATGGAAGTATTGTAGCCCATATCTGGATGTCATCTTTTGCGTGCAACTCGTTTTGCTTTTATACGAGACTCTAACACATTCATATATTTTCCATGAAGTTAGCGGGGGAATAATTGGAGCTTATTCAAATAATTTTGATGCAGATGTAATGGAAGATATTGCACAACAAGTCGGTTTTAGAACTAAAGGGCTTTTTGGTGGAACGTTAACTGCAAGTTCATTTGTCATTTATTACAGTTATTTGAATAAGGATAATAGGCTAAAGTTATTACTTTGTTTACTTATGGCGTTCCTAATAAAGGGACGGCTTGCTATTCTTTCTGTTTTTCTTCTGTTTGCATACGATTATTATAAAGTTCTAAAAAAGAAATACAGTAAGCGTTCGCTTGTCATGGCTACAATAGCGGGCGGTTTGTTGTTATTTTTGATTATTCTATTATTGTCTTCATATGCAGCTAGTGTTCCTTTCGTGTATAATCTTTTGCACGCTTTTGATCCAGATGCAGCAGGCAATTTTGGTCGAATTTGGGCTTATACACAGGCATACGATACTTATGTAAACAACTATGGTATGATTCAGAAACTATTTGGGGGGGATTATGAGTTACTTGACCAATATGGGCGAACAGGCGTATCTGCGGAATCGGAGTTACTTGGACAGCTCCTTGAAATAGGAATAGTAGGTGTCTCATTATATATCATGGCATTTGTTATATTATTCAGGCAATCACGTAATAGTGGTGTGTCAATTAAGTTTGTAGCATTAATGACGTTGATGGCCTATTTGGAGTATAGGCACTGCTCAGGGAATATGAGGGCAATGTTTTTTTGGACGGTATTCTTCTTATATACAAAGTACTATTCAGAATACGAGCGAGTAAAGCAAAGAAAAGCTCTAATGAATCGGACAATCACAAAATCAATTACCAGAGGAGTGGTTGTTAATTAATAAATTAGATTCCATGCAGTTTTCTTCTCTATCGTTGGTACTTAGTATTATTTGCCTATTGCCAATGGCAGGCAATGCAACCCCTAGTGTTAAACCTATTCGGGCGGAGATAAATGAAACATGCCAGAAAGTTCATTATGTGGGTAGGTTCGCTAATCTCAAAAAGGTATTGTCAAAACCAGATACAAGATATGTAATACGTTATAATCATAATCTGAAGGGGAAAAAAATTAAAGTTGGAGAGAAGTCGACACTTGACTTTCAAGGTGGAAGTTTCAGTGGTGGAACACTTCTCTTGAATGACAGAGTTGTTATAACAGGGGAACCTTTGTTCTATTATAACTGCACCCCAAAAGAATCGGATACGGAATTCATCGGATATGTATACAATGGTGGCACATGCGTTTTCAGAAGCCCAATTATTATCAAGGATCATAGCGACATTCTCATAGAGAACGCTCGTTTCATTATGAACACAACGAACGAGTCAATCAAATGGCATGGCGCGATAATTTGTTATGGAGAAGATGGGTGTAAAAATATCAAACTGCACGTTCGATGGAGATAAAGTCGCTTTTTATTCAAATGTATATGAGTCTGAGATTAGTCGTTGTAGATTCACAAATATTCCATTTACGGCCATTGCGATAGAAACGGCATATGACCATACACCATGGCAACATCCTCACGATATAATGATATGTAATAATTATATTAAGCAAAATTTGGATGCAACTGTTGATTATGGAAATGTAATGTGGTGTAGTGGCGTGGAAAATTTGACTATCAAAAATAATGATATTACACTATTACAAGGAATTCTCTTGTACTGTGGGGATGGAAATGTGGTTCTCAAAAATATTGATGTTTCAAACAACCGTATCACCCTTTTGGCAGACCATGATGGATCTTTAAAAAATATGGCTACCTTTTTTTTGATGGGTAAGTCATATCAGTTTATTTCTGATAAAATGCCCGAACAATCAGTTTTAATAAAAGGCAATTATCTAAAGCAACAGATGCTCGGAGAATCAAAAGCCGTCCAAGACGGAAACATTGGAATTTCACTATTGTTTGCGGCGAATGTAGTAATAGAAGATAATACTTTTGATGGTTTTTCAGTTGGAGTAGATGTATGTGATCATTTTAAAGGGCATTATTATTATGTTAACAATATAAAACTTCATGACAATATTTTTCAAAATATAGATAGATACATAATTAATTTAGATAGTGAACCACAATTGTTAGAAATCTATAACAATGAAGTTTGGAATAAGACACTAAACGTAAAAGAAGAAAATCGAAATAGATTATTTATCAATGGTAATCTGAACGAGAGAGTTTACCTAAGAAACAATAAATACTAAATTTCTAACATAATGATTTATGATAAAAATTAATATAGTTGATCCCATTGGTATTCATTCGGGGATGAAGTATTATTTAGATTCCTTTAAGAATGTACTAGAAAGGATAGGTGGGGTAGATGTAAGTATTTTATCAAACTATTCAGATTCTAATAGAAAGCCTTTTTTTTATAATTTTTATGAAGGAAATACGATTGGTAAGTTTTATAAACTAGCGAAGGGAATATTAAACTTGTGGACTTTTTCCTTGACCCATCGTGATGATGTGTTTATTATATTATCATATGGTACACAGATTGATGCATTACTAATACATGCAACATGGGCTAAAATTAGAATAATTGATGTTCATGAGGTAATTGTTCAGGGGTCTGAAAGCAATATATTTTTTAAGCGGTTGTTTTCTAGAATTTTTTCTAAACAGAAGGCCGTTATATATCATTCAGAGAGGGCAAAAACAATGCTTTTAGAACTAGGGTTTATGGGGGAATCTTTTTTTGTGCCCCATTTTGAGTATAATACAGATTCCGATTATGATGTAAAGAATATCAATAAGAATGTTTATGAGTGTATAAAGAAAGGGAAAATTAATTTACTGTTCTTTGGAAACATAACCTATAGTAAAGGGATTGATATTTTCATCCAAAGTATTAATACACTAAAAAATGAGATTAAAGATAAAATAAATGTAATAATAGCCGGGAAAACTCTAGATGATACTTTTTCTAATTGTGATATATCCTCTGATGTTTTCAGCATTGCTATTCAGCATCTTAATGACGATGAGATGAAATACTTGTACTCCCAGACAGATTATGTTATTCTTCCATACAGACAAACATCGCAAAGTGGAGTACTAGAAATGGCAATACACTATAATAAACCTGTAGTTGCATCAAATATTCCTTATTTTTCTATGATGCTGAATAAATATCCTAGTTTTGGATTGCTTACTGAATTGGATTCCGCATCATTAAATGAAACATGGTGCCGTATTTCTAATCAGGATTCACATACAGGTTTTTATAATGAAGAAGATATGAGAGTATATAAAACTCGTACAGAAGATATTGTATTTATAGAAGAGTTCTCTTTATTCTTGAAAAGAGAACACAAGATTTAGTCACGTAAATTGTTATAGGTACTTGCGTAACTATTTAGAGTTATTCTAATGGGTTTAAAAGTGGAAAAATGAATAAGACAAATTGTATACTTAGGATTAAGAGTATAATTGCGTGCAGAATGCAGAATTTTAGGTTATGGCTGTATCGAAAGAAGGGCTATGACATTGGTGACGGATGCATTATAGAAAAGATCAAGCTTGACAAGGTATATCCTCAGGGGATACATATAGGTAAAGAATGTTTAATAGCATCTGGTGTTGTTATACTAACCCATGATCATTGTAAAAGGATAGGCCCTTCAATTCTTGATTGTTATGTGACTAATACAATTATTGGGAACAGGTGTTTTGTGGCTTTGAACTCTATTATAATGCCTGGTGTTACAATTGGAGATGAATGCATCGTAGGAGCTGGTTCGGTGGTGACCAAAGATGTTCCTGGTCATTGTGTTGTTGCAGGAAATCCAGCAAGAATAATACGGAGGGGTATTTCAATGTCAAGAAGAGCTGAGTTAACATGTTGGAACCCAGAAGAAGGATGGGTTAATCAAGACTAATGGACAGTGAGTAAATTTAAACGATAAATGAAAATAGCAATTGTAGGAACTCAAGGTCTACCTAATCAGTATGGAGGCTTTGAGACATTGGCGGATTATCTAGTGAGGAATCTGAGCGGTAGACATGATATTACGGTCTATTGCTCCTCAAAAAGTATTAAACGTGGTGCAGATGAGTACTGTGGGGCCAAGTTGAAGTATATTAACGTGGCCGACCATGGGGCGAGTGGTATTTTATATGATACTCTCTGCTTGCTAGACGCACAAAGACAAAATTTTGATGCGATTTTAGTGTTGGGTACTTTATCGATTCCCTCCATTCCTCTTCTGACCAAAAAGACTTTGAATAAGTGCATTTCCAACTTTGGAGGACTTGACTGGTTAAGAAGTAAGTGGGGCCATTTTGCTCAAAGAGTAATATATCACACTTGTAGAGTAACCGTGAAGTATTCCAAAATAGTTGTTTCAGACAATCTTAAGATACAAGATTATATCAAACAAGATTTTGGGAAGGATTCATATCTTATTGCATATGGCGGGGATCAGTCACAGCATCTTCCAATTACACCGGAAATGGCGCAGAAATACCCCTTCCTGAAAGGAAAATATGCCTTTGAGGTCGCTAGAATTCAACCTGACAATAATATCGAAATGTTGATGAAAGCCTTCATGATGGCTGATTCCATTCCATTTGTGCTGGTAGGAAACTGGAATAAATCAGATTACGGAATTGAGATTAAAAAAAAGTATGAAGGAAAGAAGAATCTTATTCTTCTGGACGCAATATACGATAAGAGTATTCTTGATGTGTTAAGAAGCAATTGCTATCTCTACGTTCACGGCCACTCTGCGGGTGGAACTAATCCGTCTCTTTGTGAAGCTATGAATTTGGGCTTACCTATTATGGCCTTCTCTAACGGCTACAATCAGAACACAACATTTAATAAGGCTATGTATTTTGAAAATGAGAATCAACTAAAATATTTGATTTTGTCAGTTAAGGAGGAGGATTTAAAGAGAATAGGAAGGGATATGGAGGAACTTGCAAAGCAACATTATCGTTGGGAATATATAGCTAGCGAGTATGAAAAGCTCTGTTATCAAGTAACAAAATAATGGTTTATATTAATTTATGGAGCGCTTACTAGATTAAATCGTTTTAAGATTTTGGTGTCATTGGAATTCAATAGAAATTGAAAAGATTCAAAAAAGGTCTTTCGTAAATAAGAATATAGTATCTGGTGTAGAATATATGAGTGATAAGAAAAAGATAAACTGGTTGTTGATCCTTCAAGGCTGGGCAATGCTGTGGGTTATAATAGGTCATGCTTTTCTGGGAGTGGCCGGAGAAGGGCCCAAATGGGAGAATGTATTGACTCATTTTGCATATTCGTTTCATATGCCGCTTTTTATGTTGGTGTCAGGATGGCTTTTTTTTATGACAAGACTAAAAGAAAGTGGGGGGGGCAAAAATTGGTCCTACTCTGAGGTGGTGAAAGATAAGGCAATGCGTTTATTGTTACCTGGTTTTGTGTTCAGCCTTGTAGCAGGTGCTCTAAAATTAGCTTTTCCTGATGATATTTCACGGCAGGTTGGGTTGAATTTACACGAAATAGCTCATCAGTATTTGTACCCTAATGATAATCCTATGAGAGAATTATGGTTTATTGCCACACTATTTTGGTTTTTCCTACTGACACCATTATGGCGAATAGTCATGAAACGTGCTTTATATATTTGGCTAACGTTAGTTACACTTATTGTTTTGCATTTTTATCACCCTGATATTCAATTATTATGTATTGGAAGGGCGTTAGACTACGCACTTTGGTTTTACCTTGGATTAGTGATTTCCAAAACTGGTTTTGTTGAGAAAGTGTTAAGCAAACATATCTGGGTTGCGTTGGCAATAGGAATTGCTATTTATGTTACAGGAGAGTTAACTATGAGATTTGTAACTACCGTAGGTGGTATTACACTTTCTTTTGCACTTGCGCTTATTGCTGACAAATATATTCCCAAGTTGTTTTATAGCTTCCGTAACTATACTTACCAGATTTTCTTGATGGGTATTTTTGCCCAGATGTTAATAAAGATAGTATTCAAGCATGTGAACTTGCCATATATTCCGACTTATTTATTATGTATTTGGGTCGGTTTGTATGTGCCCGTATTTGTCTCAAAAATCATAGAGAAAATTAATTGGAAGCCTTTATCTCTTTGTGTTGGGCTAAAAACAAATAGTAAATAAAAAATATTTAGTTTAATATAATGGAAAAAGTAAGAGTTGGTATCATCGGTTTTGGCCGTATGGGTTTGACCCATTACAGCATCATCAACACTCATCCAGCAGTGGAGATGACGGCCATAGCTGATACGTCGAGCACTATGCTCAACATGATTAAGAAGTATTTGCCGGGAGTGAAAATGTTTGAGGACTACAAAGACCTGTTGAATAGCGGTCTTGTGGATGCGGTGATTATTTGCACTCCTTCAATCCTGCATCACGATGCTTGTAAATTGGCGGGTGACAATGGTATTGCAGTATTCTGCGAGAAACCGTTTACCACATCACCGGCACAGGCACTTGAACTGGCAGACTTGTTTGAAAGCAAAGGATTGGTGAACCAGGTGGGTTATGTGTATCGCTTTGATGTGGTATTCAACAAGGTTAAGGAGTACTTGAATGCTGGGCTGATAGGTGAAATCTGCCATGTAAATGCACAGTTCCTGAGTGCCACTATTTCTAGTGCCAAGCCTGCTAAGGGATGGAGAGCCAAGAGAGAGAACGGTGGTGGTGCTACATACGAGATGGGTAGCCATGTGTTTGACCTGATGAACTTCTTCTTGGGCAAACAAACCAAAGTTTATGGTTCATTGTTGAATAAGGTGTATTCTGACAGTGTTGAGGATGTATGCTCTGTAGATGTACAGTACAACAACGAGACAACCTGCTCTATGCATGTGAACTGGAGTGATTACACTTACCGCAAACCCATGCTGAAACTGGACTTTCACGGAACAAAGGGTAAGATCCAGGCTGACCTTTATGGACTGAGAGTGTTCTTGCGTGAGGAGAACAAGGAGTTTGGATTGCCGGAAGGTTGGACTTCAACTCCAATGAATATGCTGCCAGATCCTTGCCCGTTCTACGTTCGTGGCACCAGCTTTACCAACCAGCTGTATGCTTTTGCAGATGCCGTTCTGGCAAATAAGAAATCAACGGGATGCTCATTCCGTGAGGCCGCAGAGACCCAGGAACTGATTCATACCATATTTGAGAACAACGAAAAATAATGCAGCCATGGAGAAGATAGATAAGATAGTTTTTGGTGACAATCAGTTTTTTGGAATCAATCACCGTTCTCAGGAAAAGGCTGAGGAAATGTTGAAGCGCTTTAGTGATGTAAACAACATCCTGAAGGTTTATGATGATGCTTTTGCTTGTGGCGTTAAGGCTGTGATGCTGAACAGTAATGATCGTGCTGAGGAGATATGTCAGTATTTCCGTGATCACAAGTCACAGTATGGAGATTTGGTTTGGTATCCTTCGGTTCCTTATCCTCATAAGTATGCCAACATGGTGAATGAGTTGGGTATCTTCCCAGCCATCAGCGAGGTCCTGTTTAAGGGCAATTCCGCCGGCGGAGTACTTAGTATGATTGGTAAGGGTGCATCGGCCGTTCTGACAAAGGATGCTATGAAGATGATGGAAATGCTTTTGGATGTGGAATTTAAGATATTCAGAGGCTTGAATGTGAATACATTCTTCTTGCTAAACCCCATCACTGACTTGTTGCTGGGCTACAATGTGAAGGAGGTATTTGAGCATTATTGTGAATATGTTCGCAAGAAATATAAGTGCAATCCTGGATTGATTACACTTAATTTGCCATACTTGAAGAGCAAACTTGAAGAGTGGGGTATTGATGAAGTTGTAATTTGCTCATCTATCAATGCTGCCGGATTCAATATGCATCCTTCTATGGAGGCATACGAGAAGTGCATAGCTGAGAATGATCCCAGCAAGTATCAGCTAATGGCTATGAATGTTCTGGCATCGGGCTCAATTACTGTACAGCAGAGTTTTGACTATATCAATAGTCTGAACTTGCAGAGTGTAGTGTTTGGAGCTTCGTCAAAAGGACATATTCAGAGCTCTTTTGATGCTATCAAGATTTAATTCTCATGAAGATTCTTATTACCGGCGTTCACGGTTTTGTGGGCAGTAATCTGGTATCGGCCTTACGGGGGGAAAATACCATTTTTGGGCTGGATATTGTTGCTCCTGAGAAGGAGGGAGTAGATAAGACCTTTTCTTGGGATGATCTGGATGCTGGGCGTCTACCAGAGGTTGATGCCATTGTTCATTTGGCAGGAAAGGCGCACGATACCAAGAACCAGGCGGCGGCTGAGGTGTATTTTAAGGTGAACCGCGATCTTACGATAAAGGTGTTTGATTATTTCGTGTGCCATAAGGATATTAAGAAGTTTGTGTTCTTTAGCACGGCTAAAGCGGCTGCAGACAAGGTGGACGGAGTGCTCACCGAGGATGTTGTGCCTGCGCCTGTGGGTCCTTACGGCGAGAGCAAGATTGCTGCCGAGAATCACATTCTGTCATTCATGCGTGATAACCCCGATGCGTTTGACGGTAGGGGCGTTTACATTTTCCGACCCTGCATGATTCACGGTCCTGGTAACAAGGGTAATCTGAATTTGCTGTATAATGTAGTTCGTAAAGGAATTCCTTGGCCTCTTGGCGCATATGAGAACAGGAGGACATTTACATCGGTTGAGAATATTTGCTTTGCTGTGAATGGCGTGCTGACCAAGGATGTGGAGTCCGGGATTTACAATATGGGTGATGACGAGGCTCTGAGTACTAATGAGCTGATTGAGGAGATTTGTAAGTCTTTGGACAAGAAGGCTCATATTTGGCGGTTGCCTAAGGGGTTGATGACTGGCTTGGCTAAGGTGGGCGGATGGTTGCATTTGCCTTTGAATCCGGAACGTCTGCGGAAGCTTACGGAGGATTATGTGGCTTCTAATGCTAAGATTAAGGCGGCTCTGGGTGTGGAGCGGATGCCGGTGGATGCTAGAGAGGGACTTAAGGTTACACTTGATAGTTTTAAGAGATGATTACCTACATAATTATTTTAGTTGCACTACTTGTTGCCGAACTTGTTTATTTCAAGATTGCGGATAAGTGTAATATCATTGATAAGCCTAATGAGCGGTCATCGCATTCAACGATTGTGTTGAGGGGTGGCGGTGTTATTTTTGTGCTTGGTACTTGGATCTGGGCTGCTTTCTATGGATTGAACTATCCTTGGTTCCTTATTGCGGTTACGATTGTATCGGTACTTAGTTTTATTGATGACATTCGTTCTTTACCTGATTCTGTTAGGTTGGTTGGGCAGTTTATTGGAATGGGGTTGCTTATCTTGCAGTTGTTCACTTCATCTCCGGGTTCTATGATTGCTGAGAGTTCGTTGTGGATAAAGGTGCTGTTTGTTATTTCTGCCTTGATTGTTTGCGTGGGCGCTACCAATATCTACAATTTTATGGATGGCATCAATGGCATTACTCCTGGATATAGTTTTGCTATCCTGATTCCGTTGTTCGTGCTGAATCGGAAGATGGGGTTTGTTGATGAGTCGCTGATTGTTGTTGTGCTATTGGCAAATCTAGTGTTCAGTTATTTCAACTTCAGGCCTAAAGGCAAGGCTAAGTGTTTTGCTGGTGATGTGGGATCGGTCGGAATTGCATTCATCTTGCTGTTTATGATTGGTATGCTGATTATGCGTACTGGTGATATTACTTGGCTCATTTTCATGGTAGCATATGGTGTTGATGGATGCTGCACGATTGTTCATAGGATTATGCTGCATGAAAACCTGGGCGAGGCGCACAGGAAGCATGTGTTCCAGCTGATGGCTAATGAGCTTAAGATTGGGCATATGATGGTTACTTTCTTTTATATGATTCTGCAGTTGGTGATCTCGCTGGTGTTTGTGCTGGTGATTCCTGATTCGGTTTTGGCTCATTGGATTTATTTGGGTGCTGTTTTGGTGGTGCTGGTTCTGGGGTATGTTTGGTTTATGCGGAAGTACTACCATTTGCATGCGGAGTATTTGGCATCTCTGAAGAAGTAAGAACTGAGTTTGAAAATACTAAAGAATAAAGAAATAAATGCATTCCTTGCATTGGTGAGGGCCGGACTCTGGGAAAGTAAGATCCGGCTTTTGCCGTTTGAAGGGGTGGACTATGCGCGGGTGAATAAGCTTGCGCAGGAGCAGTCTGTCATTGGGCTAGTGGCTGCGGGGCTGGAGCATGTGCAGGATGTTAAGATTCCTCAGAATGTGGCGCTGTCTTTTGCTGGTGCTACGCTTCAGATGGAACATAGGAATAAGGCGATGAATGAGTTCGTTGCCAAACTGATAAAGCAGTTGCGCGATGCTGGTGTGAAAGTGCTTCTGGTTAAGGGACAGGGGATTGCTCAGTGCTATGAGCGGCCGTTGTGGCGTTCAGCTGGTGATGTTGATTTATTGCTGAGTGCGGAGGATTATGAGCGCGCTAAGAAGTTGCTGATGCCACAGGCTAGTGCTGTGGAGCAGGAGTTTTCTTCTTTCAAGCACGTGGGCCTGATGATTGACGGTTTCCTGGTGGAACTACATGGAACACTACGTACGCGCTTGAGTGGGCGTGTGGACAGGTTCGTTGACCGCGTTCAGGAGGATGTGCTTCGGAATGGCAAAGTGCGAGTTTGGCGTGATGGTGATATGGATGTCTATATTCCGGAGCCGAATGATGATGTGATATTTTTGTTTACCCATATTCTGCATCACTTTTATGTTGAGGGGATTGGATTGCGGCAGATTTGTGATTGGTGCAGGTTTCTGTGGATTTATAGAGATACGTTGGATCGTGGGCTGCTGGAGCGGCGTTTGCGGGCTATGGGGCTTATGACTGAATGGCGCGCGTTTGCTGCTATGGCGGTGGATTGGCTAGGGATGCCGGTTGAGGCTATGCCGTTGTATTGTTCCTCCAGGCGATGGTCGCGCAAGGGTGAACTGATCCTGGCTTTTGTGCTGGAGTGCGGGAATTTTGGACGTAACCGGAAGGGTGATGCTGTTCCAGCTAGGAGCTATGTTGGCAGGAAGGCACGGTCACTATGGCGCAAGGTTCGTGATTTTGGGCGGCACATGAGGTTGTTCCCATTGGATAGTGTCCGTTTCTTTTGGCACTTTTTCTGGGATGGGGCGGCTATGGCAGCTCGTGGTGAGTAATTATTTATTGGACGAAATAGAAATTATGAAGATTACACAGAAACTTTTGGATAAATTGACGGAGGAGGCTAAGGCTAGTCCTCGTTTAAGGATGAACCTAGATTTGCGTAATACGGCTGATGATACATCGCAACGGATGCTGAATGCTATTGAGCCGGGTTCGGTCGTACCGATACATAGACATAGAAGTACTAGCGAGACTGTGGTTTGTCTGCGCGGACAGTTGGTCGAGGAGTATTACGATGAGTTGGATTGTAGGTGCACTGATGCTATCGAACTTTGTCCAGGTGGGCCAGTGGTTGCGCTGAATATCCCTGCCGGACAGTGGCATACGGTTCGGGCTTTGGTTAGCGGGACTGTTATTATGGAGGTTAAGGATGGTGCTTATGCGCCTACGGGGCCGGAGGATATTCTTTCGATTTGAACGTTGTAGAACGTTTACAAGGATTTATTGAGAACGAGAATTAATCTTGTTCCATAACTTAGGATGGATAGCCACAATTTATGTATAAGGTTGTTAGAAAGTATGCTTAAACGGCTAACAATAATACTTTTGACTTTATCTTCACCGATTACAGCAAAGACAACAAACGAGCTGCAATATAGGTTTGAGACTGCAGGTATGGCTGGAACAGGTGCTCATGCTCCATTCTGGCACACATCAAACCGTCAGGGCTTACCGTCAATAAAGACTAATAACTGCTACATGCATCATGCGGCTTTGGGTAGTATCTCCAATTCTAAAGGTTTAAACTTTGATTACGGTCTTGATTTAGGTGCCGGAGCAGGACTTGAAAGTAATCTTTTTGTACACCAGTTATACTTGGATATTGATTACAAGTGGCTGGGTTTGTCGGCTGGAATGAAGGAGAGGTGGAGTGATAAGAATCCCAAACTGAGTAGTGGTGCTTTAACGTGGTCTGGTAATAGCAAGCCTATACCAGAGTTACGTGCAGGAATCCCAGAATATGTACGCGTTCCAATATTGGGGAGTTGGTTCTCTGTGAAAGGTCATGTTGGATATGGTAGATTGACGGATGACACGTGGAGAAAGGATTATGGTGGTGGATCTTATACAGAAGATATTTTGTTTCATAGTAAGTCACTATTTGTGAGATTTGGTGATTACGAACGCTTTCCTCTGCAAGTTACTCTTGGCCTGGAGATGAACAATCTGTTTGGTGGCGTATGGTATTCTGGCGGCAATGTTAGGATATTTCCATCGGATGCTGCTGCATATTGGACAGCATTGTTTCCATTCCATAAAATAGAACAACAAGGAATAGATGATGGTGATAATGTGGGTAGTTGGCATTTGAATTTTGATTATTCTTTGAATGATTGGCATTTCGGTGCTTATTACGAACATTATTATGAGGATCATTCATCAATGTTAGGTATTGAGTATAAGAACAATACAGAAGGCGAGAAGGGTTTTATCTTTTATGGATTCCGTCGAAATTGGATGGATGGTTTGTTCGGTATTGAGATTAATGCTCCTGAAGGACTAAGGTTTTTCAAGAATGCTGTGTTTGAGTTTTTGAATACGAAGGGACTGAGTGGTCCCTTATGCCATAGCGTAGCTTTTAATACTGATGGTATGGCTGTTGTTGAGGAAATTGATGGGCGTGACGATATGTATAATCATAATACTTATGACTCATATACACACCACGGTTATGCAATAGGTAATCCAGTGCTGATATCACCTGTGTATTATGGCTCTGATCGGTTTAGAAGCAATCGTGTACAGATGTTTCATTTGGGCGTGGACGGTGGAATTACTCGATGCATCGACTATCGGCTTCTGGCAACAACGACCCAACATTGGGGGTGTTATGGAGCGCCGCTTAAGGAGGTGGAGCGAGTGACATCGGTCATGATTGAATGCTCATACAGTAAGGGCGGTGCTTATGACTGGAGATTCACGTTGAGCGGGGCTATGGATTTTGACTCGGCTGTTGGTTCCGGGGTGCAGGTGCCTTTGCTGGGGAATGGCCGGGGGGTGATGGTTACGATTAGTAAGACTTGGAAGGTGCTGTGAGAATAATAGATGAGACACTGCTGAATGAGGTTACTATGCAAGCAAAAGAATCACCTCGCTTGCGTATGAACTATAACTTTCACAGTTCACTGCAGGACAAGTGTCATAGGATGCTGAATGCGGTGGAGCCAGGGACTGTGATTCCTATTCATCGGCATCCGACAAAAGATGAGTCATTTGTTGTGCTGAGGGGGAAGGTGCGTTGCACGACGTATAAAGATGACGGCTCTGTGATTGAAAGCGTAGTGCTTTGTGTAGAGGAGGGACGGTATGGCGTAGATATACCCAAGGGCGTTTGGCATACGCTGGAAAGTTTGGAGAGCGGGAGTGTGGTGTTTGAGTGCAAAGAGGGACCGTTTGTGGCGCATGAGGTGGAGGGGATACTTAGTGTGGCGGTGAAATGAAGAAGGTATTGATGGCGGTTTGGGCGTATTGTGGTTATGTGTTTGTGCCACAGGGACGGCATGTATAATAAATACTAAATCTATATTATATGTTAGCGATATCACTAGATACAATCATAGCACAGAAGATAGATTCCCTTTTAAACTTGACAGACACTATGCTTGTTACTCAACGAGTACAGTCTGTCAAGATGGATTCTATCACTTTTTTAAACTACAATCTCTCTGAAGGACAGGAGGTATTATATAGTGGAATGGATACGCTACAAGCTCAATTACAAGCCATCTCAGATTCTGGTATTGTATTTAGCGATGTTTTAGGACACATAACTTTACCTCTGATTGTAGCTCTCTTTGCATTCGCCTTTCCGTTTCTGTTTACCGTTATATCGCACATCAATAACAAATATGAATCAGAATACATCACGGGCCTCTTTTCGGCAGAGCCAGTGTACAAATGGTTCTTAAGGGGTGCTGCAATAAGTGCTGGTTATCTAATAATAGTAGGAATATTGTCACTATGCTTTATTGGAAAATCCTACATTATTTTCATGATTGTTTTAAACTGGACGAGTTTAATAGTGGCTGGAGGATATGCTTTAATTATTGTTCTATTTGTGCGTACTTGTTTGGATTATAATGATCCTCAGCGAGTAATGAAGCGAATAGATGTTTGGTATGATCACTACACTCAAAAAGCTGGAAACGATCAATACGGAGTGTATGCTGCAGAGAATTATAGGATACAGCGTCTTGTGGATTTATGCCGTTACTCCATAAGGAAACAGGATAATGCGTTTTTCATGTCACTGATTTATAAAGTTAATTCCTTAAGACACAAGAATAAAGAATCTATTTATCACAATTTTGTGTTCTTTGAAGATGTTGTAGAATGTTATATGTATAGTCCTCAGAACTCAAAGATTGAGGATACTTTGATGATGTATTGGTTCATGACGTTCAACAGCAGTGAGATGCCCAACCGTGGCACTATTTACAGAATGCTAGGAAAAATGGTCGCAGCTGTTAAACAGGGGCGATATAGTCTGTTTGAGACATATTGGAACCATGCTAAGCATGGCTTTAGGTTTATTGATGATTTGCCGGTAGTTAGTTATGTTAGGGGTAGTAGCACTAAAGAACAGATAAATATAGGAAAAGGAACACGAAGCATGTTGCGAGAGTTGAGCGAAATGCACTTTATCGCATTTGCATATCTTTTCTCTGAAGGATATACGGACATTGTTAAGATGATACTAAATAATGATTCTTTTGGAGGATTCAGGATATTGCCCCAGAGGGGAGTTGATGCGCTTAGGATGTATGCGGAGTGCAAGAAGCATCAAATGCCTGGAGGAAGATTCAGCTATATAATTAGTGATGATGTGGTAGGAGAGAATACTGACCCTGAAATGCTGGAGAAATTTACTGCGATACTGTTATTGACAACGTCACTGGATGTTGAAAACTATATGTGTCTAGTGAAAGAAGAGAATTTGAAGACAATTATATCGGCTAAAGATAATCTGGTGAAATACGGTAAGATGTGGCAAAATGACGATGATCTATGTGCTAAATATCCTCAGATTAAAAAAGTTGATGTTGCTAAGTTGTTTCAGAAGTATGTGAAGAGCTTCGAAAAGGTGTCAACGGCAAAAGGTGTTTACAGTGCTCAATTGGATGATACAATAAAGAATAAGATAGATGCTGCTTACATGAATCTTCTGTATGGTAATCAAACGTACATTCTTGATAGTTTAGTTGGTGAGAATGATGAGTCCAAGGATCGGACATTATCGATGGGGGAGTATACCTACAAGACATATAAGCAGATATTCACAGAGAAATGGGATATAGACTATAATTACGATTTGTTTTCACAGTCAAGGATATTCCAGTCGCGCTACCTCTTTATGGTTTATACTGCGATAAAGGAAATGAAGATTAAGGAAAGGGAGGTCGTTTTCACCGACTTGAAGAAATGTATTGAGGATTATATGCAGGGGAAGGGTGAAGATTATGTTTTGATAGAAACTGGAAGTGCTTCGCTACTGTTGATGGAACTGGATCATAAAGACTCAAGAGGTTGGAATCACTGGTCATTTAAGAAAGCGGATTATAAGCATTATGAACTATCTTTAAGCTGGTTTTTAAAAGATGTAGAGGAAGTGAAACCTTTTGACAATTCGGTGATTGTGATGAAAAAGAAAGATTTGCCGTATGTCCAGTGCGAGAGTGATCCTTATGGACCAATAGTGAGATATGAGGATGAGTCGAATGAGAAGGAAGCGGAAGCCGTTGCTAGGATAACGGTCAATCCCAACTTGCAGGCGCGGTATAGTAGGGATGCTGAGGTGTTGAAGATTGTAGTGGTGCGAAAGGGAACCTAAAGTTTTTGGGGGAGAAATACGATGACGCAGGATATAGTTTCAAGACTATCTTAGGATTCCAGATTCATGGTTCAAGCAAATGAAAGTGGAAGATATATTATTTAGATTCTATAAGCAAGGTGAAATGCCTGTGAGTCCTAACGATATTGCTTATATTCAATGGTCGGAGGATACGGTGTCCAATTTCTATAATTACAGTTATGCATATCGGCAGACTGCTGAGGCCCTTTATGAACAATTCGTGAGTCATAATGGCGATTATGCCATGAAAGACCCGATGGGTATTACACTTTCATTTATGTATCGCCATTATCTAGAACTGATTACAAAGTTTCTATATCTGAAGTTCACTCCATATGTTCAAGGACGTCCATTGAGTGATGATGAACTTGCATGTTTTATTCAGGATACGCAACATAATTTGGGTGCTATATGGATAAGATTGAAACCTGTGTTGGATGAACTATCTAGTAAACTAGAAAACACATTTGACATAAGGGCGTTTGGTCATTACATAAGTGTGTTTCATCGTTATGATGAATTCTCAATGAAGATGCGCTATCCTGTTGATAAAAAAGGAAAGCCTATTGAAACTAAATCACAACGCCTTGATATAAAGATCCTCCATGATTATATGGCGGATTGTATGAATGAGGTGGACAAACTGGTAAACCAATGGGATGATCAAATCTTTTGGGATGATGACGAAGAACTTGGCAATCTTTTTATTGGGCAATATGCTGATGCGAAAGTTGATGTTGAACAGTTCCTTCTTTATGAAGAAAAATATGCTGAAGGCTATAAGAAGAAGCATAAAGGAAATGGATTGAAATTCATGAGTCCTAGGGACATAGCTCTTGAACGACTTCCAGAAGAAATAACAGTAATAAAGTTCCTAAAGACATTACCGGATAATCATTTGCTTGTCATTCACAACCTCTATTATATAGGAAGTACTTGCCTGCGAAATATTAAAGTCTGGAAAAAAGAATCTGATAGAAGATTGCAATTCATAAGGAGTGCAGGATATATATGTCGTAATGAAGTAAATAAGTTCAATAGACCTGTGAATCGTAGAGAGCTTATAGATACAATTATTAGTAGAATACCTGAGGTTGTTTATAATGCAGTAAATGGTTGTGTGGAAATATGCACTTGGTAAGCGCTTTAGGGGACTATCGTATGAGGGGAATGAGATTTGATTATTGTGCATAGACAACGAATACTGAAAGTGCGTATTAATATATGAAACAGCATTATATTCCAAGATGTTATTTAAAGCGATTCACTAACAACGAGAAGAGCATCTATACATATGATAAGATTCATTGTAGGAGATATAATGCATCGCTGATGTCGGTTTGTTGTGAAACAGACCTTTATACTATGTCGGATGAGTATGTTAAGGATAATAATGAGAAAGGTGGAAGTGTGATTGACCGGTTAACTCTGGAAACTGAGCATTTTGCCCATACCGTAGAACCATTGTGGGTTCAGTATTTGCAGCAATTGGATGAAATAAAGGACGAATGGGTAACAGGAAAAGACCAATATCGACTGAATTACTATGAGAAAAGGGAATTGGCGTTGCATATTATAACACAATATTTCCGTTTGCCTCAGATTGGAGCTGTGATGGTGGATGATTATCTTAGAATGGAGCGTGCCTGTATAGATATGATGAAGGAGATGATGGCAATGCAGACTGGCGATGAAGAATTCCGGAAGTTGGATATAGGTTTGAAATGTGAGAAGTCTGCTCTCCATGCTAAACTATCTTATCTTGATAATGATACTTTGATGATGTTTGCAAATGCAATATCCAATAATATTTTTGTGTATTGGGTTAGCAAGGAGAATGATTTTTATACTTCAGATTTCCCGATAGTAGTAACAGCTCATGTGAGGGATGCAAGGCCATTGTATATGGGGCTTGCTCAGTATGGTGGTGAACTGACGATGCCGCTGTCGCCAAGTATTTCACTTTCCATATATGATAGATGTTTTTTTAATGATAAGAAAGATTTGGATGGTTGTTTTATAGATGCCGATGAAAAGGTTGTGAATTATCATAATGAATTGAGATACAAATATGCTACGCAACATGTGTTCAGTTACAAGAATGATTTTTCATTAATAGAGTATGTGTTTAAGCGTGATGGAAAGCACCCATTTCTTAAACCGAACTATAGAACGGAGATTGTGAGTGGATTGGGAAGATATTAAAGATACTACTTTACAATTGATAAACCTTATTTTTCAAGCCAAACTTCTTCTCCGGAGTTAAGTGTATTATAGTTTTTGTTTTGAGCATCGGATCTTGTGGGGGATTCGGTGCTGTTTTTTTGCTGGCTAGTTAGGGAGATTTTGCTGGCTAGTTAGGGAGGCGGGTTTGGTGCTATTATCAACCTCCTTTATTATTGTAGGATATTGGTAATCTGAACGCATAGTTTTCAACATTAATTGTATTGTCTTTTTAGGACTTGTGAAATATTATATATTTGCGAATGAGATGATAGCGAGTGGTATGGTACTCTTCATCCGGTATCTAATAAGCGCTATACTCTAATGTTGTTGATTAATTTATAATTATTGAAGCTCGTTGGACTTGTTTTTCAAATGGGCTTTCTATGTCTATTTTATTATATGATTTTAAAAGTTTTTTTTTCCTGGCAGTCGGAAACAGATCTTCAAGGACTCAAAAATAAAGAGTTTCTTCTTATGTGTATTAATTCTGTCATTAACGACATAAATGCAAAAAAGAAGATTAAAGGCGCGAGACTCAAACTATATGAAGGCCTTGAAAGAATACCAGGAAATGCAGAGGTCGCTAAGCAGATGTTTGAACAAATAGATCAGTGTAATATATTTATTGGCGATTTTACAGTAGCCCAGAAGATATGCGATCGTTATAAAAATCTTGTTAATAAACATGGATTGTATTTCCGATACACTCCCAATTGCAATGTTTATGGTGAGTATAATAGAGCATTAGGGAAAAATACTTCTTTTTGGCAACAAGTAGTCCTTATAATGAATAAAGTAAATGGCGATCCTCATGAAGATGCACAAGTTATACCATTTGATACGAGAGAACGAAGATTTCCTATCACATATGAATTGACAGATTATAGTAAAGAGGGTCAGGAAATAGGTAAGAAAAAGTTGATTCCTGTTCTTGAGGATGCTATAATGAAATCTGCAAATGCAGCTTTAGTAAACATAGGAGAACAATTCAGCCCCTTTATTTCATGGTATGAACAACACAAGGATGGTAGATATAATTTTACGGAGATAGATGATAATCTTATTAGCCAATACAATAAAACAATAATTGAAACAAAAGAACCAATATTAATTGTAGCTCCTGAGAGTAACCAAAATACGATATTTGTTCATCGCATTTACGAAGGTCAAGAAGAAACAATTTACCTATATAGCAGTTGTGAAGATGATGATAGCTTGGCCATAAGAGCTTCTGTCTGCAAAATCTTTAAGAATAAAGATGAAAATAGCAATCTGACGTTAATAATTGATAGATGTGATGTAGAGTTATTCAATTACATATTAAATCAGAGAAAAAGATATAATGCCCCTATAAGAGTTGTAGGGATACTAAAGAAGGGCATCAATATATCAGAATACAGAATTGAGTATCCCCACAAAATAATTGATTTATCAGAAAACATAATCAATGCAAACAAAGGCGCGTTAGATGTTGCCGGTATGTCAACGTCATTGCAACAGAATATAGTAGGTTTATTCTGCCAACACGACCCTATGTTAGTAAAACGAATAGCCGCACAAATTGCTCCCGAAGAAAGAAATACCGTTTTGGATGGTAGTCAAATGGCAACAAAACTAACTGGTGCACAACCAGACTCATATGAACGAATAATTTTACGCTCACTCTCTGTTTTTGATTATGTGGGTTGGAAAGAGGATAAAAAAGATGAATTGTTATTTATATTGTCTAATCGAGAGATAACTGGATTCGATAAAGAGCCATCTTTACTAATAGCGGAAGCGGATAATGTAATTACTAAAAATATAAGGTTAGGATATATAACAGAACGTGGTCGTACTATTTCTATTACATCGGAACCGTTAGTGAGACAATTGTCGAATGAATGGTTAGCCACATTAGATGCTGATAGATTTTACGAGGTTTTAAAGATACTATCAAGTAATGATAGTAAGCGATTGGCAAAAGAATTTCATGACAGATTTGTGACATTGAATCAACTTGACGGAGCTAAAGATGTTGTATCAAAACTAATTAAGTTGTTGGGTACTAACGGAGATAATAGTTTTTTTGATACAGATAAAGGATCCTTGCTTATTGAAGCCATGGCTGAAATAATGCCAGAATTGGTTTCAAAATTATTAGCTCAATATATCATTCCAAGATCTATAGAAGAATTGAAGGCGTTTGAAATGGGCCGTAGAAATATTGTTTGGACCTTAAGCAGATTGTGCTTTATACCGGAGTTATTTGAAGACAGTTCAGAATGTCTTTTGAAACTAGCTCTTGCTGAAAATGAATCATGGGGAAATAATGCAACCGGACAGTTTAAAAGTTTATTTCCATTATTCCTTCCTTCAACGGCCGCAAGTTTAGAAATAAGAAATCAATGTCTTATCAAATGGAATAATATTACGGAATATAAATCAATGGTAATGGTCGCACTTGCAAGAGCTACTAATACAAGTGACTACATTTATTTTGGAGGGGCGGAAAAATGCGGATCTGTTAAACGTGAGAATTATCAACCTAAAACTACTGAAGAAATCAATTCTTATTTAAATAGCTGTCTATCACTATTATTAGACGAAATAAAGGAGAATACACAGTTTGCCGATATGGCTACAAAAATACTGGAGGATAATATAGGTTCTTTATGCAAGGCTGGTTATGCAAAACTTGCGTTACCTGTAATTAATGAGGTGGCCACTATAAAAAACCGTAATTGGGATAAAATGCTCCACCATATGTCAATGTTTAAAGAACGTTTATTTCCAAAACTGACACCAGAATCGCAATTATTGTATGATGATATAATAGGGCGCCTTACGAAGGATGATATCGTTTCTCGTTTTGCAAGAGTGGAGAAAGAAGTGTTCTATGGATCTGGCTCTAAATTTGAAGAAAGATATCGACAACAAGAAGAAAAGTACAAATCACTTGCCAATGAACTATATGAATCCAAACAGGTAAGAGATGATATTGTTGAGGGCCTATTGACAGTAGAATGCATAGGTTCATCACCATTTGGACAGACTCTGGCTAAATGTATGTCAGAAGATGAACAAAAAGCATTCGTTGAACTAAGCATAAAGATAATTAATACAAATCTTGATGCGAAACCCGGTATATTGATAGACTTTGTTAGTGAAATATCAGATGACTTATTTGTAGAATTAATACCTATTTTAGTAACAGCCAGAATATCATACATTATTTTTGCTTGCTTTGGACGTAAATCAATTATGCCTTCTGATCAAAAATTCCATATCCTTGGTGAACTCGTAGAACAAGGAAAGGCAAAAGCCGAAGATTTTCACCAATATTGGTGTAATATTCGAACAGATAAACTTACAGATGATGCGGTTTGTGATATTTTTCGGGAGGTGTTGTCACATGAAGGTGGATTTGATCCGGTAATGCGAATGAGTGGTTTTCTCGGATTCAATAAAGGCTTTAAAGAGTATGTGAAAGTGGCAGAACTGTTATCAAAAACTATTATTTCATCTGAGAAAATTCGAAATAATCTTGTTGATAGCAATCAAACGTTGAACATAATAAGCTTATTACTAAAAGAGTTTGATTTACCTGATCTTGCTGCGTTACTTAATGAGAAAATAATCGAATATGCATCAGATACTACAGCATATTTTTCTCATAGTTATGAGGTTGAAGAAATATATAAATTGCTAATGGATAAATATTTTTATGCTATATGGCCAGCTTTGTCTAATGCGCTTTTGTCTGATGATGAACACTACATGACATACATAAATCTTAAATCACTTCTTGGAACAAGCATGATAGACGAAACACAACCGATTATTATGGTTGGCAATCATATTAAAGAAATAATTGATTGGTGTGAAAAATATCCCGATGTCGCACCTGCAAGAATTGCAGGAATGATAATAGTTGCTAAAGATGATCATTTTTCAGATGAAGCAATTATGTTGATAGACAAATATGCAAATAGACCATATGTTCTTGATGAGATAGGATGCAATTTGGATTCGTTTAGTTCTGTTGGCTCTGTTGTGCCCTATTATGAGCGCAGGATGAAGATATACAATACTATGCTGAATCATAAGAATGCTACAGTAAGAGAATGGGCAAAGAAGCAATCTGACGCTTGTAATTATCTTATGAAACGAGAGTCAATTGTTGAGGAAGAAAAATTTTAAACTAAATAAACATGTATAGTTGATATAGCGTATAAAGGAAACCACTTCTATGAAGTGAACCCAATAGGTTGAAGTTATTAATAAATGATTTGATATTTGGAGAGCTCGGTATTGTGCCGAGCTTTTTTTGTATAGCTCTTAGAACAATCTTGTCATTATTTGTAATAACCTTGTGTCTTGTTGAAAACTCGTTGAATATTTATTAGATATACTTTTAATATAAATCATTGTTAATAGTATATTTACGAATAGAAGAATGAATATGAATAATCTAATTGAATAGAACTAGATAATCACAAATTTATGACATGGAGAGAATATGAAGAGGCTGTCTTTGAGGAATGTGAGAGGGTTTTCCATTATAAAGAAGCTGAGATATTAAAAAACGCTCATATTGTTGGGCATATTTCTGGCTCAAAGCGTCAGATAGATGTTCTTGTTAGATTGTTAAAAGAAGGAAAGACTTATTGTACAATCGTAGTTGAATGTAAACATTATACACAAAAGATAGATATTAAGACTGTTGATTCTTTTGTTGGTTTTTTGAAAGATGTAGGAGCACAAAGAGGTATTCTGGTTTCTGATAAGGGTTTTACAAGAGGTGCTATAAATCGTGCATATAATGGGGAGGATAATATAGTGGTGGATATAATGAGTTTAGGAGAATTACAGCAATTTCAAGCTTACGGAGCCATTGTATATTCTGGAAAGAATGCATTAACAATAGCTCCTCCATTTGGATGGGTTATTGATGGACAACGAAGAGGATTTGCTCCTGCAGTATTCTACAGAAGAGGCATCTCTTTTAAAGAAGCAACAGAGAAAGAAAACGAATGGATGTACATTCAATTTTGGGCAAAAGAGTCCGAAAAAGACACGCTTGATAATCTTATAAAAGTCCAAAACGATTCGTTGATGGTTATGGATAATCAAACAGAAATACTTTTATCTGTAATTGATGGTTTAAAAGTAAGAAAAGCATTCGTACCATCATATCCAGTTCCAGAAATCACGGTGTTTAGAGAATTTGATAACTTCATCGCATTTGTTGTCCTATTTTGTCCAATCCAATATATCGATAGAGACGTAAGAAAGATAATTGATGTATTCCTGGACTCAATACCAATGTGTGTCATAAATGATGATGAAACTGGTGATTAGTATTAGTTCGTGATGATCTTAAATAGAGTTGCAATACTTAATAGTCTATAGTTAACTAAACTATCTCATAAATAAAACAACGATATATGGCTAAAAGGCATCACAATCATATTATTGGGGATAAGGCCGTAAGAAAAATATCGGACTTATTGATTCCGGAGGATTGGACTATTAGCATACCAGATGCTGATTATGGCATAGACATGCTTGTAGAAATAGTAAAAGACGATAGGACTACTGGAAAGTTTTTCTTTGTTCAGTCTAAAGGAACAGATAATAATGTTAGAAAAGGCAAGATTGATTACCGTATAGATGTAAAACACTTAGAGGATTACAGTAAAATAAAACTGCCGATTCTATTTGTTTTATATAGCAGATCCGAAAATAAATTCTGGGGATGCTGGATTAATTCTATATACAATTGTCTTTCTGAAAAAGAAAAGCATCGGAAATCAATGACATTATCATTTAGGGAATCAGATAATATTACTGCTGATACCTTATGGGCAATAAATGAAGTGTTCTCTCTAGATATTGTGAATAGCATTACTATTAGGGCAAGTGGTGTTATAACCGATGGTATTAGTAAACTTAATAAACAGATACAATCATTAGTGCAATCCGAAATAGACGGTTATATTACAGAAAGTAACAAGTTATCTATAATAAACGTTGATATACAGTACAATGGGGATCATAATGATGGATGTGTGACTGTTTCATCTAGGAATGCTAGTATTACGATTCCAGTCATGATAGAATCCAAGGCTTTCCTGTTTCTAAATCCAGTTAGTTTTTCCGATTGTCCTGATTCTGTTAAAGATATTATTTTGTCAATTGCCGTGTTGTCAAGCGATGTCTCAGAAAAATCAATCGAATTTGTTCTGAATAATAGCTCCAAAAGCTCCATCTCAATAATTCCCAAAGATGTTTGGGCGGAGTTTATTATGAAAATCCCTTCTGGAATGTTTGAGAAATTAATGAATGTATTTAAACTGTTTGTTCAGGAAGATCAATTGTACTTAGCACAATTGGTCATGATGAACGTGTTTATTGCTGATAAATCATTATATCCACATCTTCTACAGCAGTTTATTAATGAAGTTAAAGATGATGCGATGAAAGGCAGTCTCTACTACAACTTGGCTAATAACTTGAGACATGAAAATCGAATGAATGACAGTATTAGTTGCTATTTAAAAGCCCAAAAGTACGAGCCGGATTATTTAAATAGGAATTATTGGTGGAAAGAGTTAGCTGGAGTTATGTTCGTATCAGGACATCCGAGATTTGCAGAATTATTATACAAAAAGGCGATTTCTTTAACTGCAGGAGAGGAAATTGATAATTTACCATTGCTTTTATCGGATTGTTTAGTGGTGCAGGGAAAATATTCAGAGGCGTGTGACATTGAAACATGCTATTTGTCTAATTTGACCTTAAAGCCTGATAATATTGATTATATCATGCTCAAGGCTGATGTTACCAGAAAGATGTATAAACAAATTGAGGGCCCCCATATTAATAGTCAATTATTTAATGAAGGTATTAGTCTTTCAAAAGCCGGAGAATATGAGAAAGCATGTTATTCATTCTTATTTGCTTGGAGAATAAATGAAGCAGATCTAGAAGCATTAACTAGTGCCTTTATTTCATCTTTGAATTCTGGTGATAGTTCTTTAACTACAAATATCATGAAAACTATAAAGTGTTTGTATCCAAAAGAAGGCTACAATCAAATAGTAAAAAGTATTATTGGAGAGAGTTGGGAATTAACCAATGGCCATAATGATGCATTAGACTCCTTATTAGAGATGTTTAATAAGTTATGAAAACCATCTTCCTGGAAAATGTATAATTGCCATGAACTAAAAATTGAGAATCACATGAATACAAATACTGAATATGAGTTGTTTACACAGGAGGTATACCAATTGTTGGCCACGTATAAAGGATTCGAGTCATCTTCTGTGCAACATAATGTTAAACTGAAGGGTAAATCTGGTCTTGAGCATCAGATAGATGTTTACTGGGAGTATAAGAAGGACGGGATAGGGCATCGTGTCGCTATAGAATGTAAGAACTATAGTTACGGTGTTTCTATCGGAAAGGTTCGCGACTTTTATGGAGTGATATCGGACCTGGAGAATGTTAAAGGCATTATGGTGACGACTGTCGGCTACCAGAAAGGTGCTAAACAGTATGCTGATTTCTACGGCATTTCTCTTAAGGAACTAAGGGCTCCTAAGGATGAGGAGACTATTATTGGAGAGTTGGATATAAAATGGGATATCAATGGAACACACCAATTATTCCTTGTGGATGAAGAGTGGGCCTCGAAGCATAAATTCGATATGGCTTCATATCGGGAAAGATTGAACTTTTGCAGGATTAAACGAGACAATAAATGGAGTGAGTACAATCATCTGCCATTGAATATCGTTGATGAGCTGATAAGGGATAAGAATGGGAAGGTGATTACATCTATTGATGAAATCAAAAAACGTAGCCCAGACAAACGGCCTAACAATAATACTGTCATCTATTGTCTAGAGAATTCTTATGTCCAAATGAAGTATTGGGGGCTAGTGAAGATTAATGAGGTGATGTTTGAGGATGAGCATACCGTAGAGGAGAATACTGTAATAAGCAAATATATTTTCGACATTTTTTCGCAAAGTTGTTTCGACACTTCAGTTGTTCTTTTTGCGACTCATATGTCCTAGTTTATACTTGAGTTTGTATGTTTTTGGAATCAGCTTTACTTAACTGTTTCCCGTTATTATTCGATTTGGAGGTAAATATAGTCTTCCTGTTCTCTAGCCTATAGCTTGTACCAGCAAGTTTGATTACCTCACAGCGATACAGCAAGCGATCTATGATTGCGGTCGCTAACACTTCGTCGTTAAGCGTCTGGACCCACTCTGTGGGCGCTTTATTTGTCGTTATAATGACCGATGTCTTCTCGTGAAGGGAGTTCACCAGATTGAAGAAGGTTGCAGATTCTTCTTTCTTTACAGGGAACAACATAATGTCATCGATAGCCAGCAAGTCTGCCTTAAGCCATTTGTTGTAAGTAGCGAGTGCAGACAGTGATATGTCTTTGGTTCTCAAACACGTAAGGATATCCTCCATAGAGATCATATAGGCTTTCTTTCCTGCCTTAAGCGCATCGTAGATTAATCCGGCAGCAATATATGTTTTCCCGGTTCCGGACGGCCCCATCAGTATAAGGTTGTATGCCTGACTGAGCCATGCAAGCTGACGGAGTTCTTTTAATTGCCGTTCAGACACCCCTGTAGAGTGAGTATAATCATACTCGTCGAGATCATACTTTGGGGGCAGTTTTGCCTGTTTGAGACGGTTAAGATAGGCTTTGTACTCTCTGGTCTTGGTCTCCTCACATAGGACATTCTCCAGGAAGTCCTGATATGTTGGTTTACTGTTCTGGGCATCTACTATTAATTGTTCCAGATTGTTGGGGATATAGGACAGACGCAGCCTGGTACAGTATTTCTTTATGTTGTCTGAGTTCATACGAAGATGGATTTATAGTCATTGATATTCGACCTTTGGGGTAGTTGTTGTAGCGATTCCGGCAGTAATTCCGCCAGACTTGGTTCACGAGGCCCTTTAGGGATACGGCCAAAGTGCCGCTCGCAGTAACTGATGAGGTCGTTTGCGTTGTAGTCTCCCTTATCCAGGCATACCTCAAAGCCTTTTATGAGGTGCTCCGGAAGGAAGGATTCCAACTCCGTATTGATTCTGTTTATGTTTGCCCTGTAGTATCTGGGCTTGGTCTCATATAAGTTCTTGAGCCACATGGCAACGATGGCGTTGCCTTCCAGATATGCCAGGATGTAGTTCTCTAGTTCCTTTCGGTTGGGTAGCTTAGGACGCTGTATGGTTTCATCAAGGATGGCCTCGCCTGGGATTTGGGCTACATCATGTCGAGCCAGCATCTTGCCGGTCTCATTGCTGTAGATCTCAACCTTACCGTCTTTAACACAGACCCAGACGAAGGTACCATCGCCGTTGAAGGTTCCAGTAGGGACGTTATACAAGTGGCTGTGGAAGTTGATAGTGTTGTCCTTACGTACAAGGTATTCCTTCATTCCATCCTGCGGGTGCGTAGGCGTACCGGTATAAGGAGTAAGGTATGGAAGTTCTTCCTTGAAAGCTTCCGTCGGGATACGTTTTGTGGTACTGTGAGGAAGACCGTTTGCCGTTCTTGCAAGCCAACGGAGAGCGGATTCGTTCAGCATCTCGATGTTAGTAAAGTCACGGCCACGCAGAAAACCATACTTGATATATTTCACTACATTTTCCACTTTACCCTTGGACTGAGGGTCGCTCTTTCTACAGAACACGCATTGGAAGTGCTCAGAAGACACAAAGGCCTGAAAAGCTCTCGTAAGCACCACATCACCAAGATTCTCGTTATGGATGAAGACTTTATCCTGGTCATAAACAATTTTTTGAGGCTTGCCGCCATAAAATTGGAAGGCAAGTTGATGGGCATATATCGCCAATTCGGATGTAAAAGGCGTCTTGCTGAAGTACACAAACTTATGACGGCTGTAACTCATTACGGCAACGAAAAAGTAGACTTTAACACGTCTGGTGTCATTACGGTGCATCCAGTACTCTCCAAAGTCAACCTGCATATAATGCCCGGGCTCACTCTCAGGAATCTTCTCCATAGGACGGAAGGTTTCCTCATAGGTTTTCGTGATGTGATACTTTTCACGTATTCTCATCACAAAATTGAATACGGTTTTACCATTCACATCAGGAAAATCAGAATGATTCTCCCTCAGATGATCATGAACCTGGCGGCATGACAGATACGGTTTGTCAATCAGCTCGTTCTTAACTTCTTCCTCAAAGATGTCCAGTTTGTGTTTGAAATCCCGTTCGTACGTTTGGCTGGCCTGGAACTCATCCAGTGTCATCTTCTCGTACTTCATCACCGTTTGCCGGTGCAGGCCTAACTCATGCGCAATTTGCACGCAGTTGAGTCCTTTTGACTTTAATTCTTTAACTTTGTACCACATTACGAGTTTCCTTTGCGGACTCGTGAGTCCTTGTGCATCCATAACCTTTGTATTTGTAGTGATTTACAAAGTTATGGATGCCTTTGTCTTTTATAGCTAAGGTGTCGATTTTACTTTGCCAAAATCTGTCGATTTACCTTTGCCAAAAATTGTCGATTCAAAGTTACTCGTTACAAATACTTATTCTATTGATGCTGGACATCTTGTTAGGGCTATCCTTGAGGATGCTTTGGGTAGGGAGAAGTTGGTGATTATGTAGAAAAACAATTATCCATTATTATAACCATTTGTTTATTGTTTGTGTTCGACTTGAATTGGTAATGTTATTAATTGAGTGGGTTTTTGGTGTTTTTTTGTTTTGTGATGTATGAAATTGACAATACATTTGTAGTATAGATTGTTAAGTTAAAATGTAATCTTGTAATGGAATACGAAGTATACTGTGATGAAAGCTGTATTGAGGCTTTGTTTGATAAAGAGTCCCATGATTATACTGTAATAGGTGGCATATGGATTCCAGCTGAATCCAGGAAAGAAATTAAAAGTAAACTTAATGCCATAAAGAATAAGTACGGCAAACTGGGAGAAATGAAATGGAATAAGGTATCGCCATCATCAAAAGATATGTATAAGGAGGTGATAGACCTATTCTTTAATACATATAATATTAGATTTAGGGCTATTACTATAAGGGCTAAGTTTGTAGACAATGCCACATTCAATGAAGGAAGCGGAGAGTTGGGCTTTTATAAGTTTTACTTTTTATTGATTCAAAAATGGCTTATAGAAGGAAACTCATATAAGATATTTCTGGATTACAAGGTTAATGCTCAGAAATCCAGAATTCAAGATTTATGCCGCATTTTACGTTACACTACGATGGCAAAGGTGTGTCAAACTCAGGCATTACCTTCAGAACAGTCTGTTCTAATCCAGTTGGCAGATGTACTGACTGGTGTTGTGTCATCTTCATTTAACGATGATGAAGAGACCAAAGAAACCAAAAGGGAGATAAGAGAGTATGTGGAGCATTATTTGGGACATGGGATAGATGCAACGTCACCGAGTGAGCAAAAGTTTAATGTGTTCAATATTAATTTGCGAAAGGGATGGTAGAACAAGATAAGAAATACCAGCAACTGGTTGCAAAAGATTATACAGAAGAGAATTTCCGTGAAATATGGCATGAAAGATATTGTAATCAAGAAATCTATACTTTTGACAATATCCGTGTAAAGTTTTACGACAATAATTTTGATCACGCCTTCTTTGAGAGCAGTGACAGAAGTGCAGGTAATAAAGATGTATTATCATTGAGACGATTGTCAAGAATTCTATGGATAAAAGATGCGCTAGAAGATCCAAATGCAGAACTGCATGTTGGATATTTATCTAAGAAACAAGCGCAATGTGGAAAACGTAGAGTTACTCTAGTAAAGGGAAATTATGTGGTAATAATACAACTTTACAAGGCAGATGAAGCTAAATTTATCACAGCTTTTGTGGCAGATCCAGATACTCTAAACAAGGTAAAATCAGATCCTTTGTGGAAAATAGATACAAAAAAAGACGCTGATTAACTGGTTCAGCGTCCGAAACCTCTGCGGGTTCCCTACCATGGGTAGAGACATTGCAAATGTAATGGATGATTTAGGATCCTGCAAGCATTTATAAGAAAAAAGGTTTAAAATGCTCGTTTTTTTGATCATTTTTGAGAGAAAACGAGCATTTTTGACTAAATAGGAGCTTGAAAAAGGCGCTATAAATACTCGGAAATGTCTAAGATTTGTTTGTTGAGTTCGTAGAGTTCGTCAAGGAACTCGGTGTAGGTGACGCGGTTGTCCATTTCCTTGAGGAGGGTGGCGTGGGCTCGGCCGAAGGTTTGGAGCATGGTTATGCAGCGGCGGCGGAGGGACTCGGCTTGGTCGATCTTTTGGCGGCTTTCTATGTAGATTCGGTCGAAGGCGGGCTGGGGCGGGGTTCCGGTTAGAGCGGCGGCGTTCAGGTAGGCTCGGTAGTTGTTCTCTAGGCCGGTTCGTTCGTTTTCTATGAGTCCTTTGAAGTCATCGGACTTTAGTTCGGCTACAAGGGACTTTACGCAGGCGTCTACTATTGTATCTCCGTGTTCTAAGATTTTCTTTACTACGTAGCGCTGGCGGCGTTTTCCGTATTGTTCGGCCAGGTAGCCGGTGGTTTTTCCTATTTGTTTGGCTATTCCGGGCTCGTAGAGAGTGCCCCAGTCTAGTTTGTTGTAGGCTATGGCTAGGGAGTCCATGTTTCGGCCGATTCCTCTCAGTTCTGTTCCGTTTTGCTTCCAGCGGGTCTCGCTGCTGACTGATTTTAGGGCTCGGATGTAGCTTTCCAGGATGTTGATGCAGACGTCGGATTTATCGGCCAGACGGGATTGTTGGGTTTGGGCATCGGCCAGACCGTTTAGTTCCTGGAGGCGGGTATCGGCCCCTTGTAGGGAGGCGGCGTAGATTAGGCCTCGTTCTAACCTTACTTCATCTAGGATTTTCAGGATGCTGCCCGGACCGGTCATTGAAGAATCGGACACTACGGCTAGGGAGTTGACACGCTTTAGCTGGGCTTTGGTCATGGAGGCGCAGCTGGACATGTAGATTAGCAGGAAGAGCATGGTGCACCACATGGCGATGGCTTTGAGCACTTTGACGCATTCCTTGATCACGGTTTCGGTGATGTCCAGGGATTTGGGGATTTTGTTGATTTTGGTCACTAGGGCGCGGATGTTTTTGGCTTGCAGGTTGACGCTGCTGGCGTTTTGGGTGAAGCGCTCTACCAGACCGGTTTCAACGTTTACTATGGCGGTGCGTTCGGCTTCGCGGAGGGTTACGCACGCCTGTTCCATTATCACTCTGTCCGCTGGGGACAATTCTGGGGCCATTCTGGCCTGATCGGCTTGGGAGAGGGCACTGGCGATCTCGTCCAAGCGCAAACAAGGTTCTTTTCTCATAACACTGCAAAGATAGTAAAATGTGTAACTATGAACAAGCTGGGGGCGCTTATCGGACTGGATAAAACACTAATTATACCTGGATGTTGTAGTTGTTGAAGCTAATTGCTATATTTGCCACAGAATAAAACTATACAACATGAAAAAGAAGGAGAATAATAACATTTTTGTCAAGATGATAGAGGACAAGCATTCTATCATCCGGAGTATTCGTGAAGGCGTTCCTAGCAAGACTATAGAGCAGGAGAGAGATGTTGAGTTCGTTACACCCGTATGATTATTGGGTAGAAGACGAGCAATACCATTTTAAAACACCTTCGGGAGCTACTTACGTTGCATATTTCTTGAAGCTCCCATTTGCTGACAATCTTTACACTTTTAATTTTGACAGACTCGATCCCGGGGTGGATGGAATGGTAGATGCTTATGTGTCTGATACCATATGTGCTATTCTTGTGAAGTTTTTCCAGAATCATTTGGATTCAATGCTTATCACGTGCGATTCGTCGGATGGCCGTGAAATGGTAAGGAAAAGGCTCTTTGAGTCTTGGTACTTGTCATATGCTCCGCCGGAACTGAAGAAGATAGACCGTTGTGGCCGTACAGAAGGCTACAATCTTGTCTTGTCGCTGTTTGTGTGGGATGATAATCCTGACAAGGAGCGTTTGATTGCGGTATTGGATGAGTATTGTGATGATTTGCTGAATTAAAATGATACAATTGGGGCCTGACCCCAATTGTATCATTTTTGCTATATTTGCAGTAGTGGACTATAAATTTTTGAGCTATGTTTGAACTGATTTCATTGCCGTATGGGGCTGCTGATTTGGAGCCCGTGATTAGTGCGCAGACGCTGAGTTTCCATCATGGGAAGCATCTGCAGGGGTATGTGGATAATCTTAATAAATTGCTGCCTGGAAGTGGCATGGAGGCCGATTCGCTGGAGCTGATTGTTTGTAAGGCGAGCGGCGGCATGTTTAATAATGCTGGGCAGATTCTTAACCATAATCTTTACTTTACGCAGTTCTGCAAGGGCGGACGTGAGTTGAAGGAGGGCTTCCTTAAGTCGCAGATTGTTAAGCAGTGGGGAAGCGTTGAGGCTTTTCAGGCTGAGTTCGTGGCCAAGGGTGTGGGCTTGTTTGGCAGCGGATGGGTTTGGTTATCGGCCAAGAAGGATGGCTCGCTGGTGATTACGCAGGAGCCGGGGGCTGAGAATCCTATTACTGAGGGGCTGAAGCCGTTGCTTACTTTCGATGTCTGGGAGCATGCGTATTATCTTGATTATCAGAATCGTCGCGCGGCTCAGCTGGAGGCTCTTTGGCAGATTTTGGATTGGAGTGTGATTGAAGAGCGTTATGCTAAAAATTGGTGATAAGATGCCATCTTTTGAGGTGCTAATGATACAATTGGGGTCAGGCCCCAATTGTACCATTTTGCTATCTTTGCTGATATGAAAGAGGAGCAGATTTTAATCAGGATAACGGGACAGGATCGGCCGGGACTGACGGCTGCGGTTATGGGGATTTTGGCGCGGTATGATGCCACGGTGCTGGACATCGGCCAGGCTGATATTCATAACACGCTTTCGCTGGGCATTCTGATGCGCATGGACGAGATGAAGAGCGGCCTTGCGATGAAGGAGTTGCTGTTTAAGGCTACGGAGCTGGGCGTGAATATTGGCTTTTCTCCCATTAGCGACGATGAGTACGAGGATTGGGTAGGGCACCAGGGCAAGAACCGGTATATACTTACTGTTTTGGGCCGGCAATTGGAGGCTCGGCAGATTCAGGCTGCTACTCAAATTCTTGCTGATCAGGGGCTTAATATTGATTCTATACTGCGTCTTACGGGCCGAAAAAGCATTAAAAAACTAGATAAGCAGACGCGCGCTTGCATTGAATTTTCTTTGCGCGGCGAGCCGGTGGACAGGCAGAAGATGCATGTTGAGCTGATGAAGATTTCGCAGCAGATGGAGATGGATTTCTCGTTCCAGAAGGACGATATGTTCCGCAGGATGAGGCGCTTGATCTGCTTCGATATGGATTCTACGCTTATTCAGACGGAGTGCATTGACGAACTGGCTGAAAGGAACGGTGTGGGTGCCCAGGTTCGCGCTATTACCGAGAGCGCTATGCGGGGTGAGATTGATTTTAAGGAGAGTTTTACCAGGCGAGTTGCTTTATTGAAAGGCTTGGATGTGAGCGTGATGCGCGAAATTGCGGAGAATCTTCCTATGACCGAGGGTGTTGACAGGCTTATGTCTGTACTTAAAACCTGCGGGTATAAGATCGCGATTTTGAGCGGCGGATTTACGTTCTTTGGAGAGTATCTGCAGCGCCGGTATGGCATTGATTACGTGTACGCTAACGAGCTGGAGATTGGCGAGGACGGTAAACTGACCGGCCGGTATGTTGGAGAGATAGTTGATGGACAACGTAAAGCGGAGTTGCTGCATTTGATTGCTCAGGTTGAGAAGGTGAACCTGGCACAGACCATCGCGGTAGGCGACGGCGCAAACGATCTGCCTATGATCTCCGAAGCTGGCTTAGGAATAGCCTTCCACGCAAAACCCCGTGTAGTAGCCACCGCCGAGCAAAGCATCAACACCATCGGCCTAGATGGCGTCCTCTACTTCCTGGGCTTCAAAGACTCCTACCTAGGCGAGCAGGGCAAACTCTAAAAAATAGTACAATTGGGGTCAGGCCCCAATTGTATCGTTTTGCTCTTTTTTGTGATGAAAGATTATCCATATAGGATGACAGTTGAGGAGGCGAGGGTGTTTCAGCGAGAAGTGCTGAACATCGTTAGCCAAATACCTCGCGGGAAGGTGACTACATACGGAAATGTCGCAGCCTTGGCGGGTTGGCCAAGCCATTCCAGAATGGTCGGCAGAACGCTCAGATATACGCCTGGAGCGGAATTGCTACCTTGTCATCGGGTGGTAAACATAGAGGGCCGCACGGCTCCGGGGTGGAGTCAGCATCGGCCGTTACTGGAAGCCGAAGGCGTTTTATTCAAACCCAACGGCCACGTGGATATGCAGCGCCATCTCTGGCGCCCTGAAATAAAATAGTACAATTGGGGCCTGACCCCTTTTGTATCATTTTTCTATATTTGCAGTATGATTCCGTTTTTGAGTTTGAAGGAGGTTACCGGGCTGCACGCGGCTGAGATTCAGGAGGCCGTGAAGCGTGTGGTTGAGAGCGGGTGGTATCTTCAGGGCGCTGAGAATGAGCGCTTTGAGGGGGATTATGCTTCCTTTATTGGGTCTAAGTACTGTGTTGGCTGCGCCAATGGGCTGGACGCTCTGATTTGGATTTTCCGGGCTTATATTGAGTTGGGCGTTATGCAGGCTGGGGATGAGGTTATTGTTCCGGCTAATACGTTCTTTGCTACAATTCTGGCTATTACTGAGAACGGTTTGAAGCCGGTTCTTGTTGAGCCTGGGGTTGATACTCTTGAAATGGATCCGGAGCTCATTGAGGCTTTGATTACTGAGCGGACTCGCGCGGTTTGCATTGTTCATCTTTATGGACGGAATTCGTATTTAGATAGAATAGGAGAGATTTGTTCTAAGCATAATCTTAAGTTGATTGAGGATAATGCTCAGGCACACGGATGTAAGTGCGCTGACGGGCGTAAAACGGGCTCTATAGGCGATGCTGCCGGTCACAGTTTCTACCCGGGTAAGAACATGGGTGCGCTGGGCGATGGCGGTGCCGTTACCACTAATGATCCAGAACTTGCTGCTGCAGTTCGTGCGCTCGCTAATTATGGCTCATCGGCCAAATACATATTCAAATATACTGGCAGAAACAGCCGTCTGGACGAGATTCAGGCTGCGGTGCTGGACTTAAAACTCAAGCATCTGGAGGCAGATAATGCGCATCGTCAGCAGGTTGCCAAGATGTATTATGATGGTATCAATAATCCTTTGATTACGCTTCCTAAGCGTTTACCTGATGCTCAGAACGTCTATCATCTGTTCCCAATCCTCTGCACCAAGCGCGACGAACTACAGGCTTATCTGAAAGAGAATGGGGTAGAGACGCTCATCCATTATCCCATACCTCCCCACAAACAAGAATGCTACGCGAAAGCCGCCTGGAATAATGGTCTGCAACTGCCCATTACCGAACAAATAGCAGCCCAAGAACTAAGCCTCCCCATCGGCCCATCCATCAAAACAGAGGATGTAGCCTACATCATTGATGTAATCAATAGATTCTAGAAAATGATACAATTGGGGCCTGACCCCAATTGTACTATTTGCTAACTTTGCAGCATGTATTGGATTGAGATTATTGGTACGTTCGCGTTTGCGATAAGCGGTATCAGGCTTGCTGCTGCGAAACAGTTTGACCTGTTCGGCCTGTTCATTGTTGGCTTTGTTACAGCTGTGGGCGGCGGAACAATCAGGGATGTGATGCTGGGCGTGAGGCCGTTCTGGTTTGATGATCTGATGTCGCTTCTAATCGTTGCAGGTGCATTGGTACTGTACTATTTCTTCCACAAATTGGTTGACCGCATTGCCGGTACAATTTTCCTCTTTGATACTATCGGACTAGCCATATTTACGCTTCTTGGAATGACCAAAGCCCTGGATATGGGGTGCTCGGCTGTTATCGCTATAGTGATAGGCGCTATGACCGGAGCTGGCGGTGGCGTAATACGCGATATCTTCATTAATGAGGAACCGCTCATTTTCCGCAAAGAAATCTATGCGCTGGCCTGCGTTGCAGGTGGATTGGTGTACCTGTTGTTGGAATATTACGATTTCAGTCCGGCCGTGTATCGGACCGGATGCGTAGCCGGAGTAATAATAATCCGCCTCCTAGCCACCAAATACCACTGGCAACTTCCCAAAGTCAAGATGGAAAAATGATACAATTGGGGCCTGACCCCAATTGTTCCATTTTAGAAGAGCTGGCGGTAGGCGTCGGCTTTTTTGTTTATTGGTAGCGGGTAGGCGCGCGACGTTGAAGGCATTCGCCAGAAGTTGATTGGGCGATTGCCTATTTTTATTTCTATGTGGCTCCCGATGGGTGGAATGGGGCAGTTGAAGGTGCTGCTGATTACCTCTGTGGCCTTCTGGCCTGTTGTGACCAGAGTGGTGCAATTCGGGATTTGTTGCAATAGTGCAGGGATATCGGTCGGTGTTACAACTTCTAAGAATGCGTCGGAGGCGTTGTCTTTCAGTCTGCGGATTTGGGTTGCGGTGTCGTAGAACGCTAGGCCGTTTTGGGTGCAGAATTTGCGAATATCGGCCTCGTTGAAGCGTTTTTCTGTGATGTTGCAGAAGTGGTCTTTGTCGTTGAAATGAATCAGCCCCATGATTCGCCAGAAGTCGTTGATCCAGTTGGGGTAATAGAACGGCATGCTCCAGCGGTGAGGCTGCGGCGGGAAACTGCCCAGAAAAAGGATCCTGGCGTCTTTAGGCAGAAACGGTTCAAACGGGTGCTGCTCTATATTCATTGGTCACAAAATTAGCAAAATGATACAAAAGGGGTCAGGCCCCAATTGTATCATTTTTTTTCTATCTTTGCGATATAAACCATTGTTTGCGTATACCATGGCACGAAGATTGCGATTGGCCAGTGATTCTGGCGTTTACCATGTTATTCTGCGCGGGGTTAACCGGCAGGACATTTTCGAGAACGAGAAAGATTTTCTCAAGTTTCTAAGTCTTATGGAGCGTCTGGTGTTCCCTGTTGATGAGAACGGACAGCCAATTCCTCCTTTGCTTATCATCTATGCTTATTGCCTGATGCCTAATCATGTGCATCTTTTGGTGCGGGAACAGAAGTGCGGGGTATCGGCCGCAATAAGATGGATATCAGGCACTTATGCGGGTTACTTTAATTTTAAGTACGAACATGTAGGCCACCTTTTCCAGGGTCGTTTCAGGAGCGAGGTGGTGAATGATTGGGAGTATTTTCTGACTCTGATGCAGTACATTCATCAGAATCCGATTGCCGGAGGGCTGGTGAATAAGGTTAGTGATTATCGGTGGAGCAGTTGGCGAGAGTATGATCCAAAGATGGTTTGTGATGTTCCGATGTGTGCGACAAAATCGGTTCACACAAAGATTTCGTTCGAAGCGCTTGAGGAATTGGTCAATACGCCGCTGCCTAAAACGCAGAGAGTCCTGGATTTTGATAGCGATTCCGGTAGACGTGTGTCCGATGAACGGGTGCGAGAGTATATCAAGGCGGAGTTTGGAATTGCGGAAGTCTCTACTATTCAACATCTTGCGAAGGCTGAACGTAACGAGATAATTAAAAGTTTACTGAGGTTTTGCAGGAATGTGGCGCAGATATCACGCGTGACCGGCATAAGCCGAGGAGTTATCCACAGGCTCATAAATAGTACAATTGGGGCCTGACCCCATTTGTATCATTTTTGTATATTTGCGTGATGAATTCAATTTATCCTCTGCTTTTCGAGCCTAACCTGCACACGGTGGTGTGGGGCGGGGAGAGGCTGTGCCGATGGAAAGGACTACCGGAACAGGACAATATTGGCGAGAGTTGGGAGGTTAGCGCTGTAGAGAGTTCACCTTCAATCGTCGCTAATGGTTACTGGGCTGGAAAAACGCTGCCGGAGGTGGTGGCATCGGCCCCTGAGGATATTCTGGGTAAGGCTGTGGCCAAGCGGAATGGTGGGAAAATGCCGCTGCTGGTCAAATTCATCGACGCCCGGAAGGATTTGTCAATCCAGGTTCACCCTAACGATGAGATGGCTCTGCGCGAGCATAACAAGCTGGGTAAGAGTGAGATGTGGTATGTACTGGACGCTGAGCCCGGGGCTTGCATTTACGCTGGTTTCAAGAAGAAACTCCAGGCCGATGAATACAAGCGGATGGTGGAGGACGGGACTATCACTGAGGCTTTGGCGCGCCATGAGGCGCATGCGGGCGATGTCTTTTACATTCCGGCGGGTCGTGTGCATGCTATCTGCAGCGGTATTCTTTTGGCTGAGATTCAGCAGTCATCGGACGTTACATACAGGATTTTCGACTATAACAGGCCGGGGCTGGACGGCAAGCCGCGCGAACTCCATACGGCCTATGCTGCTCAGGCACTTAACTACAAGGTTGAGCGGAAATATCGGACCGATTATGCTGTCCGCAGTGACCGCGCGAACCTGATAATGGAGTCAAAATTCTTTAGCGCTCGCGTGACGGAGGTGGATCATGAATTCCACAGGAACCTTCTTAAGTACGACAGTTTCATTATTACGATGTGCCTTAAGGGAGATTGCGTGATTAAGGTGCGCGCTACAGGTGATGAGGTCGTGGTCAAGGAGGGGCACAGTTGCATGATTCCGGCGGCTGTGGCGGACTATGATATTAGGCCTGTGGATGGTTCCTGCAAGGTTTTGGATGCATTTATTGATAATCAGAGTGGAGGTGTGGTGAATAAGATTCACAGGCTATTCCACAAGAATAAATATTGAAATGGCAAATCACGTTGTTATTATGGCGGGAGGTATCGGGAGCAGGTTTTGGCCCCTGAGCACTCCTGAGTTTCCTAAGCAATTTATTGATATTCTGGGCTGTGGACGGTCGCTGATTCAATTGACAGTGGACCGTTTCAAGGGCATATGCCCATCGGAAAACTTTTGGGTAGTGACAAACAAGGATTACGTGGATATCGTCAAAAAACAGATTCCTGGTATTCCAACGGCCCATATTCTTGCCGAGCCGGCAGCTCGAAACACTGCGCCGTGCATCGCTTGGGCTTGCTGGAGCATCAAGCAGGAGGATCCGGATGCAAACGTTGTTGTTACTCCCAGCGATGCTGTCGTAATGAATCCTGAGGAGTTCAGACGCGTGATATCGGGTGCTCTTGACTTTACATCGGGCCACGACTTCATCGTTACCATCGGCATTAAGCCTAACAGGCCGGAGACGGGGTACGGGTATGTGAAAACGGTACAATTGGGGCCTGACCCCAAATGTATCATTTTGGTGGAGCAGTTCAAGGAGAAACCGGATCTGGAGACGGCTAAGAAGTACTTGGCAGATGGAAATTACCTGTGGAATGCGGGTATTTTCGTGTGGAATGTGAAGACTATTACTGATTCTATCAGGAAATATAAGCCGATTTTGGCGGAGCAGATGGATAAAATGGTACAATTGGGGCCTGACCCCAATTGTATCATTTCTATCTTCCCTCAGTGCGAGAAGATATCGATTGACTATGCGGTGATGGAGCCGGCATCGGCCGATAAGAAGGTTTATACGCATCCTGCTGATTTTGGGTGGAGTGACTTGGGCAACTGGCAGTCGCTGCATGAGAAACTATCTAAGGATGAGCACAATAACGCTGCGGTAGGAAACGTTTGTTTCTATGAGAGCGATAATTGCGTTGTACATACTGAGGGCCTCAAGAAGGTTGTGCTTCAGGGTCTGGACGGTTATATCGTTTCGGAGAAGGGGGGACAGCTCTTGGTTTGCAAGCGTAGTGAAGAGCAGCGCATCAAGGAGTTCTCGGCAAAATGATACAATTGGGGCCTGACCCCAAGTGTTCCACTTTGCGCGTGTTAATATTTATTAGTAATTTTGCGGGAAATTAATTAATGCGATATATGAAGAAAGTTTTGGCTGTTTTGTTTGCGATGTTGCCTATGGTGGCTTTTGCACAAAGCGCTTCAATGATGGCAATGGCTCAGGCCGAGTTGCAGAAGAGAGGACTTAGTGAGACTGAGGTTCGGACCCGACTCTTGGAGGAGGGTATTGATGTGGATAACATTTCTCCTACGGAATATGTGAATTACCAGGATCGCGTTATGACTATCCTGGACAAGATGCAGGCTGAGAAGAGTTCGGCCGATGCAAACGCTGCTGCTACCGGCATTGAGATTGCTCCGGCAACCGCTGCTGTTCCGCAGTCTACCGCCGATGAGATTGCTGCTGAGGCTGCTATACAGGGGAACAACGCACCGGCCACCGATTCACTCGCAATCTACGGCCACTCCATATTCACCGGCAACGCAATGGAGGTGTTCCGCACAACCGACGGCGCCCAGGCCCCTGACACTTACGTGCTGGGTGAGGGCGATGAGGTGCACATCTCGATATTCGGCTCTTCACAGACCGAGATTCATCAGCGCATTGCTGCCGACGGTTCAATTCAGCCGGCAGGATCGAGCAAGATATTCCTTAAGGGTATGACTATGGCTCAGGCTCGCAAGGCTATTCAGTCCAAGCTGGCCAGTCACTACTCGTTCCGCGAGGATCAGATTGCGGTTACAATCACCACCGCACGTACAGTTCAGGTGAGCATTTACGGTGAGGTGGGCGTTCAGGGCGGTTTCACACTGTCTGCACTCAACTCCGTATTCAACGCTCTTGCTGCTGCAGGCGGTCCGTCAGAAATGGGATCTGTACGTGAGATTCAGCTGAGCCGCGGCGGGAAGAACACCAAGCTTGACCTCTACACCTACATGACCAAGCCGGACGCAAAGATTCAGTACGATATCCAGAACGGTGACGTGATCTTTGTTCCTATCGCACAGAACGTTGTAAGCATAAGCGGCGCCGTTAACCGCCCGATGCGTTACGAGATGGTCAAGGGTGAGGGCCTGAAACAACTCATTGAGTACGCCGGCGGTCTGGTTTACAACGCCTACATGGACTACGTTCAGGTGGAGCGTTACGAGAACGGCGAGCGCAAGTATCTGGAGTTCAACCTGGCCGATGTAATGAGCGGCAAGCAGAAGGTTGACCTGCACAACGGTGATGCGGTTCTGATTCATCAGTCGGATGTGCCGATGGAAAATTACGTTGCCATTAACGGTGCTGTCTACTACGGCGGCAACTATGACCTGAAGGGCAACAGCAGCCTTAAGGCTTTGATTGAGAAGGTTAAGCCTACATATACAGCCAAGACCGATTACGTGTTCGTGGAGCGCACCAAGCCCGATGAGACCGTTGAGATTATCACGGTTCCGTTCCCGGGCATCAACGGCAATCCCGACTTTGAACTTCAGGCCCGCGACGTAGTCAAGGTGCTTGAGCAGTCCGAGTACCGCGACCTTGACACCATCAGCGTGAACGGTCAGGTTCGTAAGCCTTTCAGCCGTCAGTTCGGCCTGAATGACCGCATGACAGTGGGTCAGGCTATCGAGTACGCAGGCGGTCTTAAGACGAATGTTTATCCCGTCGCTTACATTTTCCGTAAGGATCTGGAGAATCCTGCCAAGATGGAGTACATAACCATCTCGCTGGAGAATGACCTTGACAAGGAGTTGCAGCCGGGTGACCAGTTGAACGTTTATGATAACACCACATACACCAATGCCGGCGAAGTGCGTGTAAACGGTGCCGTAAAGAGCCCGTTCGGCACCACGTTCGATCCCTCGCTGACCGTTCATGACCTGCTCACAATGGCAGGCGGATTCGAGGTCGGCGCCGCTTATGACCGCGTTGAGGTGTTCCGCCTGAACATATCGGACAACAAGTCATCGTTCGATGTATTAACCTTTGAGGTCGATGAGAACTACAATCCCAAGTCCGATTTCCAGCTCCAGCCGTTTGATCAGATTGTTGTCCGCATGACTCCCGATTTCACTACCGGCCGTACCGTAGAACTGAACGGTCGCGTAAAGTATCCGGGCGTTTATCTGCTGGATGACAACAAGGTACAGTTGTGGGAGGTTATTCAGATGGCCGGCGGTCTTCTGGATGATGCCGATCCGTACGCACGTGTATTCCGTACTCATGAGGGCCGCGGTAACATCGGCGTAAACCTGACTAAGGCCAAGAACAACAAGAAGAAAATGGATTCGGACCTTATCCTTATGGATGGTGACGTAATCAATATCTCACGTCAGGAGAACATTGTGACAATCAGGGAGATTGGTACACGTATGGGACAGTATGTTCCGGCCGAGTTCTCTGCATCGAACAAGGTTATCGTTTATAACGGCGATCACAGTGCCGGTTGGTATATCCGTCATTATGCGGGCGGTTTCCAGAAGGTGGCAAACAAGAACAGCGTGACCGTTACATACCCCAACAACCAGACCGAGAGTACCAAACGATACTTCCTGGGTATCCGCAATTATCCGGATGTACAGCCGGGTGGTGTGGTTACCGTAAGCATCGACCGCGAGAAGCGTGAGAAGTTGGATACTCCTAAGGAGAAGATTAACTGGAGCAATACATTCAGCCAGTCTATAGCAACTTTGACATCAGTTGTATCACTTATAGTATTGATAGACAGACTTAAGTAATATGCAGGAAGATATGAACAACGCTCCTCTCATGGACGACGAGGAGGGCATAGACATAATGGCGCTGATAAAGCAGCTGTGGGACGGCCGCAAGACCATCATTATCTGGACCTGCGCGTTCATTGTGCTGGGATTCGTGGCTGCGCTGACTATGAAGCGTACCTATTCGGTGAGCACTGTGATGGTGCCGCAGGTGGGCGGTTCCAAGTCCAGTTCTCTGAGCAGTCTGGCATCACTTGCAGGTATTGACTTGGGGTCATCATCTAGCGGAGCTGAGCTTTCACCGCTTATCTATCCGCAGATTGTGAACAGCGTTACTTTCCGTAAGGAACTCATGTACACTCCAGTGCATTATGCAAAGGTTGACACTGCTGTGAGCATGTTCACATATGCCACAGAGATTGCCAAGCCTACTGTTATGGGTACAATCAAGAAGTACACCATTGGACTTCCGGGCGTAATACTTGGCGCAATCCGCAAGGAGAAACCTGATATTGTTCTTCCTGGCGGTGGTGTTGACGATACCCCCAAGCCGATTGTGCTTACCAAGGATGAGGTTAAGGTTCTGAAGACTGTCAGCGAGAGTGTATCACTTGCAGTTGATAAGAAGGAGGGTTATATTACTCTGAATGTTGTTGGTTCGGAGCCTATTCAGACAGCTGAACTGGCAATGAAGGCCCAGCAGTTGCTACAGGAGGAGATTACCCGTTTTCGCGTGGAGAAGTCAGAGAGTGAACTGGAGTATATTCAGGCACGTTATGATGAGATCAAGAAGGAGACTGAGAATTATCAGGAGCAACTGGCTAAGATTACTGACAAGACGCAGAATATCACCACTACCAGGGATCGTATTGAGCATGACCGAATCCAGTCAAAGTACAATACGTCAAACGCAATCTATACTGAACTTGCCAAGCAGCTGGAGCAGGCTAAACTTCAGGTTAAGCGCGATACTCCGGTGCTGACTATAATTCAGCCGGTTACGGTTCCTGATAAGCCTTCTAACAGTCGTGCAAAGACTTTGATAGTCTGGACGTTCTTTGGTGCCGTGCTGGGCTGCGGCTGGGTCCTTGCTAAAGGCTACTGGCCGAAAGTGAAAGAAATGTTAGCATAAAAAAAAGGTCGCTCAAACGCGACCTTTTTTGTTAGAGCATGTTCTCTTTGGAGAGTGGCGACCACGGCCCATCCTGAGCCATGAAGATGATGCTAAGGTCAAAGACCTCAAAGGTATGCCATTGGCCCTTGGGGATGTTGACGCCGAAGACGCCGGTATCGCCACCCATATGGATGCGTTGCATCTCGACTCCCTTATTGTTATAGAAAACGGTATCCATGCGACCACGCATAAGCATTACGGTCTCGCTTGAGAGATTGTGCTTGTGGATGGTGGTGTGTGTGCCGGGGAGCATTACGTTGAGCATACGCTGTGACTGGTCGTCCTCAGAGTTGCGCAGATCGTAGTTCATGCGCAGACGGGGTGACTCCTGAGCCAGCATCTGAACCTTATCGAGCAGTGAATCGTCCAGAACAACCTGACGCTCCATGAACTTGCGGTCGATGCCCTTGAACACGCGGAACATTGCCTTGCGAACGTCCTCGATACCGCCGCACTCGCCGTCTACCTCCTGGTACTTGCCGGCGTTCTTATAGTAGGTGATAAGGGGCTCGGTCTGCTTGTGGTAGGTTTTGATGCGGTTGTTGATGGTCTCCTCATTGGCGTCATCGGCACGGCCTTCAATCTCGGCGCGGTGTTTGATGCGCTCCTTGATGGTGTCGTCCTTGATCATGATGGAGATTACGGCGTTCACTTTCTCGCCGCGGCGGGCCAGCATCTCGTCCAGGTCGACTGCCTGGCCAAGGGTGCGGGGGAATCCGTCAAGCAGGAATCCTGCTACGTCCTTGTTGTTGTTGAATGTGCTCTCAATCATGCCCTCGACCACGCTGTCGGGTACCAGGTTGCCGGCATCGATGAGTTCCTTGGCCTGCTTGCCGAGTTCTGTGCCTGCGGCTATCTCACTGCGCAGCATCTCGCCGGTGCTGATGTGCTTAAGGTTGTATTTTTCTGAAATGGCACCTGCCTGTGTGCCTTTACCTGCCCCGGGAGGGCCAAAAAGGATGTAGTATTTCATATTATATGGCTATTGTTTTTCAAAAAACTGCACAAAGTTAACTTATTGTGCCAATTGGGCTTTTCATGTTGTTATAAAAATATATAAATTTGTAAGAACGAACCTATTGATGCTTATATGAGGATATCTGTTTTGGCAGCCGTGTTGGCATCGGCCGTAATCGGGATGGTTATGACCGGTTGTGACCTGTTGAACCACGAGGTTTTGATTGACGAAGGTGAGAAAATCACTGTGATTGACTCCACCAGAGTACGCGTTTTGAATAATACGGCCGATTCCACTAATCTTGTTATTGTGAGTACGGCCGATTGGGAGGCTACTCTGTCGGACGGCGAGGGGTGGTGCACCATTTCTAAGTACCAGGGCCGCAAGGGTACTGATACTATCCGCATTTTTGTGCAGGAGAACCCGTCGACGGTTCAGCGTAAGGCTCTGCTGGCGGTTGTATCGGGCCCGCTGACAAAGATTTACTGGGTTGTTCAGGGCGCGGCCGAAGAGTGGGTCGAGGTTATGTACTGGGACAGGACCGCGCTGCAACGGGCGGGTCTGCACGGCAAGGTGGATTCGATGACGGTATCGGACAGCTGGCATCCGGGCAGCCAGACGGGGTATTTCTTTGATATCCGGGGTAATGTTCTGCGGGAGACGACCATTGAGAATGATGTCAGGACGGCTTTTCGGCAGTATCAGTATGACAGTTACAATCATAAGCTGTCGTGTACGGTGAAGGATTTCAATGATAACGTGATACGTACCTGGGAGTTTGAGTATGAGAACAAGGGCAGGTATGTGCCTTATTCGGCTCAGGGATGGATGGATCCGGATCCTTTGGGCGAGGATATGGAGGGTAGGATCGTGCCGGATTTATCGGCCTCACATAAGATGTGGATTTATGGCGGATTCGAGTACCACGATGATAGGGTTTATACGTTCTCAGAGGATTATAAGTTGGTAATTTATGTTGACCGATGGAAGGATAGTCTGGGTACGCGCGTTCCGGTGCTTTGCGATACGATGAAGGTTGAGTATCAGTACACCGGTGGAAAGATGCTGCCTCAGAAGGGTATTGGATATGTGAATAATACGTTCTATTACTCAAACGGTATGATTTATATGATGACCACCAAGTACGACGAGTATAAGTTCCTGGAGAATCCTGTCAGGATGGTGGTTGAGAAATATACTTACACTGGGTCTGCGGGTCATGATATTGATTATTATGAGTGCGATTATAACGCGAACCATGATCTGTTGGAGAAGCGGACCAAGCATAACGGGGCGGTGGATGTTGATGTGGACCGATATCCGCAGTACCAGTATGACAACAAGAACAACTGGATTCTTATGCACCAGGAGACCTCGGCGCATGAGAAATATTATCAGCGAACCATAACTTATTACAAATAAATTCCAAATAATGACACAAGGTAATGTACGTCCGGCCGATATGGAGCGTATCACGACTCCGGCTCTGGCCAAGAAATTTATTGACGAACAGATTAAGGAGCTGAGGGCTCAGATTGGTGACAAGAAGGTGCTGCTGGCGCTGTCCGGCGGTGTGGATTCATCGGTCGTTGCCGCTCTGCTTATCAAGGCTGTGGGCAAACAGCTGGTATCGGTTCACGTTAATCACGGTCTGCTGCGTAAGGGTGAGCCCGAGCAGGTGGTACGCGTGTTCCGCGACGAGTTGAACGCAAACCTGGTTTATGTTGATGCTACTGACAGATTCCTGGATAAACTGGCCGGGGTGGAGGATCCCGAGCAGAAGCGCAAGATAATTGGCACTGAGTTTATCCGCGTATTTGAGGAGGAGGCACGCAAACTTGAGGGTATTTCTTTCCTGGCCCAGGGTACCATTTATCCCGATATCGTGGAGTCAGGTCCCGTAAAGAGTCACCACAATGTGGGCGGTCTGCCTGAGGACCTTCAGTTTGAGCTGGTTGAGCCTATCAAGCTGCTGTTTAAGGATGAGGTTCGCGTGGTTGGTAAGGAGCTGGGTCTGCCCGACAACATGGTTTACCGTCAGCCGTTCCCGGGCCCGGGTCTGGGTGTACGCTGCACAGGTGCCATTACCCGTGACCGCTTGGAGGCTCTGCGTGAGAGCGATGCAATCCTGCGTGAGGAGTTTGCTGCTAATGGCCTTGAGGGCAAGGTTTGGCAGTATTTTACCATCGTTCCTGATTACAAGTCAACCGGCGTGAAGGATAACAAGCGCTCTTGGGATTGGCCCGTAATAATCCGCGCCGTCAATACCCGCGACGCAATGACAGCAACTATCGAGGAGATTCCCTACAAGTTGCTGCACCACATCACCCAGCGCATCATTACCGAGGTTCCGGGAGTAAATCGCGTGCTTTACGACCTTACTCCGAAACCCACCGGCACCATCGAGTGGGAATAAAATGATACCATTGGGGTCAGGCCCCTTTGGTACTATTTTAGGAGCCTTTACTCATTTATGAGTATTGGCTCTGTTGTTTTTATGCAGTAATTTTGCGGGCAAAATTAGCAAGGGTATGACTTTACGTGAGTTGAAGATTGGTGAAAGTGCTGTGGTTAAGGCAGTTGGAGGAGAGGGCGCTTTGCGTCAGCATTTCCTGGATATGGGTTTGCTGCCCGGTGTTGAGGTTAAGCTTCTTAAGTTTGCGCCGATGGGCGATCCCATGGAGCTGCTGGTGCGCGGCTACACACTTTCCCTGCGTCTTGAAGAAGCAGCGAAGATAGAAATGATACCAATGGGGTCAGACCCCAATGGTACCGATTCCTCAAAAATGATACCAATGGGGCCTGACCCCAATGGTACTGATTTTGGCTATAATCTGTCGCTGCACGAGCACAACTCTCATCCTGGTTTGGGTGAGGCTGGTAAGTATCATGATGCTACTCATGAGAATGCTTTGCCTAAGGGAACGGTGCTCCGATTTGCGCTGGCCGGTCAGCAGAACTGCGGCAAGACTACCTTATTTAATCAGCTGACGGGTTCCAATCAGCACGTGGGAAACTTCCCGGGCGTGACTGTGGACCGCAAGGACGGCCAGATCAAGGGTCATCCGGATACACTCGTAACTGACCTTCCCGGAATATACTCTTTGTCGCCGTACACTCAGGAGGAGACGGTTTCGCGCCAGTTTATCATTGAGCAGAAGCCTAACTGCATTATCAATATAGTCGATGCCACCAACATTGAGCGTAACCTGTACCTGACGGTTCAGCTGATGGAGTTGGGCGTGCCTATGGTGCTGGCTCTCAATATGATGGATGAGCTGACGGGTAACGGCGGATCGGTCCGCGTCAACGAGATGGAGCGAATCCTGGGTATTCCGGTGGTGCCGATATCGGCCGCAAAGGGCGAGGGCATCAAGGAGTTGGTGGAGCACGCTATTCATGTGGCTGAGTATCAGGAGGTTCCGGCACGTACGGACTTCTGCACCAAGGATGATCACGGCGGCGCTGTTCACCGCTGCCTGCACAGCATAATGCATCTGGTTGAGGACCATACCGAGCGCGCTGGCATTCCGGCCCGATTCGCAGCCGGCAAGTTGGCCGAGGGTGATGCTCAAGTGCTTGATGCCCTGCAGCTTACACAAAATGAGAAAGAGACCATGGAACATATAATTCTGCAGATGGAGGAGGAGCGTGGCATGGACCGCGCGGCCGCCATTGCAGATATGCGTTTCTCATTCATAGAGCGCCTGTGCTCACAGACGGTGGTCAAGCCGCAGAAGAGCAGGGAGTATGTCAGGAGCCGCAAGATTGACCGCGTTCTGACGGGCCGATGGACCGCAATCCCCATTTTCCTGGTTGTGATGTGCCTGGTTATCTGGCTCTCAATCGATGTGCTGGGCGCACCGCTGCAGGATTGGTTGGATCAGGGAATCCAGTGGCTGGCAGGCATTTGCGTGGCCGGTCTTGAGAAGGCCGATGTCAGCCCGGCAATAGTATCGCTGGTTGAGGACGGTATCTTTGGCGGCGTGGGAAGCGTGCTGAGCTTTGTGCCTATCATCATTATCCTGTTCTTCTTCCTGAGTCTGATCGAGGACAGCGGATATATGGCCCGAATCGCTTTCGTGACCGATAAGCTGCTGCGTAAACTGGGCCTGTCGGGACGTTCTATCGTGCCGCTGCTCATTGGCTTTGGCTGTTCGGTTCCCGCTGTTATGGCCACCAGGACGTTGCCATCGGCCCGTGACAGAAAGATGACCATTCTGCTGACTCCGTTCATGAGTTGCAGCGCCAAGATTCCTATTTACGGTTTCTTTACCAATGCGTTTTTCCCGGGTAAGGGCGGTCTGATTCTGGCCGGTCTGTACCTGCTGTCGATACTTGTGGGCGTGATTGTGGCTCTTGTGACCAAGCTTTTCCGCAAGAATTACGTGGCTGCGCCGTTCGTGATGGAACTGCCGAATTACCGCATGCCGGGCCTCAAGAACGTGAGCCATCTGCTTTGGGACAAGACGAAGGACTTTGTTCAGAGGGCCTTCACGGTGATATTCGTGGCTACGATCGTGATTTGGCTGCTGCAGACGTTTGATTTCCGCTTCAATATGGTGGAGAACGGCGAGGGTAGTATGATGGCTTGGGTTGCAGGCGTTCTGGAGCCTCTGTTCCGTCCGCTTGGACTGGGCGATTGGCGCATCGTGACATCGTTTGTGAGCGGTTTCCTGGCTAAGGAGAGCGTGGTTGCGACGATGGAGGTGCTTGGCGTGACCGAGTCGCTGACCGTTATCACTGCTGTGCCGATGCTCATATTCAGCCTGCTTTACACGCCCTGCGTTGCTGCAATCAGCAGCGTGCGCCGCGAACTTGGGGACAAGTGGGCAATCTACGTCGTAATCTTCCAGTGCGTGATTGCCTGGGTGGTTTCATGGTTCGGTTACTTAATCGCTCAGGCTGTACTATGAACGCCCCGACAATCATAGCAATCATCGTTATAGCAGCGCTTGTAACTCTGGCTGTTATCTCTTCTATCCGCAAAAAAAAGAGCGGCTCAGCATGCTGTGGCTGCTCCATGAAGGACTGTTGCTGCAAAAAATAGTACAATTGGGGTCTGTCCCCTTTTGTACTATTTTGCTGAAAATAATACTGGCCAGACGGGTTATCCATCTGGCCAGTATTTTATAGTAGGATGTGTGATTCGTTATTAATTCGGAATGAACTCATCCGGACCGTTACCAAGGCCACCAGCGGTGACACAGTACTGCAGTGAGAAATAGCAATAGTTGGTGGCAGGATTAATCCAGCAACCAGTCGTTGCATCGAAGGCATATGAATCGTCTTCATTCCAATAACCGCGGTCGAGTACACTGATTGTACCGTATGAACCGAAGGTATATCCAGCCAAAGCCTGCTGATCAACGCGCATAAAGGTGATGCTATCTCCATTTTCATCGACATCCTTCTCCTCTGTAAGGCGAGCCTCCAGAGACTGACCGAAGCCATAAATGAATTTGAAGCGATAGAGGGTGGGGTCAGTTCTCAGGTACTGGAGAGATGTAGGAATGCTTTCGCCCACACCAAGTCTGCCCTGAGCACGTGCGCTGAATTTGTATGTACCTTCAGCTACGGTTACCCAGTCAAGTCCTGTGAATGAAGTAGTGGCCAGAGCCTTTTTGCCGCCATCAACGCCTACGACGGCGATGGTGTAATCTCCCTTCATGTTCTTAGCAACGAAGTCAGCATACTTACCGCCTGAGAAAGAATCGGTAACGAGCTCCAACTGTGTGCCGTTGGTTACTACATATTCAGCGTATGCATCATCGTTCAAGCCGCGTTCCTTCTTGTCGGCTGTCAGTTCAGTCAGAATGTATGCAGCAGAAACTTTGTTATTGACAGCAACGCGCAGTTCAGCGTCGGTATCAGGATCGTTGGGCTGAGTAGCCAAGTACTTATAGATTGACACGTAAGGGGCACCGTCGCTTCCGATCTCAGTACCGACGTCTTCTGTGCAGGCGGTATAGAGAACCGCGCCCAGAGTCAGTATCATCAAGTTTAAAATATATTTCTTCATAATAGTTTACTCGTTTTTAATAGTAAGTCATTACAATTAAAATTACCACTGGTACTCAGGTGAGTCACCGTCAGGACGTGCAGCAACGGGGTTGTTGGTGCAGGCGGTGTTGTAGTTGGTCTCGGTCTGAACTATGCACAGGTTCATCCAGTCAGGAGCTGACTGAGTGTTGAAGCGCATAGTCTCCATGTGGTTGCTGTTAGCATAGCTGCGGATAATGCCCTTGTTGAGACGCTTGATGTCGAAGGTAGCGAAACCCTCGCCCCACAGCTCTACACGGCGCTGCCACCAGATCTCGTTCTGGAAAGCGCTGGTAGAGGTGTTGCCATAAGCTTCATTGTGTGTGCCATATGTGTAGCTGGCGTCACGGGTCTTTGCAAATGCCTCGAGCAGCTGCTGACCGCGAGCAAGTTCCTGCATACCGGCAGCCTCAGCCTCGATGAGTTTCATCTCCTCGCAGCGCATGAGAGGAACTGCTACAGTAAAGCCGATGTAC